>Ga0209692_10000433_pt1 | contig 101094 bp, 96 predicted proteins | sample tdDd472_FD_187129 | JGI IMG/M metagenome (GOLD analysis project Ga0209692, IMG submission 187129) | Marine sediment microbial communities from the Atlantic coast under amendment with organic carbon and nitrate - tdDd47.2 (SPAdes)... | ecosystem: Environmental > Aquatic > Marine > Coastal >...
AACAGCCATTACTGCCAAAACCAATATTAAAATCCCTAGAAATAAGGCAAGAATTATACTTAGCATATTAATCGTTGTTTAGTTCTTCTTTAAAAAATTTCTCTGCATCCTTTTCATATTGATCTACTCCATTTTTTGTAAATAATGGAACCTTTATACAATGTGATGCTCTGGCTACAACATGGGATGAAACCGGATTTGTTATTAAAACAAATATTACAAGCAATGATAGCTTTCCCCACCATTCAGGTACAATAAGTATTAATCCAAATAGAGATAGAAATGTTCCTAGAGTTGAAGCTTTTGTGCCTGTTTGAATTCTATTATAAACATCGGGCATTCGAACCAATCCAAGTGCTCCAAGGAATAAAAATATTGATCCAAACAAAACCAATATTGCTCCTATTATTTCAATTATTGAATTTTCCATCTTATAGTCCTTTCTCAAAATAACGTGCTACAATAACTACCCCTAAAAAGCTGAGTAATCCATAAACCATTGCAACATCCAGATATATAATACGTCCGGAGAACTTTGCAATTAACCCAATGATAGATAATGAGCTTACTGTCATTACATCAAATGCAACCAATCGATCACATTCGGTAGGGCCTTTAAAAAACCGATAAAGTGTTAGCAATATTGCCAACATCATTATGCTTGCGGCTATTATTAATATTATATTAACCATATATTTTAACTAAGATTTTTTCGAATTTCTTTACAATTTTCTCTGTAGCAACATCAATATCTTCTGACTTTACATCTATCCAGTGTATATATAATATATCATCCTCAATATCCACAGTTAATGTTCCCGGAGTTAATGTTATTGAATTGGTCAGGATCATTCGTGCCATTTTTGATTTTAAAACCGTTTTTGTTTTAACAATTCCGGGATTAATTGGAAGAGACGGTTTTAAAACTATTAGTGCTACATGGATGTTTGATTTCACTAAATCCCAAAAGAAAACTAATAAATAAACTCCCGTATAAAAGAATGCTTTTGGTGTGAATTTGAACTCATCAAGAACATTGGTGCGTCGTCCAAAAATAAAAGCTAGACTTAAAGATAAAATAAATCCAACACCAAAAATTTCAAGATCGAAACTGTTATTAATTAGTATCCAGATTATCATTAACACAAAAAATATTGCTAATTGATTCTTAATCTTCATATTTATATGTTTATATATTTACACATCTGCAAATGTATGTTAGTTAATTAACAATTCAATTACAAGTTATCTTTTTTAAAATAGCTTCTGAGTTAACATTTATCTACTTTTTTTTATACTTATATCTATTTTGTTGTACTTTTGCATTGCTCCAACTACAAACTATATAATATTTTAATGTATGAGTATTAAACAGATTGAACAATGTGTTTCATGCAAAACCAAATCGATTTGCTTTAAACAATTAAGCAATGATGAATTAAAGTTGGCTAATGTAAACAGAGTTCAAATTCAATTTAAAAAAGGTGAAATTATTTCAAAGCAAGGTTCATTTGTTACCCATGTTATGTATTTAAAAAATGGTTTTGCTAAAGTTTATAAAGAAACTGATATTGATCACAATTTAATTTTAGATATTATACCATCAGGAAAGCTCATCGGATTAACATCCCTTTTTAATCAGGATAATATTGCCCGCTTTTCAGTTGCAGCCTTAGACAATACGGTAGTTTGTTCTATTGATCGAAAAACAATTGAACAGTTTGTACATCAAAACAGCAAATTTGCAGAAAGTGTTATATCATCCTTAAACAAAGAATCTTTGCTATTTTATGATAAACTAGCAAGCCTAACCCAAAAACAAATGAACGGTCGTGTTTCTGAAGCACTACTTTATCTTTCGGAAAATATTTTTAAATCAACACAATTTAAGATGATCCTGTCAAGAAAAGATTTGGCAGATTATACAGGAATGTCTGTAATGAGTGTTGTACGAACATTAAAAAAGCTTAAGGATGAAAAAATTATTGAAGATGATAAAGGCTTTATGCAAATTAATGATAAAAAGATGCTTCAACAAATTAGTTTAAGAGGTTGAAAAATGTATCATAAGATTAACATCAATAAAGAAGCTGAGCTATATCATCCATGACAAAAGTCATTTATACACTAATTTATATATGTTTATAGAAAAATAAAATTATCTTTGCTGACGCCTATTAAATGGGGTATAAACTCTTATTTATAAAGGTCAGAAAAATAGGATTTTACTAGAGGAATTTTGTTTTTTTTATCTGCAGTGTTATTTTTTTAACAGCTTACTAAACAAAATAGATTCTAAACAGTTTTATTTATCTAGGATTATTAAGAAAGTTTATATCATATATTTTTTAAATTTGTTTAACCTTAAATTGAAATTAATATAACATCATAGTATGTCGAAAGTTATTAAAATTAAAAAGGGCTTAAATATTAAGATGCATGGTGCTGCCGAAAAAATTATAAAAAAAACAGACCAAGCAGAATATTATGCAGTAAAGCCAACTGATTTTCAGGGTATTCGTCCAAAATTAGTTGTTAAGGTTGGCGACAAAGTCAAAGCCGGAACATCTCTTTTTTATGACAAATTTCAACCCGAAGTTCAATTTACCGCCCCTGTTAGTGGCGAAATTGTTGAAATTAATCGTGGAGAACGAAGAGTAATTCTTGAGATTGTAATTAAAGCAGATGCAACAATTGAATACGAAAAATTTAATGTTAGCGATCCTTCAAGATTATCAAAAGAAGAAATTGTTGATGTAATGCAAAAAAGTGGATTATGGCCAACAATAAGACAAAGACCTTATTCAACAATTGCAAATCCAGAAGATACACCAAAAGCAATTTTCATTACTGCTTTTGACAGCGCTCCTCTCGCTGCAGACATGGATTACGTTGCAATGGATTGTGGCGACTCCTTTCAAAAGGGAATTGATATTCTTTCAAAACTTACTGAAGGCACAATTCACTTGAATATTAATGCCGATTATCCAGCTTCTGATACTTATACTAAAGCTAAAGGCGTACAAATAAATAAATTTACCGGACCGCACCCTTCAGGAAATGTTGGAATACAAATCAACAAAATTGATCCTATTAATAAAGGTGATATTGTTTGGTATACATATCCGCAGGAGATAATTGCAATTGGTAGATTATTTGAAAAAGGAATTTATGATGCAACTAAAATAATTGCATTAACCGGATCTGAAGTAAAGAATCCAATATATCACAAATTAATAGGTGGTGCATCCATAAAGAACATTGTAAGTGGAAATGTTACTGAAGGTGAACACAGATATATAGGTGGAAATGTTTTAACAGGTTCAAAAATATCACATAATGGTTATGTTGGATATTACGATAATCAAGTTACAGTAATTCCTGAAGGCAAGTACTATGAGTTTTTTGGCTGGGCATTGCCTGGATTTAAAAAACATTCAGCATCAAGAGCAGTATTTTCGTGGTTGCTTCCTAATAAAAAATTTAAATTAGACACTAATTTCCATGGTGGAAACAGGGCATATGTAATGTCAGGTGAATATGACAAAGTTTTCCCAATGGACATTTACCCTGTTCAATTAATCAAGTCAATATTGGTTGAAGATATTGACAAAATGGAACAACTTGGTATTTACGAAGTTGATGAAGAAGATTTTGCATTATGCGAATATGTTTGTACATCAAAAACTGAAGTCCAGTCAATTATTAGAACCGGACTTGATTTGATGAGAAAAGAAATGAGTTAAAAATAAGCCATTTGCTATTAGCCATTAGCTATTATATTTTTTTGCTAACGGCCAAAAGCTAAGAGCTAAAATCTATATTTTAATGAAATCATTAAGAAGATATATTGACAAAATAAAACCCCACTTCGAAAAAGGTGGAAAATTTGCGAAACTCGAATCAACATTCGAAGCTTTTGAGTCATTTTTATTTGTTTCTAATAAAGTAACAACTAAAGGAACTCATATTCGTGATGCAAATGATATGAAAAGAACAATGATTATTGTTGTTCTGGCATTAGTTCCAACTGTTCTTTTTGGTATGTGGAACGTAGGCTTTCATCATTATGCTGCAACAGGACAAGAAGGAACATTAATTGAATTATTCTGGCTTGGTTTCCTAAGAGTATTCCCAATTATAGTTGTTTCTTATGTTGTAGGATTAGGGATTGAATTTGCTTTCGCACAATATCGTGGACACGAAGTAAATGAAGGATTCCTGGTTTCAGGAATATTAATTCCATTAGTACTACCGGTTGACACCCCACTATGGATGGTTGCTGTTGCAACAGCTTTTGCAGTTGTAATTGGCAAAGAAGTATTTGGAGGTACAGGAATGAATATCTTAAATCCTGCTTTAACAGCTCGTGCTTTTCTGTTTTTTGCATATCCTTCATACATGTCAGGTAATGCAGTTTGGACTCATGGAATGATAAATGGCGAAGGAGTTATTGACTCTTATTCAGGAGCAACTCCATTAGCAGAAGCTGCTGCAGGACATATTGATAAACTCCCAAGCACAATTGAAATGTTTTTTGGAACAATTCCAGGCTCAATTGGTGAGACATCAGCTCTTGCCATTTTAATAGGTGCAGGAATACTTATTATAACAGGAATTGGTAGTGCAAGGATAATGATATCTACAGTTATTGGCGGATTAATAATGGGATTATTGCTAAATATATTTGCTGTAAATCCGTTTATGGAAATTCCATTCTGGCAACATTTATTATTAGGAGGATTTGCTTTTGGAGCAGTTTTCATGGCAACAGATCCAGTTTCTGCTGCACAAACTGCAAAAGGTAAAATTATTTACGGATTCTTGATAGGCTTTTTTGCCATTTTGATTCGTGTTATTAATCCAGCTTATCCTGAGGGAGTAATGCTGGCAATTTTATTAATGAACGTTTTTGCTCCTTTAATTGATCATTATGTAATTGAAGGGAATATTAAAAAACGATTGAAACGAGTTAAAGTAAAAGCATAAAATATATAAGTCATGAGATCATACAGTAACACATATATATTTATTTTTTCGGCGATTATGGTAATCGTTGTTGCAGCAATACTTTCTGTTGCAGCTATGACACTTCAGCCATATCAAAAGAAAAATATAGAAATCAATAACAAGCAAAACATACTTACTTCGGTAAATATTGAAAGTTCAGCAAAAGATGCTGAAGCTCTTTATGAAGAATACATACTTGAGGGTTTTGTTATAAACTCACAAGGTGAACTGAAAGAGGAAGTTGATGCTTCAAAAGTTGATATGAAAAAAGAATTAGCTAAACCACTTGAAGAAAGAAATCTTCCTGTTTTTATTAGCTCTCTAAATGATTCAAAACAATATATCATTCCTGTTTATGGAAAAGGTCTTTGGGGTCCTATATGGGGATATGTTGCATTGGATAACGATCTTTCAACAATATATGGGGCTAATTTTAGTCACAAAGGAGAAACTCCTGGTTTAGGAGCCGAAATTGACACTAAAGACTTTCAATCCAAATTTTTTGGAAAACAGATCTTTAATGAGAATGGATTGTTTGTTTCTGTTAGCATTTTAAAAGGCGGAACAGCAAATCCTGATTCCAAATATGAAATTGATGGAATTTCTGGAGGAACAATCACCAGTGTAGGTGTTGATGAAATGCTTAAAGATTGTTTAAGCAGTTACGAACCCTATTTTAAAAGCATAAAACAGGTAATCCCTCAACCTGAAATGGTAATTGAGAATGCTACTGATTCTGTTTCGGTTGAATCTCAAGAAGTAAACGAATAATAAATTGAAAATTTAAACTATATATAATGAACGCAGAAAAAGAACCTCTTTTTTCGAGCAAGAACATTAAGTTACTTACAGAACCAATGAATGACAGTAATCCAATTACTGTTCAGGTTTTAGGTATTTGTTCGGCATTAGCAGTTACTGTTAAATTAAAGCCAGCCTTTGTTATGGCTTTATCTGTTATGGTAGTAATGGCCGTTTCAAACGTTGTAATTTCATTATTACGAAAAACAGTTCCACCAAGAATCAGAATCATTGTTCAATTAGTTGTAATTGCTGCAATGGTAATTTTGGTTGATCAGGTTTTAAAAGCTTTTGTATTTGATATAAGCAAACAACTCTCAGTATTTGTTGGATTAATTATAACTAACTGTATTATCATGGGTCGTCTGGAAGCATTTGCTTTAAGCAATAAACCATGGCAATCATTTCTGGATGGAATAGGAAATGCTGCTGGTTACGGTGTTATTCTTCTTATTGTTGCTTTTTTCAGAGAATTATTGGGATCAGGTACAGTTTGGGGATTCAAAGTAATACCAGAAAGTGTTTATGATTTTGGTTACGAAAACAATGGACTAATGATTCTTCCACCAATGGCACTTATAGTTGTTGGCGTAATTATTTGGGTACAGCGTGCTAAAAACAAAAAACTGGTAGAATCAAATTAATTTGAAATTAGAAAAAACTAAATAATGGAAAACTTAGTTAATATATTTGTTAAGTCGGTATTTATTGATAACATGATATTTGCATATTTCCTTGGAATGTGCTCTTATCTGGCAGTATCAAAAACAGTAAAGACTTCCACAGGGTTAGGAATAGCAGTAATTTTCGTTTTAGGATTTACTGTTCCTGTTGACTATTTAATAGAGAACTACCTTTTAAAAGAAGGTGCTTTGGTATGGTTAAGTGAAAGTTTTATAGATGTTGATTTAAGCTTTTTAAGTTTTATCATATTCATTGCAATTATTGCATCAATGGTACAATTAGTTGAGATGATTATTGAAAAATTCTCTCCTACCTTATATAGCTCATTGGGTATTTTCTTACCTCTAATTGCTGTGAACTGTGCAATTCTTGGTGGATCATTGTTTATGCAAGAACGAGCTTATAATAATATTGCAGAAGCAACAGCATTTGGTTTAGGCTCAGGAGTTGGTTGGTTTCTTGCAATTGTAGGTATTGCAGCTATACGCGAAAAAATAAGATATTCTAATGTTCCCGATCCATTAAAAGGCCTTGGTATAACATTTATTATCACAGGATTAATGGGGATAGCCTTTATGGGTTTTATGGGAATTAAATTATAAATCATATTAAAGAACGTTGAAAATGATTTTACTTACATCAAATTTTACAGTCATCCTTTTAGGTATTGCAATTTTCTTAATCTTGATTCTCGCTTTAGTTATGATGCTTTTATATGCTAGAAAGAAACTAACGCCTCAAGGATCAGTTAAATTAAATATTAACGATGAGAAAGAAATTGAAGTAGATCCTGGAAATACCTTATTAACGACTTTATCAAATAACGAAATATACTTACCATCAGCATGTGGTGGTGGTGGAACATGTGGAATGTGTACTTGCCAGGTTTTAGATGGTGGAGGAACAATTCTTCCTACAGAAACAGGATTCTTTACAAGAAAGGAAGCACAAAACCATTGGCGTTTAGGTTGTCAGGTTAAACTACGTAGCGACATGAAAATACATGTTCCCGAAGAAGTAATGGGAATTAAAAAATGGGAATGTGAAGTTATTTCTAATAAAAACGTTGCAACTTTCATTAAGGAATTTGTGGTTAAATTGCCAGAAGGTGAAGAACTTAATTTCCAATCAGGTGGATATATTCAGATTGATGTTCCTAAAATTAATGTTGATTTCAATGATATGGACATTGAAGAAGAGTTCCGCGATGAATGGGATCAATTCAATATGTGGGATTTAAAAATGAAAAATCCAGAAGAAACATATCGTGCATACTCAATGGCTAATTATCCAAAAGAAGGAAACATTGTAAAACTAAATATACGTATTGCTACTCCACCTTGGGATAGATCAAAAGGAGCTTTCCAAAAAGTTAATTCCGGAATATGCTCATCCTATATTTTCTCACTTAAACCAGGAGATAAAGTAACTGTTTCGGGTCCATATGGCGAGTTCTTTATTAAAGATACAGAACGTGAAATGATGTATATTGGTGGTGGTGCAGGAATGGCACCTTTACGTTCTCATATTTTCCATTTATTCAACACACTGAAGACAGGAAGAAAGGTTACTTATTGGTATGGAGCTCGGTCAATGCGTGAAGTTTTTTATGAAGACGAATTCAGACAAATAGAAAAGGACTTTCCTAATTTCAAATTTAATATTGCCTTATCAGAACCAAAAGAAGAAGATAACTGGACAGGTTTAACTGGTTTTATTCATCAGGTATTATATAATGAATACTTAAGTAAACATGAAGAACCAGAAGAAATTGAATATTACTTGTGCGGACCTCCTGTTATGAATGATGCAGTTCAAAAACTTATTTACGATTTAGGAATACCAGACGAAATGTTAGCCTTCGACGATTTTGGGGGATAAAAGTATTATAAAAATATAGAAAAGCTGAGTTTTTAAAATTCAGCTTTTTTTGTTTCTAATCCGAAAAACTTTTCTTAATTCTTGATTTTTAATTTAAAAACTTCTTAACTTCGTGTTAGATTAAACTATATGATTTAAAAATCTGGTTATGAGAAAATTAATTACTGCACTTACTTTAATACTATTTTTTTCATGTAGTCGCCGTATTGAGTCAAACTATATTACAATTGTCGGTTTTACTCAAGGAACAACTTTCAGTATAACATACGAGAGCATGGAAAACTCAAATTACAAAAATGAAATTGAGTTTCTACTTGCAAAATTTGATACATCATTATCAACATACAATCAATTCTCTCTAATTACCAAAATAAACAATAACGAAACAACAAATACAGATAGCTACTTTAGAAAAGTATTTAAAAAAGCAGAAGAAGTATATAAAACTTCCAATGGTTCATTTGATATTACCGTAGCACCTTTAGTTAATGCTTGGGGTTTCGGTTTTAAAAACAAAGAAGAAATCACCAATGCAAAAATTGATAGCATGCTTGAATTTGTAGGTTTTCAAAAAGTAAATTTAAAAGATTCAACAATTACAAAAACAGATCCTCGATTAATGCTTGACGTTAATGCTATCGCTCAGGGTTATTCAGTTGATGTGATTGCAAATTTTTTGGAGGAACAAGAAATTCAAAATTACCTAGTAGAAATTGGCGGTGAAGTAAAAACCAAAGGATATAATAATAAAGGAAAAGAATGGCGAATAGGAATCGACAAACCTATTGATAATAATAATACTCCCGGTGAAAACCTTCAAGCTATTATTAGCTTAAGCAATAAATCTCTTGCAACATCTGGAAATTATAGAAAATTCTATGAGCGAGATGGCGTTAAATACTCACATACAATAGATCCGAAAACAGGTTATCCGGTTACTCACTCACTATTAAGTGCAACAGTAGTAGCAAACGATTGCATGACTGCGGATGCTTATGCTACAGCATTTATGGTTATGGGATTAGAAGATGCCGTTTTATTAGTTGATAAACTTTCTGAAATTGAAGCAATATTTATTTATAATGACAGCACTGGTAATTATAAAATAAAATATAGCACCAATATGCAGGAAATAACAAAAGAAGTTAAATAATAAATAATTTTTCGAGGGTATTTCAGAAATAGATAATCTTATTCTAAATACAGATATCTGAACGATATATTAATGTTTTCAATTTCTATTAAAATGAGTAAAACCTAAATTATTTATTATAATCCATTGAAATAAATTATTTTCACAAAAACTAAACACCCTAAAAATTAATCTTATGAAAAAAATTAAGCTAAAAGCTTTAGCATCAATCATTATCCTATTTGGTATTCTTTTCTCAGTTACTTTAAATACAAATTATTTTAAACGAAAAAAATACGAACGATTTCTTCTTAAAGATATTAAATCATTAAACCTAGAATACAAGTCTGAAGAAGGAGCAAAAATCACAATGGATAAGCCTGAAATGGCGGGAATACAAGACTACTACAGAACAATAGATCCAAAATTAAAACGAGTTCCATATGAGAGGTATGTATCTGCAATTAAAGAAACTCAAAGAAGATCAAATGGTACAAAAAGTGAACTTAGTAATAGATATGAGTGGATAGAAGTACCTGCTGATATGGGTGGAAGAGTGCGAAGTTTTATGTTCGATCCAAATGATCCTGATGATAAAAAAGTTTGGGCTGGATCTGTAACAGGTGGTTTATGGTATAACAACAATATCTACACTGATTCTGTATGGCATCCTGTTAGTGATTTATGGGAAAACCTTTCTATAAGTTCTATTGTTGCCGATCCAAACAATTCTCAAATATTTTATGTTGGAACAGGTGAACCTCAAACGGCTGTAACAATATATAGAGAATCTTCAACTAGAGGAGTTGGAATCTGGAAAACAAGCGATGCTGGTGAAACATGGCAGTTATTACCGAATACTTCAGAATTCCCATATATTTCAGATATAATCATTAAAGATGAAACTGGTACAAGTGCAATTTATGCTGGTGTAGTATCGGGAACACATCAAGGCGAAGATCACACATCTTCTCCTTCTGATGGAGTTTATAAATCAACTGATGGAGGAACAACATGGAATCAGGTATTGCCAAATATTGATGGTCAAACAGTTCCGTATTCTCCATCGGACATTGAACTTGCATCTTCAGGAAGAATATTTGTTGGGACTTACAGAAATATTGATGGTTATGGTGGTGCTTCAATTCTCTATTCAGATGATGGAGTAAGCTGGGATATTTTTGCTGATTACAATGATTCTATTCAAGCAAGTACTGATGCAACTGTTGTAATTCCAGGTAGAACGATGTTGGCTTCATCAGCTTCTGAACCAAATACAGTCTATGCAGTAATTGCTGCAGGTGGTTACACAGAGGAAAATTGGATTTATTATAGAGGACGATATATTTTAAAATCAACTAATAACGGAGCAAATTGGGAACAAAGAAACTTACCTTATATAGGATCAAGCTGGGCAACTTTAGCATGGCATGCTTTAACAATTGAGGTAGATCCAAATAATCCCAATACTATTTATGCTGGAGGACTTAATATGCATAAATCAACAGATGGAGGATTTACTTGGGAAGAAATTTCTGCGTGGTATAACTTTGGTCCTTATTATAACCCAGGATATGAACCATACTTACATGCAGATCAACATAGTATTACTTTTAAACCTGGTAACTCAGACACTATTTTTTTCACAAACGATGGAGGCGTATTTACAAGTTTTAATGGAACTGACACAGAAGTTGAGTTTATTGAAAAGAATAAAGGTTTTAATACTTTACAATTTTACACATGTGATTTGAATCCTGATTCTGCAGTTGTTGACTTTGTTGGTGGTTTACAAGATAATGGAACGGTAATCTATAACGGAAACCCTATTCAGGTTGATCAAAGCTTTATATCTGGTGGAGATGGTGCATATTGTTTTTACGATATTGATAATTATTTGATTTCAACAGTTTATTACAATCGCTTATACATATTTCAGGAAAATGGAGCAACTTACTCACAAATTAGTGGTACAAGCGAACAAAGCGGAACATTTATTAGTCCATCTACATACGATGACTATAAAAATACTTTTTATGCAAATGCTGTAAGTTTCACTGGAGAAAAAGCCAACCAGATTCTACGTATAAAAAATGTTACATCTGCAAGTCCAGTTTCACAATTTGTCACTATTGGTTCTTCAAGTTCCGTGCACTTTTCACATCTGAGATATTCAAAATATTCAACACAATCTATAACAGATTTATATGTTGGAACACAAGCAGGATTATTATATAAAATTACCAACGCGCAAGGAAATCCAGAAACTATTGATATAAGTGATGACACTTTCCCAACAGCAAATATTTCTTGTATAGATGAAGGAAAAAATGAAAATGAATTATTGCTTACATTCTCAAATTATGGAGTTTCTTCTGTTTGGTATACAGATGATGGAGGTGATAACTGGACCGAAAAAGAAGGAAATTTACCTGACATGCCAATACGCTGGGTGCTTTTCGATCCTGAAGATACTTCAAAGGTAATGCTTGCAACTGAACTAGGTGTTTGGGGAACCAATGACATTTATGCTGAAACTGTTAGTTGGGAACCTTTAAATAATGGATTACCAAAAGTAAGAATAGATATGTTACGTTTGCGCGAATGGGATAATACAATTCTTGCTGCAACACATGGTCGTGGTTTATTCTATTGTGAATTAGAAGGTGGTAGCGAACCACAAGATCCAATTGACGATACCAGTACTAGTATTTATCAGTTACCTCAAGAACTAGAAATAGATATTTATCCAAATCCAAGTCGTGGAATTCTTAAATTAAAATATGATAATTCGAACGAAAATATTTCGATTTCGGTATTTAACGAAAATGGAAGTCTGCAAAAAACATTTAGTAATGTAAATGTAGATTCTGAGATAGATATTTCGGATCTTTCTGATGGATTATATTTTGTAAGAATAAATGCAGGAGGAAAAGAAACAACTAAAAAGATTATTTTAAAGAAATAAACACATTAAAGCTATAAAGAAAAGCCTGCAGAAAAATCTGCAGGCTTTTTTATGTAACATTTTTATTTTATTATCTATTTTTAAACGCTTCTACTCCTAAATCCAGAAACTTCTTAAACTTATTTTTATCTTGATCATAACCCATTGGTTTTGTCAATTCATTTCCATCTGTATCAACCAGCACATAATATGGCTGTGAATTTACTCCATATTTTGATATCTGGAAATCTGCATTTTGCTTTCCAACTGTCTTTTTTACTTTTCCATCGTTTGTTGAAGTATACCACTCTGATTCCGGTAATTTCCTTCTTTCATCAACATATAAAGCAATTATAATATAATCTTCATTCAGTTTTTCTAGCACTTCAGAATCAGACCAAACTTCGTTTTCCATTTTTTTACAATTTGCACAGGAATGACCTTTAAAGTCAAGCAATACAGGTTTGTTCAATTTTTTAGCGCAAGCCATTCCTTGCTCCAAATCATAGTATCCTTCTAAGCCATGTGGTAAATGTAAAATATCACCATGCATTGGCTCATCACACAAACTTGTTGTTTTATTAGAGTCTGTGCCAATACTTACACCTGCATTTTGAGTTAAATCAAAATTTTGTGTTGTTTTTGAAGGAATTAATGCAGAAACTGCATTTAAGTTTGCTCCAAACAAACCAGGTATTAAATAAACGGCAAATGAAAACGATGCAATAGCTATTAATAATCTAAATACACCAATATGTTGTATTTCTGTATCATGGGAAAATTTTAACTTACCTAATAAATAAATTCCCATTAAGAAAAATATCACTATCCAAATTGCAAGGTAAACATCACGACTTAATATATTAAAATGATACACCTGATCAATATTCGACAAGAATTTCATTGAGAAAGCTAGAATTATAAAGCCAAAAACAACTTTTACCGAATTCATCCAGCCACCTGATTTTGGTAATTTTTTTAATAATCCAGGGAATATTGCCAAAAGAGTGAACGGTAATGCGAAAGCTAATCCAAATCCAAACATTCCAACAATAGGCTCTAAAACTTCGCCTGTAGCTGCTTTCACTAATAAAACACCAATAATTGGTCCAGTACAACTAAATGAAACAATTACCAAAGTAAAGGCCATAAAAAATGAAGCTAACATCCCTCCTTTATCAACCTGACGATCTGCTTTATTTGCCAAGCCTGAAGGCAGTACAATCTCAAACATTCCAAAAAATGAGAATGCAAAGGTAATAAACAATGCAAAAAATATGGAGTTTAATATCCAGTTTGAACTTAGCACAGTTGTAAGATCAGCTCCTGCGCTTGTTAAAGAAACTATCAATCCTACTAAAGTATAAAGCAATACAATAGATACACCAAATATTGAAGCTTTTAGAATAGTATTAAATTTCGACGATTCCCCTTGCATAAAAAATGAAACTGTCATTGGAATCATAGGAAATACACAAGGAGTAAAAATTCCTAAAAATCCAAAAGCAATTGCCATAAAAAACAAGCCCCACAATGATTTATTTTCAGTTGAATCTTCAGAATTATCTTGAATATTTATATTTACTTTAGAATTCAAATCGACATTTGAAGCTAATGCTTCTTCCACACCTTCCTGAGTAGGTTTTTCTCCTTTTACATTTATCTTAAAATCCGGATTAAAATAAACACATTTATCATCCTGACAAACCTGATATTCGATTGCCCCAGTTAATGTAATGGCTTCATCTGTTAATAGTTTTACTTTCTGGACAAACGTTGCCTTATAACTGAAGTATTTCACTTTAATATTAAACACCTCATCCATTACCTCTTCAGGTTCTGGGCTTTCAGAAGGTGTTCCAATTAATTCATATTTATCTGATTCATCAAAATAAAATGTTGTACGTACTGGTCCACCTTCTTCAAAATATTGTGAATAAAGATGCCAATTCATTTCAATGTTAGCTTCAAAAGTAATTTCTGCAGTTCCATCTTCTAGCTTCTGACTCTTGTATTCCCATTTTACAGGATCAACGAGCTGAGCAAAAAGACTATAAGCAGATAAAATTAAAATTCCGGATAATAAGATTATTCTTTTCATTTGTTATCTTTTATAAAGTATTGATTACTGATGTATTAACAACAACTTTGTTCTTAATTTGTTTTGAAGCACCAAATTTAAGAATTAAGTCCTAATTAAAAAAAATGCACAGCAAATTTTATATTTACATATGTAAATATTAACAAACATTAACATGAATAAATTTGGGGAAAAATTGAGTTAAATTATTATTCTTTAATAATCTCTCCGTTTTTATCGAAGAAATGGTACTCAAGAAACTGGTATGAACTCACCGATTCTACTTTGATATTCTTTTTAAATTTCAAGAACCACTTAAACTTAGTGGAGAACAAACCTTTTTTAATATATCCTTCTATATATGGATGTACTTTAAGAGTAAGATTCTTGAAGTTTGCTTCGTTAATAAGAAAGCTTAAATAATTTTCAATATCATCAACAAATAAAACACTTGGAGTTATTTCGCCTGTACCTTTGCAAGTAGGACACTTCTCCATGGTTTCAATATTAAGCTCAGGTCTAACTCTTTGTCTTGTAATTTGCATTAAACCAAACTTGCTTAGTGGCAGGATATTATGTTTGGTTCTGTCATGAGACATGGCTTCCTTCATTCTTTCAAAAACCTTTTGCTTATTCTCAGCGCCGTGCATATCAATAAAGTCAACCACAATAATACCTCCCATATCGCGAAGTCTTAATTGTCGTGCTATTTCATTTGCTGCTGCTAAATTTACCTCAAGTGCATTTGATTCTTGATTTTCACCCAATTTTGAGCGATTCCCACTGTTTACGTCAATTACATGAAGTGCCTCAGTGTGTTCAATGATCAGGTATGCGCCGCTTTTAAATGAAACCGTTTTTCCAAAAGTGGCTTTTATTTGTTTGTCAACACCGTAATGGTCAAAAATGGGTTCTGATCCATCAAAATATTTAACAATCTTTTCCTTTTCGGGTGCTATGGTATTAATATAATCCTTAAGCTCTCTGTAAACAGTATCCTCATTAACAAAAATATTATTAAAAGATCCATTCAAAACATCACGTAATACAGCAGATGTCCGGTTCAATTCGCTAATAACAAGCTTTGGAATTTTTCCTAATGTCAACTTGTCAAAAGCAATTTCCCATTTCTTCACTAAACTTCGTAACTCAGAATCAAGAACAGCAACCTTTTTGCCTTCGGCTACAGTCCTTACTATAACTCCATAATTTTTGGGTTTAATACTTTCTACAAGTCTTTTTAGCCTTTTCTTCTCCTCTGGTGATTCAATCTTTTGAGAAATTGAAACTTTATCGGAAAAAGGAATTAACACAAGATTTCTTCCAGCAATTGAAATTTCCGAACTTAACCTAGGACCTTTAGTTGAAATAGGTTCTTTAGCAATTTGCACTAGAACTAAGTGACCTGCTTTTAAAACGTCACCTATTTTTCCATTCTTATCAATGTCAGTTTCTAGCTTTAATTTTGGTAATGCAGGAGCTTTACCTTTTTTTGAAATAGAACTTTTAACAAATTTATTTAAAGTAAGAAACTGTGGGCCTAAATCCAGATAATGCAAGAACGCATCTTTCTCGTATCCAACATCAACAAAAGCTGCGTTTAATCCGGGCATAATTCTCTTAACCTTGGCAAGGTAAATATCGCCAACGGCAAACTGAAAATTTCTTTTGTCTTTGTTAAGTTCAACCAACTGTTTATTTTCCAATAAAGCAATTGCTATTTCAGAGGGAGTTACATCAATTACTAGTTCAGTGCTCACTTTTTCCTTCTTCTGTTTTTAGTAATAAGTTAGTTACATAAAACAATTTAAACCTAAGGAAGATAAACTTCAATAGGTTCAAATTATCAATTCATTAAGATAAGTTGCTTATCTTATTTCTTCTTGTGACGATTTTTTCTTAAGCGTTTTTTACGCTTATGAGTTGCCATCTTATGTCTTTTTCTCTTCTTTCCGCTTGGCATATTCTCAATATTTAAATTTACTAAACTCTTAGTGTTTAACGTTATTCTTTACCTTGTTTACAAATCTCTTAGAAGGCTTGAAAGAAGGAATGAAATGTTCAGGAATAATAATAGTAGTATTCTTAGAAATATTTCTTGCTGTTTTTTCAGCACGTTTCTTAACGATAAAGCTACCAAAACCTCTTAAATATACATTCTTATCATTTACTAATGAATCCTTAATGGTTTCCATGAAAGCTTCTACTGTCTTCTGTACAGTTATTTTCTCAATTCCTGTGTTCTTTGAAATTTCGTTAACGATATCTGCTTTTGTCATTTTTTAAAAACTTTAATTATCAATAATTTAGATCATTTACATATTTTGAACTGCAAATATAAATGATTTCTTTTGATTAATAAAATACAAAACGGTTAAATTTGTTAAATATTTTAAAATTATTTTCTCAGGTAACATGAAGGATATCAGTAAAGTCCTCACAGATTGGTATACACGTAATAAAAGAGACCTCCCATGGAGAGAAACAAAAAACCCATATAACATTTGGGTTTCAGAAATTATATTGCAGCAAACGCGTGTAAATCAAGGCTTAAGCTATTACTACAAGTTTATTGATAAATTCCCTGACATTTTTGTTTTAGCAAATTCAGACATTGATGAACTTCTTATTATATGGCAAGGATTAGGCTATTATTCACGAGCCAGAAATATGCACTTTACTGCTAAAGATATTGTCGAGAATTACAAAGGGATTTTTCCTGAAGAACATTCAGGGCTTTTAAAACTAAAAGGGATTGGCGAATATACTGCTAGTGCAATAGCTTCAATATCTTTTAATAAAAGAACTCCTGCTCTTGATGGGAATGTTTTCCGTGTACTTGCTCGTATATTTGGGATTTCAGAATCAACACAAACAAAAGCAGGTAAAGATGTTTTTAAGAATAAAGCATCAGAATTAATGAACAACAACAATCCTGGAATTTTCAATCAAGCTTTAATGGAATTTGGTTCATTACAATGTACTCCGTTAAATCCAAAGTGTAGTATTTGCCCTATAGCTTCACACTGTTTTGCTTATAAACATGATTTCATTAATAGTCTACCTGCAAAAAAGCAAAAAATTAAACAATCAATCCGATATTTCAATTATCTATATATAATATATAATAACCATACATTTATTGAGAAAAGAACTAAAAATGACATTTGGAAGTTGCTTTATCAAATTCCATTGATTGAAACAGATGAGTTATTATCATTAAGTTATCTAACTAATAACAAAAGATTCAAAGAAATATTTGGTAAATTATCGCCAATTATTGAACCTCAACATATCGATATAAAGCATGTATTATCTCATCAAAAATTACATTCGCGTTTTTATCGTGTTACACTTGACCAGATTGATAATAATGCTCTAAGCGAGTTTATTAAAGTGCCAATTAATGAGCTTTCTGACTATAGTATGCCTGCACTTTTACTGAAATATTTTAATCTGTTAAATAAATAAATTTTCAATCTTTGTCAGTCTTTTTAAAATTTATACCTTTACAATAATTAACCAATTTTATTCACGCAAAAAGAAAATTTAAAAAATGGGAGTTAACAAAGTTATTTTAGTTGGGAACGCAGGGAAAGATCCTGAAGTAAGACATTTAGACAGTGGCATAGCTGTAACAACATTTCCGCTTGCTACAAGCGAAACGTACAAAAACAAAGAAGGTCAGAAAGTAACAAATACTGAATGGCATAATGTTGTACTTTGGAGAGGCTTGGCTGAGGTTGCTGAGAAATATGTAAAAAAAGGAAATCCTTTATACATTGAAGGAAAAATCAGGACACGTTCTTGGGACGATAAAGATGGTAATAAAAGATATACTACGGAAATTGTTGCAGACGTAATGCAAATGCTCGGATCTAAGCAAAGTAACGAAGATGCTGCAGCATCTACACCTGAAAGCTCTAATTCAGTTGATATTGACAAAATGCCGGCTGAAGAGGACGATTTACCATTTTAATTAACTTAAACCTAAACCAATTACATTGGAAACTGCAGAACCATTCCCGTTAGCACTAATTACTAATGTGAATATTGTAATCCAGACAATCGATTTATTTACAATAGTCAGTATAATTGTTTCTCTCAGTCTACTTTTGATATCAGCACTGCTTACTGGTGCTGAAGCTGCATATTTTAATCTGAAATCAGAACAGTTAAAAGAAATTGAGAAACAAAGTGATATTCGAAGCCGATTAGTTATTAGGCATCTTAAAAATCCAAGAAAATTTTTAGCCACAATTACTGTTTCAAATGGGATTTTTAATATTTGCTTTGTAATATTTATGGGTATCTTACTAAACAGAGTATTTAACTTTACAACATTCCCAACTATTGGCTTCATAATTCAGATAGCAATTATAGCTTTTTTTCTTCTTCTATTTGGTGAAACTATTCCAAAGCTTTATGCTAAGAACAAGGCTATCAGTATTGTTAGAAGAACTGCCATACTTATTATAATACTTGATAAAGTTTTTCATCCTTTTAGTTTTTTCATGATTAATGCGACCAAAATAATTGAGAAGAAACTCGCAAACATCAAACAAAATATAACTATAGATGATCTTTCACAGGCATTAAATCTTACAACTAATCAAATTACTGATGATGAAAACATCCTTAAGGGCATTGTTAAGTTTGGGAATATTGATGCTAAAGAAATTATGAAGTCTCGTGTTGATGTTTTTGCTGTGGATATTGAAACCAAATTTAAGGATTTACTTGCAATTATAATAGAATCTGGACATTCCAGAGTACCTGTTTATACTGAAACATTCGATAATATTAAAGGTATCCTTTTTATTAAAGATTTGCTTCCTCATTTCAGTAAGGATAATGGTTTTAACTGGCAGTCCTTAATCAGGCCTCCGTATTTTGTTCCTGAAAATAAGAAAATAAACGATCTTCTCCAGGAATTCCAAGCTAATAAAGTCCACATGGCTATTGTAATTGATGAATATGGAGGAACAAGTGGAATAGTAACACTAGAAGATGTTTTGGAAGAAATCGTTGGAGAAATTACTGATGAATCTGATGAAGATGAAATTATCTTTTCTCAGATTGATGAGAACACATATATTTTTGAAGGAAAAACTTTATTAAACGACTTTTTAAAAATTGTAGATATCGACTATAATCTATTTGATGATGTAAAAGGTGATGCTGATACAATTGCTGGAATTATACTTGAACTTACGGGCGAAATACCTGCTAAAAACAAAAAAATTGACTTTAAAAACCTTACCTTTACCATCGAATCGGTTGATAAACGGCGCATTAAACAAATAAAAGTTGTTATCAACGAATAATCAAGGAATGCATAAAACCAAAATACTAACATACATTTGTGTGATTACATTTAGTATCCTTTTTTTTTCGACAGGCTGCAAAAAGAAATACACACCCAAGCCAAGAGGTTACTTTAGAATTGACTTGCCAGAAAAGCAATACAAAGATTTAACTGGCGATTATCCATACACATTTAAATATCCAGAGTACACTAGAATTACTCAAAATAAAAGAAAAGAGGAAAAGTATTGGATTAACATTGAATACCCTAACTTAGAAGGGAAAATTCATATTAGTTATAAAAAGATTGAAGATAATCTTGATAAAATTTTAGACGACACAAGAAAACTTGCTTATAAACATACTGTTAAAGCTGAAGCAATAAACGAAAAGGTTTTTTTAAAGCCTGAAAAAGATGTTTATGGAATTTTATATGAAATTGAAGGTAATGCAGCATCATCGGTACAATTTTTTTTAACTGACAGCATAAATCATTATCTTCGAGGCGCATTATATTTTAATTGCAAACCGGATAAAGACTCACTGTCCCCGGTTATTAACTTTGTTAAAGAAGATATAATTGTGTTAATGGAATCACTTGAGTGGAAATAATCTGACAGGTTATGGCATTGATATTCAGAGAGCATTTTAATAGCGATGTAGAATTTGGAATTTGGGAAATTACCGAGGATTACGATACTCTTCGAGGATCTCTTACTTTAGACGAAAAAGATATAACAACGGTTGAAAGTTTCAAAAACCATCAGAGAAAACTTGAATGGCTTAGTGTTAGAACTCTTCTGAAAACTATGCTGGGTAGAGAATCAAAAATAGTTTACGGACCTGAACGAAAACCTTATCTTCATAACAATTTATTCAACATCAGCATATCTCACTCTAAGAATTTTACTGCAATATTAATGAGCAAAAAGAAAAGAGTTGGTCTTGATCTTGAATTTATGACAACAAAAATATTAAGAATTGCCGATAAGTTTTTAAGACCTGAAGAGTTAGAACACATCGAAAAAGATCAGGAATTATATCACTTATATCTGCACTGGTGTGCCAAAGAAGCTCTATATAAAATTTGTGATAAAGTAGATATTAATTTTGTAACAAACCTTAACATTGATTCCTTTAAACCAAAAGAACAAGGATTGATGATTGGCGCCGTAAATAACAGCTACATGAATGAGAAATTTACTCTAAACTATTTTACTCTAAAAGGTTATTCTATTGTATGGTGTTATAAATAACTGTCTCTCAAAATCAGTTTAAACAATAAATCTTTTTATGATCGCTCAATTTATTAATCAACAAATAACTGAAGGCAAAAAAATATTCGCCTTACTAATTGATCCTGATCATCATAATGACCTCTCTCTAACAAATACAATAAAACTTGCTAATGAATCGAAAGTTGATTTGATTCTTGTTGGAGGAAGTATATTACAAAACTCCATTGAACATACGATTGAGCTAATTAAAAAACAATCTAGTATTCCAGTAATACTTTTCCCTGGTAATATTTTACAAATTTCTGACAAAGCTGATGGTATAATGCTACTATCATTAATTTCAGGAAGAAATCCAGATCTTCTTATTGGGAATCATGTTATTGCGGCCTCATCATTAAAAAAAAGTAATCTCGAAATTCTACCAACAGGATATATGCTGATTGACGGAGGAAAAATAACATCGGTGGAATATATGAGTAATACTAAACCAATCCCTTCAGACAAAACAGATATCGCAATTTCAACAGCAATGGCTGGAGAAATGCTCGGTTTAAAATATATTTATTTGGAGGCTGGTAGCGGAGCAACAAAAAAACCGTCTACACAAATTATTAAGGGAGTAAAAAAGAATATAACCATTCCTTTAATTATAGGAGGCGGATTAAAAACAACTTCTGATATAAAACACGCAATAGATGCCGGAGCAGATATTATTGTTGTGGGTTCTGCTGTTGAAGAAAACCCTACGATCCTACCCGAATTGGTTAATGGGTGTAGAATATAAGTCAAAGATTCTCCTTAATTACAATATTCTTGATTAAACCCTGTTTAAATTAAAACGTCTAAAATATTGCGTTAAAAATAGTTTTGAAGTTTTTAAATTGAATACTGAAATATGAATATAATTCATCAGGAATTAATAAAAGAAGCATGGAAGACATTGAAAATTCATGAAATGGCAAGTAATGAAGTATATGAAATTTCCAATTATGGCAGAATAAAAAGTTTTAAAATTGATAAAGAAGAAGGATTAATCATTAAAGGCTCATCTTTAAAGGGTTATAAGATTTTAAATATTAAACTTCAAAACGGGAAACGCACTACTAAATATGTTCATAAACTTGTTGCTGAATGTTTTATTCCAAAAGATGATGATTTACAACATTATGTAATTCACTTAGATTTTGACAAAACCAACAATCATATTGATAATTTAAAATGGGTTACTAAAGAAACAATGTATGCTCATCAGAAAATTAATCCTAATTACAAACGTGGTGCAATTAATTACTCCAAGCTTTCCGAAACCGATGTTATTCGTCTAAAGAAAAAACTAAAACGAGGAAAAAACAAGCTCTACAAACTTGCTAAAGAGTTTGGCATTACCCATACTCAACTAAACAGAATTCGCAGCGGTGAAAACTGGGGTCACGTAAAAGTTGATTAAAAATATTTTTTTGAAATTGAGGTTACCAATACCTTTAATAGCTAATCCCTATAAACACTTCCTTTTTTAATTTAGGATTCACTAAAGAAATTAACAATCGAAGTACTTTACATTTCCTTAGGGATTAGCTTTTTTAATCTTATTATCATATTTTTTTGTATCTTAGGTTTTGAATTTTTTAATCCAAGATCATGACACAAAAACATACTAAAAGATTGATGCTTTTTTTTTCTGCATTGCTTATTATTGCTATCTTCTTAAGCTTTCAGTCGAATGTTCTTGCTCAAGAACACAAAAAAGCCGAACATGAAACAACTGTTCAACAAGATCAGCACGGAAATCATGAGGATGCGGTTCATGAAGAGAATTCAGAAACCTCGCATGAAGACCATGACGCCATTCATGATGAAAATTCACATAGTGAAGAATCAGCTCATAAAGGAAATATGAGTCCACTTTTCTTCCTAATTATTGCCTTAGTAATTGGTGCTGGAACCAGGCATTGGTTGAAGAAAAGCCCCCTACCCTTCACCGTTTCATTACTACTTATTGGATTGGGATTAGGAGCACTTACTCGATTAGGATATTTTGGAGAGTGGAATATTATTGGATTACATTTAGACGCTAGTTTCATGAGTGAAGCAGTGAATTGGGCCGGAAAAATTGATCCACATTTAATACTTTATATTTTCTTACCAACCTTGATATTTGAAGCTGCTTTTGCAATGGATGTTCATACTTTTAAAAAATCATCAGCAAATGCTTTTATTTTAGCTGTGCCGGGAATCATTGTTGCATTAATACTTACAGGTTCTTTAGTAATTTTATTAAAAGTTTTAGGTGTTGGATTCTCTATTTGGACATGGACAATGGCTCTTCTTTTCGGTACTGTAATTAGTGCAACTGACCCAGTTGCAGTTGTATCTATATTAAAAGAAGTTGGTGCAAGCAAAAAACTGGGAACACTTATTGAAGGTGAATCAATGTTAAATGATGGAACCGCCATTGTTATTTTCATGGTACTGTTAGGAGGAATAACCGGAGTTGGTTCTGATGCTTCTCCGATTGTTGAATTTTTTAGAGTTGCAGTTGGAGGAATAGCGGTTGGATTAGTTATTGGATATATAATAATTGCTTGGGTAAAGAAAGTTTTTAATGACGCTCTTGTTGAAATTACGGTAATTGTTGCTGCTGCTTATATGACATTTTATATTGCCGAACACTTCTTTCATGTATCGGGTGTTTTAGGTCTTGTTGCTCTTGGATTATTAATGGCAAGTACCGGAAAAACAAGAATTAGTCCTGAAGTGGGCCATTTCTTACATGAATTTTGGGAGCTTTTTGCTTTTATAGCTAATACACTAATCTTCTTAATAGTAGGTGTTGTTATTGCAAATAATATTGTTTTTACAGGAAAAGACTTTTTAATCCTTATTATACTTTATATAGGTATTCATATTGTAAGAGCAATTGTAATTTCATTATTCTTCCCATTAATGAAAAAGGCAGGTTATGGTCTTTCAAAGAAAAATGCATACATACTGTGGTGGGGCGCATTGCGTGGAGCAATTGGATTAGCTTTAGCCCTTATTGTAGCAGGTGAGTCTAAAATTGATGCAACAATAAGAGATCAGTTCTTATTTTACACAGCAGGTATTGTGACACTTACCTTGCTTGTTAATGCAACAACTATCAAAGCTTTATTAAGTTTTCTGGGCTTAACTGATATTCCTCCAGCTAAACAAAAAATGATATTAAGCGCAAAGAGTTATTTGCGAAATACTTCAGAAAACTCTATGGAGAAGCTGAAATCAGATAGATTCCTCGGTAGAGCAAATTGGGAAAGCGTGAAAAAATATTTACCTGAAGAGCCCGAAGATATTGAGATAGTGCTTGACGAAGGAAAATATTCTAATCTGTATGAAACTCGGAGAAGAGTTTTGGAAAAGGAAAAGAGTAGCTATTGGAATCAATTTAAAGAGGGATTGCTTGGACCTATAGCAGTTAGAAATTTAACAGATGCTATTAACGAAATAATTGATTCTGATGGAAAGATTCCATTATCTGAAAGAAAAGATTTAGAATCCTTATGGCAAACTCCTAAGTTTCTTAACAAGCTACAGTCTGTTCCGGTTTTAAGTAAAATTTCGCAACGCTTTTTCTTCGAACAATTAGCAAATAGTTATGATGCTGCACGTGGTTTTGTTGAAGCTCAATATGAGACTTTAAAATTAGCTGAAAGTATGGCGATCAGCTCAGATTCAGCTGAATTAACTATTGATGAAGATCTTGCAACTATTGAAAGTGAGATTAATGAAAATAGAATACATGGTTTGACATTTTTAAGAAATCTTAAAAATACATTTCCAGAGATTTACGATTCCATTGCCACACGACAGGCAATTAGAACTAACCTTAATAATGAGCTTAAAATTGTTGAACGATTGCAGAAGAAAGGACAAATTGGTTCTGATGAAGCTCATAAAATGATTGAAAGCATTGAAGAGAGAATGAAGAAACTAGTTGACACACCTCCAGAAATAGTTCCTCCTGAAAAGGCAAAATTATTGCAAGAAATTGAATGGTTAAAAGATCTTGAAAAACCAACTTTTAATAAAATTGTTAGTTTGTTTCAGCATCGGAATTATGCGGTTGGAGAGAAAATAATTAAGGAACAAGGTCAAGTTGATGGATTATACGTAATAGCAAGAGGTTCAGTTAAGATAACAATTAACAAGAAATTAATCGATATATTAAGTAAAGGAAGTGTAATTGGAGAAATTGCTGTTTTAACGAATGTTCCAAGAACAGCCACAGTTACAGCTGAATCTCCTGTTACTGTTTTAAGACTTACATCTGTTAGCATGCAACAAGTTATCCAGGATAATAAAACCCTTGAAGATAAACTATGGGAGATTGCTGCTCCACGACTTGCTGAAAATGTAATTCGAGAGTTTGAGCCATATAATAATATGCAACATGCCGAATTACAAAAGTGGCTTTCAAAAGGTGAATTAGTTTTAGCAAAGAAAGTACGTAATATTGACCTTGAAGATACTGTTGCGATACTTATTACTGGTAAAGCAATTAAATCAAATGACGAGAACATTGAAGCTCCTTGTTTAATAAATGAAAACACTATTACCTTGAGCAGAAATAGTAGGCTTTTAATGTGTAATAAAATCTAAAAAACCTTTTATTAAAACTTGAAAGCATCAGTAAAAAACTGATGCTTTTTTATTCCATAACACTTTAATTCGGAATTTTTTTAGCAAGTAATACATTACTTAAATCGCTCTTTTACAGGTCTTTTAAACTTATTCTGAAATTATACTATAAATAGGATTACCTATTGATGCATTGGGCGAAGTAATTTTTAAAATCCATGCAACTGTTGGTGCAATATCAATAATTTCAAGTGGAATATCAATTCTCTTATTTGATACTTTCCAACCGAACCAAATTAAAGGAACGTGTGTATCGTAATTATATCCAGAACCAGATTTCGTTACGTATCCATTTTTTTCAATCCATCCAGGTTCCAAATTTATTATAACATCACCAGATCTTTTCTGATGAAAACTGTTTTGAATCTTACGGTTTATTCCTGATTCAAAATTTGTAGAATTAATAACAGTTGCAGGAATAGCATTAGCTACACCAGAAAACTGAACCATAAAGTTTGCTACTTTTTTTTGCAATTCCTCCAAATCAACTCCTGTTTGATCAACCAAACTTTGATTAAAATAAATTTGTCGTGAATAATATGATTTAATCCATTCTCCATCTTGATACAAAACACTCAAATAACTATTCAACAATGCAACAGCTTTATTACCATCAAAAACACCCGCATTTTGTTTTTTATATTCAAGATATTCTGGAACATCTGACACTCCTCTGTCTGAAGTAATGTAAATCAATACATTTTCGATTCCAATCTCACTATCAAGAAAGCCTATTAAATGCTCCAAATCTTTATCTAACCTTAAAAATACATCTTCAATTTCGACAGACCTTGGCCCAAACAATTCTCCACTATAGTTAGATGCTGAAAAACTTATATTTAGAAAATCAGTAAACTCATCTTTACCAAGTTCCTCATTTATAATTGAAGTTATGGCAAAATCTTTGGTGTATGTATTTCCAAAAGGTGTAAACTTTAAATATTTATAATTTCCCGAACGTCTTTGCAAGTATGATAAGTCATAAGGAAAAGTGTATCTATAATTTCTAAAACCAATTTCAAAATCACTATCATCGGGCAAACTGTTTTTGTAATTATTCGAAAGCGAGTGCATGCTTGCCCAATTCTTTCTCATATAGACATCTTGAAATCCTTTTAAATTAAATTCACCTACCCAAACAGGTAACGAATCTGAATAGTAATTTCCGCTAACCCAGTTTCCGTCTTTATTATTCAACCAAAAAGAATAATCAGCAAGTCTTCCTCCTGAAATAACTGAAGAAATTGGATTCATTGATATAGAAATAACTTTAGAACTATCATTTGTTGCCAGTTTTAATTCATCACCAATTGTAGAAGTTAGCAAATTCCTTGGAGTATAAGTGCCAGATGACAATCTACCTTCAATCATTTCAAATCCTGTTTCATCAGCACTTTTAACAATAACATCTTTTAGCTTATCATACCACTCGTTTGAAATTATCCCATGGTATGAAGGATATGTTCCGGTAACAATTCCTGCCTGACCAACAGCATTTTCTGTAATTAAATAATTATGATGAACCTGAGTGCAAAAAGCACCGCCATTAATTATTTTTTTGAATCCTTTTTCACCAAATGAATCCCAATATCGGAGTAGCATTTCATAACGCATTTCTTCAATAACAATTCCAACAACAAGCTTTGGCGGTTTAACTAACTGATTCTGTGATTTTAATCCTTCACAAAAGATTATTAAAAGAGTAAAAAGTAAAAATAATTGGAGAAAGAACTTTTTAAAATCCATAGTAATTAAACATTAAATCTAATATGTAGAATATCACCATCCTCAACAATGTAATTTTTCCCTTCTACATGGAATTTTCCTGCTTCCTTTACTTTTACCTCAGAACCAATTTCAATAAAATCATTGTATTTCATAACCTCAGCACGAATAAAACCTCTCTCTAAGTCACTATGAATAGCACCTGAAGCTTGTGGTGCACTCATTCCTTTTTTAATAGTCCAAGCTCTTATTTCTTTTGGGCCAATAGTAAAAAATGACATTAAGTTTAAAAGAGAGTAAGCACCACGAATTAATTTATTTACACCAGGCTCCGTTAAACCGGCATCACTCAGAAATTCTTTTCTATCTTCAAGGTCTTCTAAATCCGCAATCTCTGCTTCCAGCTTTCCTGCAATTACTAATATTTCAGTATCCTGTTCTTTTAGAAATTCCTTAACTGTTTCAACGTAACTATTTCCTGGAATTGCAGAATCATCATCTACATTACACACATAAATAACAGGTTTTGCAGTTAAAAGAAATATATCATCAAGATATTTTTTATCAGAATCTGAAATTTTATAATCACGGGCGTTTTGCATTGATTCTAAATGCTCTTTCATTCCTTCTAAAACCTCAACACCATGTTTTGCATCTTTATCACCAATCTTTACAAGTTTTCCCAAGCGAATAATCTTCTTTTCAACGGACTCTAAATCTTGTACTTGTAATTCTAAATCAATAGTTTCAATATCTCTTACGGGGTCAACAGAACCATCAACGTGAGGAAGATTCTCGTCATCAAAACATCTTAAAACATGAATTAAAGCGTCTGTATTTCTAATGTCACCTAAAAATTTATTTCCAACACCTTCACCTTGATTTGCACCCTTGGTTAAACCAGGAATATCAACTATTTCTACAGTTGCTGGAATAAGCTTCTCGGTTGGTTGTAATTTTTCTAACTCTAACAATCTGTTATCAGGAACATTAATTACACCAAGATTTGATTTATTCGAACTGAAAGCAAAATTTGTAGTTTCAACTTTTGTATTCGACATACAATTAAAAAGTGTTGATTTACCAACATTTGTTATCCCAACAATACCGCACAATAAACTCATAATATCTTTATATTAATTACATTCAAAATAGACGCTCAAAATTACACTTTTTCAGCATTTTAAAAAGAGCTTTTTCATAAAAAAAGATTTGCTTAGATTTATTTGAAATATGTTGATAATAAATTAAAAACATATTCCGTATAATATAATGAAAAACTGTATTTTTACAGCTTCGTTTCGTAATTAAAAGAAATTAATTATTTAATATATTTTCAAAAAGATGTCAGATATTAACAAGTTGAAAAGTACAGCATCACAGGTGCGAAGAGATATAGTAAGAATGGTTCATGCTCAAAACTCGGGTCATCCGGGAGGTTCATTGGGTTGTACAGATTTTGTTACAGCACTTTATTTTGAGGTTATGAAGCATGATCCAAATTTCGATATGGATGGAAAAGATCAAGATTTATTTTTCCTTTCGAATGGTCACCTTTCTGCATTATGGTATAGTGTTTTAGCACGTACCGGTTATTTCAAGCCAGAAGAGCTTTCAACATTCAGAACATTGGACTCCAGATTACAAGGACATCCAACAACAAAAGAAGGCTTACCTGGAGTAAGAATAGCATCAGGTTCTCTTGGACAAGGATTATCTGTAGCTTGTGGATCAGCGATTACTAAAAAATTAAATAATGACCCTGGATTAGTGTTTACATTACACGGTGACGGTGAACTACAAGAAGGACAGATATGGGAAGCAGCAATGTTTGCTACAGCTCGTAAAATAGACAACTTAATTGCAACTGTTGATTACAACGGACAACAAATTGATGGACCTGTTGATGACGTTATTTCACTAGGGAATTTAAGAGCTAAATGGGAAAGTTTTGGCTGGCAAGTTTTAGAAATGAATGGTAACGACATGGACGATGTTGTTAAAACAATTAACCAAGCTAAAACTCTTACAGGTAAAGGCATGCCTATTGTAATATTAATGAAAACTGAAATGGGAATGGGCGTTGATTTTATGATGGGATCGCATAAGTGGCATGGTGTAGCACCAAACGATGAACAATTAAAAGATGCTCTTTCTCAATTAGAAGAAACTTTAGGAGATTTTTAAAATAAAGTTGAACAATTAAAAATTTAGGTTATGAAGAATATTGTAATTATTGCACATGATGTAAAGAAGCCTGAGATGGTTCAATTTTTAGAAGACCGAAAAGAATGGATTTATGGTGTGAATCTAATTGCAACCGGAAGAACTGCAGAGTATGTAGAGGCGCAAGGAATAAAGGTTGAACATTTAAGTCCGGGAACTGCTGGCGGTTATCTTGAAATTACAGATAGAATAAAAAGTAAAGAAGTAGATATTGTTATCTTTTTAAGAGATCCATTAATTAAGCAAGGTCATCATGAAGATATTCAGAAATTATTGGAAGCCTGCAACATGTTTAACATTCCACTTGCTACTAATTATGCAAGTGCTGAATTAATGATTCTTGGACAAATAAAGAAGGAAGATTACGAGCGAAGAAGATCAATGAATGAGTAAACAAATTGAAATAAAGCTTTTTTGTTAAAACTAAATTCTGAAATTGAAAAAACATTTAGTATATATAATCCTCCTGCTTTTTCTGTTTAATATGCCTATTAAAGCACAGAAACCTGAGCCAAAACCTCCTACAACAAGAATACTTTTTGTATTTGATGCATCACAAAGTATGTATGGCACATGGGAAAGCGGGCAAAAAATAAGTATTGCAAGAAACTATCTAATTCAGATAATTGATAGTCTTGAGCAGTTAGACAATATACAAATGGCTCTCAGGGTTTATGGACATCAAAGTCCGGTTCCACCTCAGGATTGCAATGACACAAAACTTGAAGTTCCTTTTAAAGTCGATAATGCAGGACAAATAAGACAAAAACTCAGATATCTTATTCCAAGAGGAACAACGCCTATAGCTAATTCGCTTGAAAAGGCTGCAAATGATTTTCCAGAATGTGATAATTGTAGGAACATAATTATTCTCATAACTGATGGTATTGAAGCTTGCGATGGAGATCCTTGTCAGGCATCTTTGAACTTACAGAAGAAAGGTATAGTTCTTAAACCATTTGTAATTGGGATTGGTATTGATCCTCATTTCGAGAAAACTTTCGAATGTGTTGGTCATTTCTACAATACTCCAAATGAAAAAAAGTTTCAAGAGGTCTTGGGTGTAGTTATTTCTAGAGCATTAAACTCTACCACAATGCAAGTAAACTTGCTCGACACGAAAGGTAGACCAAATGAAACAAATGTAAATATGACTTTCTTTGATCATGTTTCAGGAAGAGTTAAATACAACTTTGTCCATACTATTAATTACATGGGTAATCCTGACACACTAATAATTGATCCATTAATTACATATGATTTAGTAATTCAAACTATCCCTGCTGTAAGAAAAAGCAATATTTCACTTTCAGAAGGAACTCACAACATGGTTGGAGTTAAAACTCCTCAAGGATTTATCAATATTACTTGTACTGGAAGTACTAAATATAGAGATTTGGATATTATTGTAAGACAAAAGGGGAAAACAGAAACGTTAAACTTACACCGGAACGGTACAAAAGAAAAATATCTTACTGGGAAATATGATCTTGAAGTTTTAACAATACCAAGACTTTATGTAAAAGATGTTCTGGTAGAACAAAGTACAACTACCAATATTGAAATCCCAAGGCCAGGTATTGCTAACTTTTCTATGCCAGCAAGTGGATTTGGTAGCATCTATTCTGAAACAGCAGATACACTAGTTTGGGTGTATAATCTTGATCAGAGAAAAACACAGCAAAATATAATTATGCAGCCTGGGAATTACAGAGCTGTATATCGACCTAAAAATAATAAACAATCAATCTATACTGTTAATAAGCGATTTACCATAAAATCAGGATCGTCAAAAAAAATAATACTTTATTAAAAAAATATGAAAAAGTTTGAATACAAAGATAAAAAGGATACCCGTTCAGGATTTGGAGCAGGACTTTCTGAGTTAGGAAAAAAAAATGAAAACATAGTAGCTCTTTGCGCTGACCTAACAGGTTCATTAAAAATGAATCAATTTGCTGACGAGTTTCCTGACAGATTTATACAGTGTGGTATTTCAGAAGCTAACATGATTGGCACAGCTGCTGGTTTAACTATTGGTGGCAAGATACCTTTTGCTGGTACTTTTGCAAATTTTGCTACAGGAAGAGTTTATGATCAAATTAGACAATCAGTAGCCTATTCAGACAAGAACGTTAAAATATGTGCTTCACACGCAGGAATAACACTTGGTGAAGATGGAGCTACGCACCAAATTATGGAAGATATTGGATTAATGAAAATGCTTCCAGGAATGACTGTTATTAATCCTTGTGATTACAATCAAACAAAAGCTGCCACAATAGCTATTGCTGAGCTTGAAGGCCCTGTTTATTTGAGATTTGGACGACCAAAAGTTCCTAATTTTACTCCAGAAGATCAGAAATTTGAAATAGGAAAAGCATTATTGCTTAATGAAGGATCCGATGTAAGTATTTTTGCTACTGGACATTTAGTATGGAAAGCAATAGAAGCTGCCGAAATACTTGAACAAAAAGGAATATCTTCAGAAATAATTAACATTCATACAATTAAGCCATTAGATGCTGATGCTGTTTTAAAATCAGTTTCGAAAACAAAAGCAGTTGTTACAGCAGAAGAACATATGATGAACGGTGGCTTAGGTGATTCGATAGCTCAATTATTGAGCAGAAAACTACCAACTCCTCTTGAAATGGTTGCTGTTGACGATAAATTCGGTGAAAGTGGTAAGCCAGAAGATCTACTTGTTAAATATGGTATTGATACTAATGACATAGTTTCTGCTGTAGAACAGGTACTTAAAAGAAAATAAAGCTACCTTTGCATCCAATCTGAGAAAAACAATTTTCTTTAGTCAATTTATGTCGGAATACAGTGATAAAGAGTTATTAGATCTCTTTAAAGAATTAGAAAAACGTAATTATGCTTTCAGCCTGATTGTTAGAAAATATCAGGAGAAATTATATTGGCATATTCGTAAAATTGTAGTTCGACATGATGATACTGATGATATTCTACAAAATACCTTTATAAAGGTATGGAAAGGTCTGGAAGGATTTAGAGAGGATTCTAAGTTATATACCTGGCTATATAGAATAGCAACAAATGAATCACTTACATTTTTAAAACAACAAAAAACAAAATATTTATTACCAATTGTTGATTATGAAAATCAACTTAAAGATACGCTTGAAAGCGACTTGTATTTTAATGGGGATGAAATACAACGAAATTTGCAGAAAGCAATTCTTGATTTACCTGAGAAACAACGCATTGTTTTTAATTTAAAGTATTTTGAAGAAATGAAATATGATGATATGGCTGAAGTACTTAATACATCTGTTGGTGCTTTAAAAGCTTCTTATCATCATGCAGTTAAGAAAATAGAAAAATATTTTAAAGAAGATTAAACTATTAAATTATTAAAACGTCAAACAGACAGGGGAAACAAAAGGGGAATTATTAAAATGGAAAAATTCAATAAAAAATTGGAAGAATTAAAGGGTGATAAAAATCCGTTTTCGGTACCAGAAGGGTATTTCGATTCATTTCCACAAAAATTGCAGGAAAGAATTGCTTCTGAGAATACTGAATATTATTGGTTCGCTCGATTCTTTCAGCTAATTAAACCTCAATTTGCTTTGGGCTTTATGATTGTAGCATTTGCGGTGGTTGCAATAACAACAGTAAATGTAGTATTAAAGAATAACACTGATTCAGGAATTGAATCTGATTTATATACCCGAATAATTGAAGTTGACGCGTCTGAATTTTCTGAGCAACACTTTATTGATGTTCTTTATAACGATGAAAAAGAAATTGATGAGCAGAAAAAAGAAGAAACAGATCATTACATTCATTATTTAGTTGATGAAGATATAGATTATGGAACTTTAATTGACGAATTATAAGATCATATTATGAAGATTATTAAGTATATCATATTACTATTAATTTCTTTTACGATTACATTCACTTCACTCGCACAAGAAAGTAAATCGGATAAGGAGCAGGAGATTAAATCACAAAAGATTGCTTTTTTTACTGATAAAATTGGGTTAACACCTGAAGAAGCTCAAATATTCTGGCCTATTTATAATGATTACTGGGCTAAAAAAAACAAGATCATATCAACCCGAAAAGAGAAAATGACATATTTTGCTAGTCATAGTGAAAATATGAATAATGATGAAATGGTAAGATATGCCGATCAGTATATTCATTTCGAAATGGAATTAGCTGAATTGTTAGATGAATTTCATGTAAAATTTAAAGAGATATTGCCAATAGAAAAGGTAATGAAAATATACCTCGCTGATTACGAATTTAAAACATATCTGTTAAAGAAAATTCGTGAAAGTGGAAAAGAAGATTAAAAAGAATAAAAGTAAAAAGCTCCTCCCGATAATTATTGGGAGGAGCTTTTATTATTATGTAAATCAATACTAATTCAAACTCGCAACTTTACTCAATTCTTTCGATTCTAAGCTACCAACAACGTTTTCAACTTCTTCAAGTATTTCACAAGACTTTACTAATCCTTTCATCACTGTATGGTCAGGATATAATGGTCTGTCAATCTCTAAGAAATCTACATACTTTCTCACAACTTCCTTTGCTTTAGCAACACCTTTTCCAAAACCATATTCACGGAAGTCTAGTGCCTGAGCAGCTGCCATATATTCAATTCCAAGTATTCCATAAGCATTATCCATAATTTGGAAATTCTTAATTGCAGTATTCATACCCATTGATACAAAATCTTCTTGATCAGCAGCAGCAGGAATAGATTGAATAGATGCCGGCGCAGAAAGAATTCTTTGTTCAACTATCTGCATATCTGCTGTATACTGACTCAACATTAATCCTGAGAACATACCAGCTCCTTTTGTTAAAAATGCAGGTAAACCAACACTTAATGCAGGATTATTTAAACGATTCATTCTACGTTCAGACATTACACAAACCATTGTAATAGCAGCACCTGCCATATCCATTGGTAATGAAACAGGTGTTCCTTGGAAATTAGCTCCTGATAATTGCATATTCTTTTCAGGGAAGAAAATAGGATTATCACCTACGCCATTTAATTCAATTTCAACCTGTGATCGAGCCCAACGCATTGAATCGTGAGCTGCACCAATAACTTGAGGAGTAGAACGCATTGAATATGCATCTTGAACTTTACATTTTACTTTACCTTCTTTTAAATCGCCACCAGCAACCATTTTATTAATTGCATTTGCACTTCGAACAGCACCTTGGAATCCACGAACTTCGTGTAACAATGATGTGTAAGGTTTCATGTTTGCTTTTAATGCTTCTAATGACATTGCAGCAGCAATTTCTGCTTGCTTTAAAAAGTTGTTCGCATCATATAAGAAAATAGCGCTCATTGCTGTTAATACATTTGAGCCATTAATGGTAGCTAATCCATCGCGTGCAAATAATCCAGGAATTGGAATTCCTGCTTTATCCATAGCAACTTTACCATCTAAAAGTTCACCTTCGTAATATGCCTCACCTTCGCCCATTAATAAAAGAGCAATTTGCGACATTGGAGCTAAATCGCCACTTGCACCAACAGATCCTTTTTGACATACAAAAGGAGTAACTCCTTTATTTAGCATATCAACTAAAGTTTGAGTAATTACAAGACGACAACCTGAATTACCATGAGCATGAACATTAATTCGACCTAACATTGCACCACGAACATATTCTATTGGAGCAGGATCGCCAATACCAGCAGCATGATTATACACTAAATATTTTTGAAAGTCTTGTACTTGATCATCATCCAAAACAACTTCAGAAAACTCGCCAATACCAGTATTTACACCGTACATAATTTCTTTTGCTACGATTTTCTTCTCGAGCATATCACGACATACATTTATCCTCTTAATAGCATCAGGATGAAGTTCTACTTTTTGCCCATTGCGAGCAACATCAACAACATTTTCGATAGTTAATCCACTACCTTTAACAATTAATTTATCCATAATAGGTTTAATATTTATTAGTTAAATAAAAGGGTTTGCTAAAAATCTAAAATATAAGAAATGAGGTAACTTAAGAACTAAAACATTGAAGTTCTGTTAATTTTAATAAGGAAGTCAAGAATCCAATAAGTCATATCCTGAATAATTGAACTCACAAGTTAGTAAAAGTGAATTGAAGTTCCTAAATTTTTATTTATTTAGCTTTTTTTTAAATAAAAATGCGCCTCAATAAATTGAGACGCATTCTGTGTTAATTGTATTATGAATAAACTTAGTCTGTAGGTAAATTTAATTCCACTTCCTGCAAATACTCTACTGAACGTGCAATATCATCGTACATTGTTTTGTCTTCATCAATAAACTTAACTTTTTTACGATAATCAGCTACAAATTTTTCAATAAATGGAGATGATTTTGCTGGACGTTGGAACTCCAATGCCTGAGCTGCATTAAATAATTCAATTGCTAATATTCTCTCCAAGTTCTGACCTACCTTGTATGCTTTAGTTGCCGCATTAGCTCCCATACTTACGTGATCTTCTTGTCCTTGTGATGATTCAATTGTATCAACAGAAGCTGGTGTAGAAAGTTGTTTATTACTACTTACTATTGAGGCTGCAGTATATTGAGGAATCATAAACCCACTGTTTAAACCCGGATTTGCAACCAAAAATGGTGGCAAACCACGCTTACCTGCCAACAATTGATAAGTTCTACGTTCTGAAATACTTCCCAATTCAGCCATTGCAATACAAAGATTATCTAAAGCTAATGCCAATGGTTGTCCATGAAAGTTACCTGCAGAGATTATTAAATCCTCATCAGGAAAAATTGTTGGATTATCAGTAACTGCATTAATTTCATTTTTGAAAACATATGAAACATAGTTTATTGAATCTTTGGATGCACCATGCACTTGAGGTATGCAACGAAACGAATATGGATCTTGAACGTGAACTTTATGTCGATTAATTAATTCACTACCATTAAGTAAGAAACGCATTCTGCTGGCAGTTTTTATTTGCCCTTTATGATGCCGTATTTGATGAACAGAATCATGAAAAGGCTCAATTCTACCATCGAAAGCGTCTAAAGAAACTGCACTAATAATATCTGCAAGTTGAGATAATTTCCACACTTTTAATGTTAAGTTAACACCATGAGCACTCATAAATTGAGTTCCATTCAATAATGCTAAACCTTCTTTAGATCTTAATCCAATTGGCTCCCAGCTCATCTTTTTTAGTAACTCAGAACCCGATAGTCTTTCTCCTTTGTAATTAACCTCACCCATTCCAAGCATTGGTAAACTCATATGAGCCAAAGGTGATAAATCACCAGAAGCACCAAGAGAACCATATTCATAAACCACTGGTAGAATATCATTATTGAAAAAATCTATTAAACGCTCAACAGTTGTTAACTGAACTCCTGAATGTCCATAAGAAACAGATTGTATTTTTAGTAAAATCATAATCTTTACTAATTCTTGAGACACTTCAGTTCCTGTTCCACAAGCGTGCGACATTACAAGGTTCTCTTGCAACTTTCCTAAATCTTCACGTGATATTTTTTTATCATAAAGTGCTCCAAAACCGGTATTAATACCATAAATAGGATCGTCGTTACTTTCCATTTTATTATCAAGGTACTCACGGCATTTAATAATATTATTTTTTGATTGTTCAGATAAAGCTAATTTATATCCTTCTTTAAGGATTTGATCAATTGTTTCAAATGTTAATTGATCATTTGATATATAGTGTATTTTTTCCATGTTCAAAATGAAATTATAATGAATTTAAAACTTTAATTATTAATAAATAAACGAGATACTGACCAATTGGTTCACGGGAAACGTGTATCTCCTCCTAGAACTTGAACAGGTCGCTTACTATTTATTATTAATGTATTATTCCTATTCATTTTTAAGATAGCTTTTCAAGTAGTTCTTCAAATTTCATTTCAGATTGATCTCCACTGATCATATCTTTTACTGTAAGCACTCCTTTTTCCATTTCATTTGCACCAACCAAAACAACATTAGGAATGTTTTTATTATTAGCGTAAGTCATCTGCTTTTTCATTTTTGCAGACTCTGGAAAAATCTCAGAGTTAATTCCATTTTCTCTTAATTTTTGAAGCAAAGGAAGACAATACATTTCTTCATTTTCCCCAAAATTAACAAACATCACTTTGGTAGAAGCAACTATTTCTTTTGGGAATATATTCAATTGCTCCATTACATCGTAAATACGATCGGCTCCAAACGAAACACCAACACCCGAAACGTCTTTTAATCCAAAAATTCCGGTTAAATCATCGTAGCGACCACCGCCACAAACACTTCCAATCTCAACATCTTTGGCTTTAACTTCAAAAATTGCTCCGGTATAATAGTTTAAGCCACGGGCAAGGGTTAAATCTAATTCCAAGTCTATATTTAATGAAAGTGTTTCAAAGTAATTTAAAACAGACTCAACTTCTTCAACTCCTTTTAATCCAATTTCAGAATCTTTTACTATTTTTTTCAGTGATTTTAATTTATCAGTGTTAGATCCTGACAAATCAAAAATTGGTTTTAATTTTTCGATAGCAGTTTGGATAATTCCTTTGGACAAAAGCTCTTGATTAACCTTTTCAAGACCAATTTTATCAAGCTTATCAATAGCAACAGTTATATCAATGAATTTATCTGGTTCACCAATAGTTTCAGCTATACCTAATAGTATTTTACGATTATTTAATTTAATAACTGCATTAATATTTAATCTTTGAAAAACTTGATCAATAATCTGAATTAACTCAACCTCATTTAAAAGAGAGTTGCTTCCAATTACATCAACATCACATTGATAAAACTCACGATAACGACCTTTTTGCGGTCTGTCGGCACGCCAAACAGGTTGAATCTGATATCTTTTAAAAGGAAATGTAATTTCGTTTAAATGCTGCACAATAAAACGAGCAAAAGGAACTGTTAAATCGTAACGCAATCCTTTTTCTGCAATTTCAAGAGCCAATTTACTTGACTCTACTTCAGTTAAATTTGATTTAACTTTTGAAAGATAATCACCCGAGTTTAAAATCTTAAATAAAAGCTTGTCTCCTTCCTCACCATATTTGCCCATTAAAGTCGAAAGGTTTTCCATTGAAGGAGTTTCAATCGGTAAATAACCGTATCTTTTGAAAACATCTTTAATTGTATCAAAAATAAAATTTCGTTTCACCATTTCAATTGGTGAAAAATCACGCGTACCTTTTGGAACAGATGGTTTTTGTGCAGCCATTTTTGTTCTTTATTAATTATAATTTCTGCAAATATAGAATAAAAATAAAGTGATCTAAAATGTATCCTTGATATTGGCTGTAAAACATAAAAAAAAGGATGACATAAGCCATCCTTTCCTACTAATTTGAAATATTGTTATTTCTTTTTAGTCATTTTTTTAAAGTCTTTATCGAGAATACCATCGAAATTTTTTCCTTTTTCTACCCAATGGTAATCAAAATAATAGAAATTGGCATCTTTTGCTCCTATCACAATCTTGTAACAGCGCGCCCTCAATCTTGTTCCTTGGGGACCTACTTTATGCAAGAACACAACATTATCATCGCGATTTGTAATTGCCTCCTCTATTTCTTCACGAGTAACAAATTGCACTTTGTAAGGATATATCTTTTTAATTTTAGCCTCGGTATCAATATTTGGAGCCACCTCATCTTTAACCAAATACAAGGTTTTTTGCTTAATGTCTTTCGTAAATGCATTGTAATACTCGAAGATGTTCTTTTTGATCATATCGGGATTATCTCTCATGTTTTGCACATGTGATTGCATAAAACGAACCAATGCTTCCATTTTGTACACCCAGAATTCTTCATCAACTTCGGTATAGGACAAAGGAATAGCTGCAATATCAGGAAGATCCTCAAAGCTATCTAAGCCAGGTTTTCCTATAAAAATATGTAGAAAATTATACCTTACTTTAGTTCTATCGTTTTGAAAAACAACCTGAGTCATCATTAAAAATGCTTTGTCGGGATCATTATACATTTCTTGAAACTGATCTATAGAAATAAATTCATATTCGGTTAAATCCCAGGCTTCTTTTACAGCATCCTGTATTTTAAAGTTATATTCTGCAATAGGATTCGATTCTAAAACAACATAAAGTTTAGAATTTAGAAACTGATTCAGATCTGCTTCTGAAGGAATATAGTCTTGAGCGTGCACTGCAAGAGCTGAAATTCCTATAATTATTCCTAAAATAATTTTTTTCATATGCTTCTTTTTAAAATTGATTTTATAATTCTTAACTAATATACTAAATCTTATTTAAAGCTTTTCAAAATCTATATTATCCCTTATCAACAATCTTACCAAAAACTCAAATTTGGGTATCTGATAAAGTTATGAATTGTACTACAAATGCTTGTTATTATCAAAGATTATCATGATTTTGTCAAAAAATTTGTATCTTTAATAACCAAAGAAAAATTATAAAGTTTATTTCAGTAAATTTACAAAAGTAAATCAAAAGGTAAGTGTTTTTCTTTTAACTAAAAGCTTAAGATTCTATGAATTTTATAGATAAAATTATAAAACTGTGTACAGTAAGTACAGATAAGATAGATTCAAAAAATAAATATTATAATAAAGCTACCATATTTAATCTTTTTAGTTATGCTTCCCTTTTATTACTTCTAATCTTTGGTACAATAAGCTTTATTCTTGGCAATATCATGTTATTCGGAGTATTAGCTGGGCTCCTTGTATTAACTGCTATTAATTTGATTGTTTTTCAAAAAAATGCCAATTATATATTCTCATCTAATGTTTACTCAGTTCTATTTGCACTATTTCTTGTTTGGCTTTTATACTCAGGACAAGTTAATAATCAAGGAATTGTTTTTTATGCTTTTTATCCTGCTTTTATAATACTTGTTCTTGGTAAAGACAGAGGAAATCTTACATCAATGGTTTTTTTCGTTTTATCAGGCATTGCCATTTTAGCACCAGTAATTTTTAGTTTTGGATTAGAATTTTCTTTACTAAACCAGGTATTATTTGTTCTCTTATATGCTGTTATAATTGTCTTTCTTAACATCTATGAAAAGATTCAGCAACTTAGACGAGACAATACTCAAATTGAGATTCAAAAAGCTAAACACGAAACTCAAGCGAAAGAAGAATTTATTTCTAAAATTTCACACCAGATAAGAACTCCTTTAAACAACCTTGTTGTAGTTACAAATATTGTTAGTGACTCTAATTTAGATGAAAAACAAAAAGATCTTATTGATACCATACAAGCTTCAACAAACAACCTTGTAAATGTTGTTAATAATATTGCAGAGATTTCGAATGTAGATTTATTGCAAAGTAAGGATTACAACCAAAATTTTAATCTAGAATCAACTATTAAGAATACGATTAATTTATATTCCAATGAGGATTCTCAGAATATTGTTTTCCCATTAACTATTTCAAAAGATATTAATTTTCAATTGTATGGAGATCCTGTAAAGTTAAAACAGATATTTCTTAACCTAATTGAGAATATAATTAAAAATACAGAAAGCGGCGAAAAATCAATTTCAATTGACATTAAAAAATTAAGCGAATCAAATAAGGTTGTTGAAATTTTATATGCTATTTCAACAAAAGACCTTTCTCAAATTTCTGAGATTACTAAAATCCATAATACAGAGAAAACAAGGAAAGGTAAAGTTGAAGCTATTATTAAACTCCTGGAGTTTAATATAGCATATAAAATTATCCAATCTCTTAATGGGAATGTTGAAATAGATATTACACCAGATAATTTTGAATTCAGATTTATTCTAAAAACCCGCAAGGGAGAATCATTCCCTGATGAAAGAATCTTATCGAAAGAAAGCACCTTACCTCAAATTGATACAGGAGAAGCTGTTAGCTTAAAAGATTCAAATGTATTATTAGTTGAAGACAACCTAATTAATCAGAAAATTGTGCTTCTAAGTCTTAAAAAATCTGTTAAATCAGTCGACATTGCAAATAACGGGAAAGAAGCCCTTGATAAATTCGGTTCGGTAAAATATGATATTATTTTAATGGACATACAAATGCCAATTATGAATGGTATTGTTACTACTAAGAAAATAAGAAATATAGAAAAGAGTACAAATACACACACACCAATTATTGCTATTACAGCAAATGCTCTTTTAGGAGATAAAGAAGAGTGTCTTGCAGCAGGAATGGATGATTACATTAGTAAGCCATTTCAAATAGAGACCTTGATTAAAAAGATGGAGCAACAATTAGCTTAGATTTACCTTCGATGATTTTTTAAGATTGGGTTTTAGATAAGAAGCCCTTTTAATACTATAATTTATTGCGGAATTTTTTGATTGTATGGTAATTCAATATACCTATTCAATTTCAGGTCTAAAGCCAACTATAAGTACATCGTCAACTTGTTCATGCTCTCCTTTCCAGTCTTCGAAACTTCTATCGAAATAAGTTAGTTGCTGATCAAGTGGCAGTTTATGAATAGTAAGTAATAAGTGTCTGAATCGTCTGTATTTATATTTCTTTCCATCTGGTCCACCAAACTGGTCTGCATAACCATCGGAAAACATATAAAAGATATCATCCTTTTGAAGTTTTATAGTAGTCTTTGTAATCTTATCTGACTCTCCCTCTTCTAACAAACCAACTGAGAATCTATCACCACGTATCTCTTCAATTTTATTATCTCGGATTAGATATAATGGACGAAAAGCCCCAGCATACTCAAGTACTTTTTTCTTTTTATCAATAACACAAAGAGCAATGTCCATTCCGTCTTTTAGCTTTGTATTTTCCGAAGCCTTTCCAAATGTTGTTGCGACTCCATCATCTAAATGTTGTAGAATTTCGTCTGCACCTTCTACTCCTTCATCGTCTGTTATTTTTCTTAATAACTCGAATCCTATAATAGACATGAAAGCTCCTGGAACACCATGACCAGTACAATCAACAACCGCTAAGAATATTTTATCCTTTTTTTCATTTATCCAATAAAAGTCTCCACTAACAATGTCTTTAGGTTTTAACAAAATAAAAGATCCTGGCATAATTCTTTTATATATATCCAAAGAAGGCAATAATGCTTCCTGAATCCTCTTTGCATAAACAATACTATCGGTAATACTCTTATTTTTTACTGTCAATTCTTCTTTTTGCTTAGCAATTTGTTTTGCAATAAGTTCTTTATCTTTTAACTCCTGATTTGATCTTCGAAGACTACGTGTCCTGTATTGAAAAATCCAAACTATCAACCCTATTAATAAAATTATATAAACTGCATAAGCAAACTTTGTTTCCCATAATGGAGTTAAAACAATAATTTCAAGACTGGTTCCGGTTTCATTCCAGATATAATCACTATTCGATCCCTTAACTGTAAATGTGTAATTACCAGGAGGTAATGAAAACGTTGTATACCTTTTATTGCCTAGATTTATCCATTCATCATCAATACCCATTATCTTATATGCGTAATTGTTTTTCGCTGGATTTAAAAAGTCTAATGCCGAAAACTCTATAGCAATAAGATTGTTTTTAAACGGTATTCTAACCTGTCTGTTTTCACCTATTTCAATTTCTTCAACAATCTTATCAATTAAAACCTCCACTGAGGTAATCTCTATATTTGGAACTGTTTGATTTTTAACAATAGAATCTGGATAGAATGAATTATATCCTGAAATTCCACCAAAAAACAATTCTCCTTTGTCTGATTTAAATGAAGCGCCATGATTAAATTCAAAATCCTGAAGTCCATCTGAAACACCAAAATTGCTAAATAATTCACTTACAGGATTAAATCTTGATATACCTCGATTTGTACTTAGCCACAAATCACCATTATTTCCTGGTAAAATTGCATATACAAAATTATTTGGCAAACCATCTTTTTCAGTATATGCTTTTACTTCAAATGTTTTAATACTAAATCTATTTAAACCAGCTTTAGTTCCTAACCATAAATACTGATTTTCTTTATCTTCATATATACAAAGTAATTCATTGCTACTAAAGCATGTATTACATTCATCTGTTTTTTGAAAAGTTTCAATTTTTCCTGTCTCGGGATTGAGTTTATTTAATCCATTTTCTGTTGCAATCCATAAATTTTTACTATTATCAAGTAGTAAGTCATAAACATGATCTGCTGCAAGTGTATTGGAATCTTTTGGATTATAGAAATAACTCTGAATCGAATCTTTATTTATCTTATGTAAACCAAACTTTGTACCAATCCATAAGTTATCTTGATCATCCTCCAGAATATCAAATATTCTATTATTCTTAAATGCATTAATTAATTTAGTTCTTTTAATTTCTTCAAAACGTTTTGTTTTGCTATTGAAATAACTCAATCCATTCTGGGTTCCAACCCACATATTACCGTTTTTATCCTCAAAGATTTTATGAATATAATCGTTGCTAATATTACTGTTCCCTGTATTATACCTAATGCTTGTTTTTGTTTTAGGATTAAATAAATATAATCCTGTTCCCCAAGTACCAACCCAAACAGTTTGATCCTTTTTATAAATAGATGTTATAAAATTATTTGAAAAATAAGGAACGTTACTTTTTGACTTATTATATAATTTGAATTTCTTTTGCTCATTTTTTATCTTTAATAAACCCTGAAGAGCTCCAACCCACATTATCCCAGTCTTATCTTGAATTATTTGTGTAAATGATGTAGTTAGTAACTCTTCGTTATTATATGAGAAATTATTATAAACAATAAATGTTTCGTTTACTTTATTAAACTTATTTAAACCATCATCTGTAGCAATCCACAAACTCCCATTATCATCTTCATAAATATCATTAACAATATTATTGCTAATGCTTTTGGGGTTTTCATAGTTGCTATAATAGCATGTGAATTCTTCTGTATCCCAATTAAATTTATTTAATCCATTTTCGGTACCAATCCAGAGATTTAATTCACTATCCTCGAATATGACTTTAATGTTATTATTACTTATGCTCGATTTATTTTCAGGTTCATGTTTATATCTCTTGAAAATCTCAAGTTTTCTGTCAAAATAGTTTAAACCATCTTTGGTTCCCACCCACAGTTGATCTTTATGATCTTCAAAGATTGAGAATGTTGCATTTACTGATATAAAATTAAAAATATCATTATAATGTTCATAATGTCTGAACTTACCACTTTGCAAATTTAGTCGAGACAAGTAGTTTTCTGTTTTTATCCATAAATAACCACTTTTATCTTGATACAAATCATAGACTTCATCTTCTTTAAGGCTATTAATATTATTTGGATTTGAAAAATAATGACTAAATCTCTTTGTAAATCTGTCAATTCTATTCAGACCTTTATTTGTTCCAACCCATATATTTCCTTCAGAATCTTCATAAATACAATTAACATAATTATCAGACAAAGAATTAGTGTCTGTGGGTTGGTTTTTAAAGATTTTAAATCCATAGCCATCATATTTATTCACACCATCCTGTGTGCCAATCCATAAAAAGCCCCTGCTATCTTGAATTAAACAATTTACACTAGTTTGTGATAATCCATTTTCAATTGTAAAATGGTCAACAATAATATTTTGGCAATGAGATTCAGATATTTGTAGTAAGGAAAATAATCCAGTAAGAAAAAGAAATAATATGTATAATTTGATTTTCATTTGTTAATGCTAATTTACTATTTAATAATATGAAAGCAAAGGATTGTTTTCATATATATTGCATCCTTATTCGGCAATAGCACCATTTCCTTTATTCAATTTTCTGTATTTCAATGAGGGTGATTTTATGTGACCGCCAATTCCTAAACTATCCCACAATTCATCTATTCTCTCTATTGTTGAGTCATCGGAAACCACAATATTTGGCCAATCTCGTTTAAAATCGTCTTTTTCTGCCGATTTTTTTGTTGCATCAATAAATATCTTGGAACATTTTTTATTATTAGCTTTAACTATTACTGAATCCCTTCTTGGATCAATATTACCTGAAGCTAACCAAGTAACCATGTTTACATCATTTACATCAACAGATTCATCAGTTAAAATACAAAATTTTATCGCAGATAATTCTTCTTGTTCCGACAATAAACTAATGAGTTTAAAAATTTGCTCCTTACTTTCCTTTCTCACCGAAATAACAAGCATTCTTTTATGAATACTGTGATTAAGATTAACTATTTCATTGTGCTTTTTTTGTAAGTCATTAAAATTTGGAATATCCTTATTAACATTTATGTTAGAATCCGCTTCAATTTCTTCTTCAAGTTTTATAGTTGCATCAATTCCCATTTTTCCACCATATGTTGATTTTGAAGAAGAATGATCAAGAACATCTAAAGGTCCATTTATAAATAGAATATCATTTTCAGGTTTTACATTTTCAAAAATCTTATTTGCTATATTTTTATAATCATGAGTATCTATATCATTATCAACTACTATTAGTATTTTATTAAACATCATTTGTCCTGCACCCCAGAGGGCATTCATCACTTTAAATGCTTGTCCTGGATATGTTTTATTAATCTTTACAATGACAATATTGTGAGCCACTCCTTCAAAAGGCATATCGTAATCAATAATTTCAGGTAAAACAGCAAGTTTTATTGGTGACAGAAAAATCCTTTCTGTAGCTTTTCCAATCCATGCATCTTCCATTGGAGGTACTCCAACAACAGTAGCAGGATAAACCGCATCTTTACGATGTGTGATACATGTTACATGAAATTTAGGATACCAATCGGCTAAAGAATAAAATCCTGTGTGATCACCAAAAGGTCCTTCCCAAATAAAGTCTTCTTCAGGATCTATATAACCTTCAATAATTATGTCTGCTTCAGCTGGAACTTCAATATCCTGACTTATGCATTTTACAAGTTCAACCTTTTGTTTTCTTAAAAATCCTGCAAGTAAAAACTCATCAATATTATCAGGTAAAGGAGCTGTGGCAGAATACGTTAATACAGGATCTCCGCCTAAAGCTACGGCTACAGGCATTTTCCGTCCCAACTTTTTGTATTCTTCAAAATGCCGTGCTCCCACTTTATGCTTATGCCAATGCATTCCGGTTAACTCATTATTAAAAATCTGCATCCTGTACATACCAACATTACGTATTCCTGTTTCCGGATCTTTTGTTATAACCATTGGCAATGTAACAAAGGGGCCTCCATCATTTGGCCAACATTTTAATACTGGAATTTTACTTAAATCTGGTTCTTTAATAATTACTTCCTGACTCTTGCCCTTACCTGAAATAATTTTTGGCATCCATGATGAGATATTGGAAAGCTTTGGTAGAAGTTTAAGTTTTTCAAAAATATTTGCTTTTGGACCAATTAAATCCGAAAAAATGTTTTCTATTTCCTTACCAAAATCATCTAGGTTTTCAACACCTAAAGCCATACACATTCTCTTCTCGGAGCCCATTGAATTTATTAGTACTGGGAATCCAGTTCCATTATTCTCAAACAATAAGGCTTTTCCTCCATATCCAGATTTTGACATTCTATCAACTATCTCAGTTATCTCGAGCTCAGGGCTTACAAATTCCTTTATCCGTATCAATTCATTATTTTTCTCAAGTTTTTGTATAAATTGATTTAATGATTTATATGCCATAGAAGTATTTTATATGTAATTTTGAAATATACAAAAAAAGGCTGACATCCCGATAACTATCGGGACCAGCCTTTAAAATGATGAAAAATATTATTATAAGAATTTAAAATCTTTTCCTATGTACTTAGCAGAATGACCTAATGCTTCTTCAATTCTTAATAATTGATTGTATTTTGCTATTCTATCAGATCTTGAAGCTGAACCAGTTTTAATTAAACCTGTATTTAAAGCAACAGCTAAATCAGCAATTGTTGTATCTTCAGTTTCACCGGAACGATGACTTATTATTGAAGTCATTGAATTCTCAGTTGCCATTTTAACAGCTTCTATTGTTTCTGTTAAAGTTCCTATCTGATTAACTTTAATTAAAATAGAATTTGCCGATTTTTCTTCTATTCCTCTTGATAATCTTTTTACATTAGTTACAAATAAATCATCACCAACAAGCTGCACTTTGTCTCCAATTGATTTTGAAAGTTCTGCCCATCCTGTCCAATCATCTTCGTCTAAACCGTCTTCAATTGACAAGATTGGATATTTTTCACTCCAAGTTTTCCAATATTTAACTAAGTCTGAAGATGTTAAATCCTGATTAGTGGATTCAAAATGATAAATTTTCTTTTCTTTATTATAAAACTCAGAAGCAGCAGCATCAAGTGCAATATAAATATCCTCTCCTGGTTTATAACCTGCTTTTTTAATAGCTTCTAAAACAACTTCAATAGCTTCTTCATTAGATGATAGATTCGGTGCAAAACCACCTTCATCACCAACATTTGTAGAATGTCCTTTTGATTTTAAAACAGCTTTCAGATGATGAAAAACCTCTGTACCCATTCTTAATGCTTCGCTAAAGGTAACAGCACCAACTGGCATAATCATAAATTCTTGAATATCGATTTTATTATCAGCATGCTGTCCACCATTTAAAATATTCATCATTGGAATTGGTAATGTATTTGCATTTACTCCTCCAATGTATTTATATAGTGGTAATCCATATTCTGTTGCAGCTGCTCTAGCTACTGCTAAAGAAACACCTAACATTGCATTTGCACCAAGATTTGATTTATTTTCAGTTCCATCAAGTTGTATAAGAGCATTATCAATTGATACCTGATCATCAATATAGAACCCTTTAAGTTCATCGTTAATTATAGTATTAACATTCTCAACAGCCTTAGTTACACCTTTTCCCATAAACTGAGATTTATCTCCATCTCTTAGTTCAACAGCTTCATGAACTCCTGTTGATGCTCCTGAAGGTACTGCTGCTCTACCTATAAATCCTTCACTTGTTATAACTTCGACTTCAACTGTTGGATTACCCCTTGAATCCAAAATTTGTCTTGCATGTATTCCTGCTATTTGTCCCATAATTATATATTTAAAAATTAAAATTCGCTCGAAGCGAAAAACTATCAAAGTTACTAAATTTTAAACTTTATATGTAAAGTAAAGTTTAATTTATTCATAAAAAAAAGGGCGGAATTACCGCCCTTCTTAGTATATCTTAATTAAAGAATTATTTTTCTTTCTTCTCTTCGTCTTTTTTCTCCGCTTTTGGAGTTTCTTTTTTCTTCTCTTCTTTAACTTCTTCTTTTTTAGCTTCTGCAGGTTTTTCAGCTTTCTTAGGCTTTTCGGCTTTTACTTCTTCCTTTACCTCTTCAACAACTGGAGTTTCTTCTACTACTGTTTCTGCAACTTCTGCTTCAGCTTTTACTTCTTCTGTAACATTTTCTTCAACTGCCTCAACAACTTCTGTTTGAGCACCAGCAGGTTTTTTAGCACCTCTTCTTCTTCTTGTTGATTTAGCCTTAGATTCTGATTTAGCAGCTAAAAGGTTTTCATTATAATCAACAAGTTCGATAATACACATGTCAGCGTTATCACCTAAGCGATGTCCTGTTTTTAAAATTCTTGTATATCCACCTGGTCTGTCAGCAATTTTTCCACTAATTTCTCTAAACAATTCAGTTACAGCTTCTTTATTTTGAAGGTAACTAAAAACTGTTCTTCTTGAGTGCGTTGAATCATCTTTTGCCTTTGTCATTAATGGCTCAACATACATTTTAAGAGCTTTTGCTTTTGCTATTGTAGTTGTAATTCTCTTATGTAATATTAAAGAATTCGCCATGTTTGCCAACATTGCTTTTCTGTGTGCTGTCTTTCTTCCTAAGTGGTTAAATGATTTTCTATGTCTCATCCTCTTTACTCTTTGTCTAATTTGTACTTAGTAATATCCATTCCAAATGTTAGATTCATTTGGCTAAGTAAATCTTCTAATTCAGTTAACGATTTTTTACCAAAGTTTCTAAACTTCAATAAATCGTTCTTATTATATTTCACTAAATCGCCTAATGTATCAACTTCAGCAGCTTTTAAGCAATTCAAAGCTCTTACTGACAAGTCCATATCAACAAGTCTTGTCTTAAGTAACTGACGCATATGCAATACCTCTTCATCAAATTCTTCATTTGCATATTTTTCGTCTGAATCCAAAGTTATTTTTTCATCAGAGAATAACATAAAATGATGGATAAGAATTTTTGCTGCCTCTTTTAATGCGTCTTTTGGATGTATTGAACCATCTGATTCGATTTCGAAAATAAGCTTTTCGAAGTCAGTTTTTTGCTCCACACGAAAGTTTTCAATAGCATACTTTACGTTTCTAATTGGAGTATAAATAGAATCAATTGCAATAACACCAAATTCACCATCTACAGGTCTGTTTTCTTCAGAAGGAACATAACCTCTGCCTTTATTAACAGTGATTTCCATTTGAAGTTTAACATCCGGTTCCATTTCACAGATTACGTGATCAGGATTTAATACTTTAAAATTAGTTGAAAAGTTATTAATATCACCGGCTTTAAATTCGTTCTGACCTGTAATAGTTACAGTAAATTTCTCATCTTCTGCTTCTTCAACGTTGCATTTAAAACGAACTTGTTTTAAATTTAGGATAATTTCACTTACATCCTGGACAACACCAGTTATTGTAGAAAACTCATGTTCTACACCTTCAACTTTTATTGAAGTAATGGCATAACCTTCTAACGAAGATAAAAGAATTCTTCTTAAAGAATTGCCGACAGTAATTCCATATCCAGGTTCTAAAGGACGAAACTCAAACTTACCGTAAGTTTCGTTCGCTTCTACCATAATGACTTTATCGGGCTTTTGAAATGCTAAAATTGCCATAAATAATGAGTAATTATTTTATTTAGAATATAATTCTACGATTAATTGCTCCTTAATATTCTCAGGAATATCAGTTCTTTCAGGCATATTCAAAAATTTACCTATCATTTGATCTGAATCCCATTCTAACCATGAATATTTGTTATAACGAGCTGATGCTAAACTATTTGTTATAGCTTCAAGAGATTTTGACTTCTCTCTAACTCCAACAATATCACTAGCTTTTACAGTATATGATGGAACGTTTAAAACATGTCCATTAACTGTAATATGTTTATGAGTAACAAATTGTCTTGCAGCTGCTCTTGTTGGAGCAATTCCTAAACGAAATACTACGTTATCTAAACGTGATTCCAATAATTGCAATAAGTTCTCACCTGTAATACCTTTTTTTCTTGATGCTTGTTCGAATAAGTTAAAGAATTGCTTTTCCAAAACACCATAAGTGTATTTAGCTTTTTGCTTTTCCATTAACTGAACACCATATTCAGAAACTTTTTTTCTGCGTTTATTAGGTCCTTGATGTCCAGGAGGATAATTTTTCTTCTCGAAATTTTTATCCGGTCCGTAAACTGGTTCTCCTAATTTCCTCGCAATTTTTGATTTTGGTCCAATATATCTAGCCATGAATCTTAATATTAAACTTTTTTTAAATTTTTATAACACACATTACACTCTTCTACGTGCTGGTGGACGACATCCATTATGTGGTAAAGGAGTTACATCAGTTATTTCGGTAACTTCAATTCCTGCATTATGGATAGTTCGCATAGCAGATTCTCTACCAGCTCCCGGTCCTTTAACGTATGCTTTTACTTTTCTTAATCCCATATCGTATGCCACTTTCGCACAATCTTCAGCTGCCATTTGTGCAGCGTAAGGGGTGTTTTTCTTTGATCCTCTGAAACCCATTTTTCCAGATGACGACCATGAGATAACTTGTCCACTATTATTTGTCAATGAAATAATAATATTGTTAAAAGAAGCATGAATGTGCACCTGCCCTGTAGCTTCAACCTTTACTACCTTCTTCTTAGATGATCCAGTCTTTTTTGCCATTTCTTTAACTATTATTTAGTTGCTTTCTTTTTATTAGCAATCGTTTTTCTTTTACCTTTTCTGGTTCTTGCATTATTCTTCGTACTTTGTCCTCTTACAGGAAGACCAATACGATGACGAATACCTCTATAGCATCCAATATCCATTAAACGCTTTATATTCATCTGTGTTTCTGAACGTAATGCACCTTCAACTTTATACTTTTCGTTCACTAACTGTCTAACTTTAGCAATGTGCTCGTCATTCCAGTCTTTTACTTTTATGCTATGATCGATTCCCGCTTCGTCTAAAATAGCCTCTGCAGTACTTCGACCTATTCCGTAGATATAGGTTAAACCTATTACACCTCTTTTATTTTTCGGTAAATCTACTCCAACAATTCTTGCCATAAATCTTTTTTAAATAAAGTACAAAAATAATAATTTATCCCTGTCGTTGTTTAAACTTGGGATTTTTTTTGTTAATAACGTATAGTCTTCCTTTTCGTCTAACAATTTTGCAATCGCTACTGCGTTTTTTTACAGATGCTCTGACTTTCATTTCCTTTAATTTTTTATTTATATCTATAAGTTATTCTACCTTTTGTAAGATCATAAGGAGACATCTCAACCTTAACTTTATCTCCTGGTAATATTTTAATGTAATGCATTCTCATTTTACCAGAGATATGAGCTGTAATAACGTGACCATTTTCTAATTCAACTCTAAACATTGCATTTGACAATGCTTCGATAATGGTCCCATCTTGTTCTATTGACGGTTGTTTTGCCATAAATTATATCTTATTTTTAGTAATCTCTTCTATATAATCAAAAGTTGATAAAATTTCAGCTTTACCTTTATCAACAACTACTGCTAATTCATAATGTGCAGAAGGTTTTCCATCAACGGTTCTTATTGTCCAACCATCATTGTCTTGTTTTATTTGTTTTGTTCCCATATTAATCATGGGTTCAATACAAATTACTAAACCTTTCTTTAGTAAAACACCTCTACCTCGTTTTCCATAATTTGGAACTTCAGGTGCTTCATGCATGTTTTTACCTAATCCGTGTCCGACCATTTCGCGAACAACTGAATATCCGGCTTCTTCAGCATGAATCTGAACAGCATTACCAATATCTCCAACACGATTACCCTCCTTGGCTTTTTCGATTCCTTTAAATAAGGATTCTTTTGTAGTTCTAATGAGCTTTTTAACTTCATCACTAACTTCGCCTACAGGAAATGTGTATGCAGTATCTCCGTAATAACCCTCCATATATGTTCCACAATCAACAGAAACAATATCACCATCTTTTAAAACGTAATCTGAAGGTATTCCATGAACTACTTGATCATTAACTGAAGTACATAGAGTATTAGGAAATCCTCCGTATCCAAGAAATCCAGGAACGGCACCATTATCTCTAATAAATTCTTCTGCTCGCTTATCTAACTCCAGAGTTGTTACTCCTGGTTTAATAAGTTTACCTACTTCAGCCAGAGTTCTTGATACCAAAAGATTATTTCTTCTGATAATTTCAATTTCTGTTTCCGACTTATAAATTAACATCAAAGAACGTTATAAAAAACTATCTTATATCGCAGAGCTTCCTCCAGCTCTACCTTTAATTCTTCCTGATTTCATTAATCCATCATAATGTCTCATTAATAGATGACTTTCAATTTGCTGTAAAGTATCTAATACAACACCGACAAGGATTAATAATGATGTGCCACCAAAGAATTGTGACCACTGACTGTCAACACCACCTAATCGCGCGAATGCAGGTAAAATTGCAATTAACGCTAAAAATATTGATCCTGGCAATGTAATTCTTGACATTATAGTATCCAAAAACTCAACGGTTTTACGTCCTGGTTTTATTCCTGGTATGAATCCACCATTCTTTTTCATATCCTCAGCCATTTGAGCAGGATTAATAGTAATAGCTGTATAAAAATAAGTAAAAAGGATGATCATAATTGCAAACGTAAAGTTATACCAAAAACCATTTATATTTGAAAATGTTGCCCCAAGTCCACTTAAAGAATCTCCAAAACCTGCTAACATTATTGGTACAAACATTAATGCTTGTGCAAAAATAATTGGCATTACACCAGCAGAGTTCACTTTTAATGGAATATACTGTCGAACACCTCCGTATTGTTTATTACCAACAATTCTTTTAGCATACTGTACAGGTATCCTGCGAGTACCTTGTACCAATAAAATTGTTGCTACAAATACAAAGAACAATATAACCATTTCAAGTAAGAAAGCTACTAAGCCCCCTCCTTTAGATTCCAATCTACTAATAAATTCAGCAAATAATGAAAAAGGTAATCTAGCTATAATACCAATCATAATGATTAATGATATACCATTACCAATACCTTTATCAGTTATTTTTTCACCTAACCACATAATAAACATGGTTCCTGATGTAAGAATAATTACTGATGAAACCCAGAAAAATGTGCCTGTTAATACAAACGCTGACTCTGGCAACTGTACCTGTAAATTCTTTAGGTAAGCAGGTGCCTGCATTATTAAAATAGCTACTGTTAAATATCTTGTTAACTGATTTATTTTTCTTCTTCCACTTTCTCCTTCACGTTGTAATCTTTGGAAATAAGGAATAGCGATTCCTAATAACTGGATTACAATTGAAGCAGAAATGTAGGGCATAATACCCAAAGCAAAAATAGATGCTCTTGAAAAAGATCCACCAGAAAACATATTTAATAGACCTAAAACACCATCAGCTGTCTGTTGTTCCAAAGCAGCTAGCTGGCTTGGATCAACACCAGGTAAAACAATGTAACTTCCTAATCTGTAGATTAAAAGAATTAACATAGTGTAACCTATACGGTATCTAAGATCTTCGATCTTGTATATATTTTTTATTGTCTGTATTAGGGCTCTCATTAAATTATAATTTTACTATAGTTCCTTCTAATGATTCAATTGCTTTTACAGCTGATTTTGAAAAAGCGTGCGCTTTAACTTCTAATTTCTTAGTTAATGTACCATTACCAAGAATTTTCACTAAGCTGTTCTTTCTTGCCAAACCAGCTTCAACTAAGATTTCAACATCAATAGTTGTAATATTCATTTTTTCAGCTAATTTCTCCAGTGTTTCAATATTAACACCCTTATATTCTTTTCGGGATATATTAGTGAAACCGAATTTAGGAACACGACGTTGTAAAGGCATCTGACCACCTTCAAATCCAACTTTCTTAGAGTAACCGGATCTTGATTTTTGTCCTTTGTGACCTTTTGTTGCAGTTCCACCTTTACCGGAACCTTGACCTCTCCCAATTCTTTTACCTGTCTTAGTTGAGTTTTCTGCTGGTTTTAAGTTGCTTAAATCCATTTTATAAATTCAATTATACGTTATTACTTTTCTTCAACCCTTAGTAAATGTCTTACTTTAGCAATCATGCCCTTAACTTGTGGATTGTCTACAACTTCCACAGTATTATGCATTTTTCTAATACCCAAAGCTTCTAAGGTTCTTTTTTGGCGTTTGGTACTTCCAATTCCGCTCTTAATTTGTGTAACTTTTATCTTCACCATTAGATTTTTATTAAGGTCCTTATCCATTAAATACTTTGTCAAGAGTAACTCCTCTTTGATCAGCAACTGCTCTTGCATCACGTAATTCTAATAATGCATTGATTGTAGCTTTAACTAAATTATGAGGATTACTTGATCCTTTAGATTTAGCAAGAACGTCAGTAATACCAACACTCTCTAGAACTGCACGCATTGCACCACCAGCCTTTACTCCTGTACCATGAGAAGCAGGCTTAATGAAAACCTCAGCTCCACCAAACTTAGCAAGTTGTTCATGTGGTATCGTTCCTTTATATACAGGTACTTTAACCAGATTTTTCTTTGCAGCTTCAACACCTTTAGCAATTGCAGTAGTTACTTCTTTTGCTTTTCCAAGGCCATAACCTACAATACCATCTTCGTTACCAACAACAACAATGGCAGTAAAACCAAAATTTCGACCCCCTTTTGTAACTTTCGTTACTCTTTGAATACTAACGAGTCTGTCTTTTAATTCTAAATCGCTGGTTTTTACTTTTCTTATATTTGTTGACATAATATATTTATCTTAAAATTTAAGTCCACCTTCTCTGGCAGCCTCTGCTAATGATTTTACTCTTCCATGATATAAACTTCCGTTTCTGTCAAAAACAACTTCCTTTATACCGTTTTCCAAAGCTTTTTTAGCTGCTAAATTTCCAACTAATTTTGCTTGTTCTATTTTCGCTACATCTCCTTTTTCTGCAATTTCTTTATTTCTAGAACATACAGATAGTAATGTTTTGCCTTCAAGATCATCAATAAACTGAACATAAATCTGTTTGTTACTTCTAAAAACAGACATTCTTGGCCTTAATGCTGTACCACTAATATGCTTGCGAATACGCCTTTTTATTCTTAATCTTCTATCTTGCTTTGATAAAGCCATGACTTAATTTATTTAAATACGTTATACACTCGCTGATTTACCTGCTTTTCTGCGTAATTGTTCACCAACAAACTTAATACCTTTACCTTTATAAGGCTCTGGTGGTCTTAGAGAACGAATTTTTGCAGCAACTTCACCTATTAATTGTTTATTAACACTTGTTAATGTAATAATAGGATTGTTTCTTCTCTCTTGTTTTGCCTCAACTTTAACTACATCAGGTATCTGGAAATGAATATCATGAGAAAAACCTAAACTAAGTTCTAACATCTGACCTTTTGCTTCAGCTCTGTATCCAACACCAACTAATTCTTGTTGAGTAGTAAAACCTTCTGAAACTCCAACTACCATGTTGTTAATTAAAGAACGATATAAACCGTGTAATGATTTATGTCTTTTCTCATCAGATGGTCGTGAAACTATAACTTGATTTTCTTTTATTTCAACAGTAATATCTGTGTCTACCTTTTGTGAAATTTCCCCTTTAGGACCTTTAACTGTAACTTCGTTAGTGTCGCTAATAGTCACAGTAACTCCGCCGGGTAAATCTATTGGTAATATTCCTATTCGTGACATTTAGAATTCCTCCTTTTTAATGTACATAACATAATACCTCACCACCAACTTTTAAAGTACGCGCTTCTTTATCTGTAATAACACCTTTTGATGTTGATAAAACAGCAATACCTAAACCGTTAAGTACTCTTGGTATTTCGTTTGAACTTACATATTTTCTTAATCCCGGTGTACTAATTCGCTTTATTGAACGAATAGCCGGAACTTTTGTTTCAGGGTGGTATTTCAATGCTATTTTAATATTACCCTGTTTCTCGTCCTCTTCAAATTTATATGAAAGAATATATCCTTTGTCATATAATAACTTTGTAATATCTTTCTTCAAGTTAGAAGCAGGAATTTCAACTACCTTATGATTTGCCATTACGGCATTTCTTATTCGAGTTAGATAATCTGCTATCGGATCTGTGATCATATCTCTTCTTATTATTATTTACAATCTACCAACTTGCCTTCTTAACACCAGGAATCAATCCTTTTGATGCCATTTCTCTGAAGGTTATTCTACTTATTCCAAACTGTCTGATATACCCTTTTGGTCTTCCAGTTAAAGAGCATCTATTATGCAATCTAATAGGGTTAGAGTTTTTTGGTAATCTGCTTAATCCAACATAATCACCATCAGCTTTAAGTTTCGCTCTTTTCTCAGCGTACTTCTCGACCAATTTTTGGCGCCTTACTTCGCGGGCTTTCATTGATTCTTTAGCCATACTATCTAGTTCTTTTTAATATTTTTAAATGGAATCCCAAATTCCTTTAATAACGCGTATCCTTCTTCATCGGTTTTTGCACTTGTAACGAATGTCATTTCAAGTCCCATGATTTTATTGATTTTATCAAGGTCAATCTCAGGAAAGATTATCTGCTCCTGAATACCTAAAGAATAATTTCCGCGTCCGTCAAATTTAGAGTTTACTCCGTTAAAGTCACGAATTCTTGGTAAAGAAATACAAATTAATCTTTCTAAAAATTCGTACATTTTACTTTTACGTAATGTAACTTTAACTCCAATTGGCATTCCTTTTCTTAATTTAAAGTTAGAAATGTCCTTCTTAGAATATGTTTTAACCGCTTTTTGACCAGCAATAAGTGTTAATTCATCTTGAGCAGTTTCAATAAGTTTTTTATCAGCAACTGCCTGACCAACTCCTTGGTTGAGTATTATTTTCTCTAACTTAGGAACTTGCATTACAGTTTTGTAACTAAATTCCTTTGTTAAAGCAGGGATAATCTCTTTGCTGTACTTTGTCTGTAAAGTTGGAGTATATTTCATTACTTGATCTCCTCCCCTGATTTTTTTGAATATCGCACTAATTTTTCTTTATCGTTTAATCTTCTACCAATCCTTGTAGGATCTCCTGTAGAAGGATCTACCAACATCAAATTTGAAATATGAATTGGGGCTTCTTTTTTTACGATACCACCTTGAGGGTTATTAGCATTAGGTTTAGTGTGTTTAGACACCATATTAACGCCCTCTACAATGGCTTTAGATTTATCATAAATTACCTCAAGAACTTTGCCTTGTTGTCCTTTATATTCACCTGCATTTACGTAAACAGTATCGCCTTTCTTAATGTGTAATTTCCTTCGCATGCAGCAATTATTTTTAAATTATAATACTTCCGGAGCTAATGAAATGATTTTCATGTATTTTTCACGTAATTCTCTTGGTATTGGACCAAAAATACGTGTTCCACGAATTTCACCTGCCTGGTTTAACAATACAACTGCATTGTTATCAAAACGAATATATGAACCATCTGGACGACGAACTTCTTTTCTAGTACGAACTACTACAGCTGTACTTACAGTTCCTTTTTTTACTTCTCCTGATGGTAAAGCGCTTTTAACAGTGACAACTATTTGGTCACCAACAGAAGCGTATCGTTTTCCTGTACCTCCCAGCACACGAATACATAATACTTCTTTAGCTCCACTATTATCAGCAACTGTTAATCTACTTTCTTGTTGTATCATGACTATTTAACTCTTTCAATAATTTCTACTAATCTCCAACATTTATTCTTGCTTAAAGGTCTGGTTTCCATTATTCTTACAGTATCCCCTATATTGCAAGTGTTTTCTTCATCGTGTGCAGTAAATTTATTTCTACTGTTGATGAATTTCCCGTATTTGGCGTGCTTAACTTTACGTTCTACAACAATTACAATGGTTTTATCCATTTTATTGCTAGTAACAACACCTACACGTTCTTTTCTCAGTTTCCTTGTTTCCATTTTAAAAAATTAACTGTTCGAATTTTCGTTTAATTCTCTTCTTCGCAACTCAGTTTTCATTCTTGCAACGTTCTTTCGTGCTTCATTGATCTTCAAAGGATTGTCTAAAGGAGACACTGCATGATTTAGCTTTAGACGAGTTAGGTGAGTTTTCTCTGTATCGATTCTCTCTTCTAACTCCTTTGTTGTCAATTCTTTTATCTCAGAATTTTTCATTTCTCACTAATTTGTTTTTTCAACATAATCACGTCTTACAACGAATTTAACAGGGATCGGCAGTTTTTGAGCAGCAAGGCGCAATGCTTCCTGCGCTACTTTAAAAGGTACACCTTCAGCTTCGATTAAAATTCTACCTGGTTTTACTGGTGCAACAAATCCTTCTGGAGCTCCTCTACCCTTACCCATACGAACCTCTGCAGGTTTCTTAGTAATTGGTTTGTCAGGAAAAACTCTGATCCATATCTGACCTTCACGTTTCATATATCTAGTAACGGCTTGTCTGGCAGCTTCTATCTGTCGTCCGGTCATCCAACACTCATCAAGTGCTTTAAGTCCAAAAGAACCAAAAGCAAGTTGATTACCTCTTTGGGCATTGCCTTTCATTTTGCCCTTCTGGACTCTTCTGTATTTAGTTTTCTTTGGCTGTAACATTATTAATAATCTTTATTAAATTATCGCCTTATTTTCTTTTTCTTTTGTTGAAGCCGCCTTTATTTGGTTTTTGACCTTTTGCTGCTCCTAAATTTGGAGATAAGTCTCTTTTTCCAAAAACTTCTCCTTTACAAATCCACACTTTAACACCAACTAATCCAACTTTAGTTAAAGCTTCACTTAGTGAATAATCTATATCAGCACGAAGTGTATGTAGTGGCGTACGTCCTTCTTTGTAAACTTCAGTACGTGCCATCTCAGCTCCACCTAAACGACCTGATATTTGAACTTTAATTCCTTCAGCACCCATTCTCATTGTTGAAGCAATGGCCATTTTAATTGCTCGACGATATGATACTTTACCTTCGATTTGTCTTGCTACAGCATTTCCAACTATTGTTGCATCAAGCTCTGGTCTTTTTACTTCAAAAATGTTAATCTGAACTTCTTTACGAGTTATCTTTTTTAACTCTTCTTTCAGCTTATCAACTTCCTGACCACCTTTACCAATGATAATTCCAGGGCGTGCAGTATTAACAGTAACGGTTATTAATTTTAAAGTTCTTTCAATAACAATCTTAGATATACTAGCTTTAGCAAGTCTTGCTTCTAAATACGTACGTATTTTATAATCCTCAGCAAGTTTGTCAGCATAGTTTCTTCCACCATACCAATTAGAATCCCAACCTTTAATGATTCCTAATCGATTTCCTATTGGATTAACTTTTTGTCCCATCTATTGTTCAGTTTGAGTATCGTTGTTATTTAAATTATCCAGCACTAAAGTCACATGATTTGATCTCTTTCTTATTCTGTGGGCTCTTCCCTGAGGAGCTGGTTGAACTCTTTTCAACATTCTTCCACTATCTACAAAAATCTCTTTAACAACTAAATTGCTTTCTTCAATTCTAACACCTTCATTTTTATTCTGCCAGTTTGCAATAGCAGATAGTAAAAGTTTTTCAACTCTACCTGAAGCTTCTTTAGAACTGTATTTCAATATATCTAGAGCTTTATTTACATCCACTCCTCTAACCATATCGGCAACTAACCTCATTTTTCTTGGTGAGGTAGGGCAATTTCTAAGCATAGCAAAATATTGATTCTTTTTGCTTTCTTTTACTTCATTTGCTCTATTTCTTTTTCTTGCACCCATTATTATCTAATGTTTTAAAATTGTACTATCGTCGGTTAAAATCTATCTGTTACCTGAATGTCCTCTATATGTTCTTGTCGGAGCAAATTCACCTAATTTGTGACCAACCATATTTTCTGTAACATATACCGGTATAAATTTATTCCCGTTGTGAACTGCAATAGTGTGCCCAACAAAATCCGGAGATATCATTGATCTTCTTGACCAGGTTTTAATCACAGATTTTTTTCCTGCATCGTTCATCTCAAGAACTCTTTTCTCAAGTTTGAAATCAATAAATGGACCTTTTTTCAATGATCGACTCATAGTAATCTAATTTATTTCTTACGTTTTTCAACAATGTATTTATTAGAAGCCTTCTTCTTAGCTCGTGTTTTGTATCCTTTAGCAGGCATACCATTCCTTGATCTTGGATGTCCTCCTGAAGATCTACCTTCACCACCACCCATTGGGTGATCAACTGGATTCATAACAACACCACGAACTCTTGGTCTTCTTCCTAACCATCTACTTCTACCCGCTTTACCTGAAACTTCAAGGAAATGATCTGCATTAGAAACAGTTCCTATTGTAGCTCGACAAGTAACTAAAATCATTCTCGATTCTCCTGATGGCAATTTAACAATTGCATATTTCCCGTCTCTGGAAGTTAATTGTGCATATGATCCTGCACTTCTTGCTAAAACTGCTCCTCTTCCGGGCTGTAATTCTATATTATGTATAATAGTTCCCAAAGGTATATCAGAAAGGAATAACGTATTTCCAATTTCTGGAGCGATACCTTTACCTGAATTTATTTTTTGATCAACCTTTAATCCATTAGGGGCAATAATATATTTCTTCTCACCATCTGCATATGTAACAAGAGCTATTCTTGCTGTTCTATTTGGATCGTACTCGATACTTTTTACAGTTCCTTCCATTCCGTCTTTGTTACGAAGGAAGTCAATTATTCTGTATCTCTTCTTATGACCACCACCCATATATCTCATGGTCATTCTTCCATCATTGTTTCTTCCCCCGGATCTCTTCATCGGAGCTAACAAGGACTTTTCCGGTGTGCTTTTTGTAATTGTATCAAAAGCTCCGATTATTTTATGTCTTTGTCCTGGTGTAACAGGGTTTAATTTACGTACTGCCATGTCAATTATATATTGCTATAAAAATCTATTTTTTCACCTTCTGCCAAAGTAACAATTGCTTTCTTAAAATCGTTTACTTTTCCCTGAATAACTCCAGATTTTGTAAAACGAGATTTCTTTTTACCTAAATAACGCATTGTATTAACAGCCTCGACAGAAACACCATACATTTCTTCAACTGCAGATTTAATCTGAAGTTTATTAGCCCTGGTGTCCACTACAAAACCATATCTATTAAGGCTTTCACCTTGCATGGTCATTTTCTCAGTAACTATTGGCTTTATTAAAATATCCATCGTTCTATTTTTTTCTAAATTCTAAACATTTTATGTAAAGGCTCAATTGAATTCTCTGCAAATAGAATGATTGAAGCGTTTACAATATCGTAAGTAGCTAAATCAGAAACAGTTACTACTTTAACGTCCTGTAAATTTCTGGAGGACAAATATATATTTTTATTTTGTTCAGATAAAACTAAAAGCAATTTTTTATCTGCTACTTCCAGATTATTTCTAAGATTAACAAATTCTTTTGTCTTAGGAGCCTCAAAATTAAACTCTTCCAATATTTTAATATTGTTATCGTTTGCCTTTAAAGTTAAAGCTGATTTTCTGGCTAACTGTTTTACCTTTTTATTTAGCTTAAAAGAATAGTCTCTTGGTTTTGGACCAAAAACTCTACCCCCACCTCTAAATATAGGTGATTTTATACTACCAGCTCTTGCTGTACCAGTTCCCTTTTGTCTCTTAATCTTTCTTGTACTACCGGCTATCTCAGCTCTTTCTTTCGACTTATGAGTTCCTTGACGTTTATTAGCCATATATTGCTTTACATCTAAGTAAATAGCATGATCGTTTGGCTCAATTTTAAAAATTGAATCGTTCAAGGTAACTTTCTTACCGGTATCTTTTCCTGTTATATTAACTATAGATAATTCCATTACTTCTGAATAATTAAGTATGATCCTTTTGCTCCAGGAACAGATCCCTTTACAACTAATAAATTATTCTCCTTAATAACTTTAACAACTTTAAGGTTGATAACTTTTACCTTTCTGTTACCAGTTTGTCCAGCCATTCTCATTCCTTTAAATACTCTTGAAGGGTATGAAGATGCGCCTAAAGAACCTGGTGCACGTAATCTGTTATGCTGACCGTGAGTTTGTCCACCTACACCGTGAAAACCATGACGTTTAACAACACCTTGAAATCCTTTACCTTTTGTGTAACCTGCAACATCAACCCACATATCTTCATTAAAGATATCTATTGTAACATCTTCACCTATTTCATAATCTTTAACAAAGTTTACAAATTCGTGAAGAATTCTTTTAGGAGTAGTATTTGCTTTTTTAAAGTGTCCCTTTAAAGGACTGCTTGTACTTTTTTCCTTCTTTTCATCAAAAGCCAATTGATACGCGTGGTAACCATCATTTTCCTCAGTTTTCACCTGGGTTACAACGCATGGTCCAGCCTCAATAACAGTGCATGGAATATTTTTCCCCTCGGCACTGAAGATGGATGTCATTCCGATCTTTTTTCCAATTAATCCTGGCATCTTTTTTTGTTTTTAACTTTAATTATACCTTAATTTCTACTTCTACTCCACTTGGTAATTCCAGTTTCATCAATGCATCAATAGTTTTTGGTGTTGAACTATAGATATCAAGTAATCTTTTGTAAGATGATAACTGAAATTGCTCTCTCGATTTCTTATTCACAAACGGTGATCTAAGTACTGTAAATACTCTTTTGTGCGTTGGCAGTGGAATTGGACCACTAATAACGGCTCCTGTTGATTTTACCGTTTTCACAATTTTCTCAGCAGATTTATCTACTAAATTGTGATCATAAGATTTTAACTTAATTCTAATCTTCTGGCTCATTATTATCTTAAATTAAACAATTTCGCTTTTACCTTTTGCTTTCTCTACTATTTCTGTTGCGATACTCATTGGAACTTCCTCGTAATGTGAAAACTCCATAGTTGAAGTAGCGCGACCTGAACTTATCGTTCTTAATACGGTTACATAACCAAATTTTTCTGATAATGGTACTTTTGCCTTAATAACTCTTGCACCACCTTTATTTTCCATTCCTTCGACCTTACCTCTTCTTTTATTAAAGTCACCAATTATATCACCCATATATTCTTCAGGTGTAACAACCTCTGCAGACATTATTGGTTCAAGTAATTTAGGTTTAGCACTAACACATGCATGTTTAAATGCCATTTTTGCACATATTTCAAATGATAATGCATCTGAATCAACATCGTGGTAAGATCCATCAAGCAATGTAACTTTTAAACTGTCTACCTGATAACCAGCTAGCACACCATTATACATTGCTTCTTTAAATCCTTTTTGAATTGAAGGTATATATTCACGAGGAACATTTCCTCCTTTTATTTTATTAACAAATTGCAATCCAGCTTCACCTTCATCAATTGGTCCTATTTCAATCTGAATGTCGGCAAATTTACCTCTACCACCAGATTGTTTTTTGAATACTTCGCGATGCGGAACTGTTGCTGTTATAGATTCTTTATAAGCAACTTGTGGCGCACCTTGATTACACTCTACTTTAAATTCACGAACTAATCGATCAAGTAAAATTTCAAGATGAAGCTCTCCCATTCCACTAATAACAGTTTGTCCTGAATCACCATCTACTTTTACAGTAAAAGTTGGATCTTCTTCTGCTAGCTTCTGAAGAGCAATATTTAATTTATCTAAATCTTTTTGTGTTTTTGGTTCTACCGCGATTCCAATTACTGGCTCAGGGAAGTCCATTGACTCAAGAACAATTTGACGTTTCTCGTCACATAAAGTATCTCCTGTGCGTAAATCTTTAAAACCTACTGCTGCACATATATCACCTGCTCCGATTACATCTTTTGGATTTTGCTTGTTAGCGTGCATTTGATATAGACGAGAAATTCTTTCACGTTTACCAGTTCTCACATTAAGAACATACGATCCAGCATCAATTTTACCTGAATATACTCTTAAAAAAGCTAGTCTTCCAACAAAAGGATCAGTAGCAATTTTAAAAGCTAAAGCAGATAATGGTTCTGTATCTTCGGGTTTACGTTCAACAATCTCATCGTTTTTAGGATTTGTTCCTGAAATATTACCAACATCCATTGGACTTGGTAAAAATGCAATTATTGAATCCAGCAAGCGCTGAACACCTTTATTTTTAAATGCAGATCCGCAAAGAACAGGAGTGATTGTCATTCCTATTGTAGCTTTACGAATAACCGCAAGCATTTCTTCTTTTGTTATTGAATCTGGATCTTCAAAATATCTTTCAAGTAAAGCATCATCATGTTCGGCTACAGCCTCAACTAACTTTCCTCTCCACTCTTCAGCTTCTCCAACTAATTCTTCGGGTATATCAATTAACTCATACCGTGTGCCCATTTTTTCATCATCGTGCCACACGACAGCTTTATTCTCAATTAAATCAATTACACCTTTGAAATTTTCTTCAGCTCCTATTGGTATTTGAACAGGAACAGGATTTGCTCCTAATTTCTCTTTAATTTGATTTACAACTGAATAAAAATCAGCTCCTGAACGGTCCATCTTATTAACGAAAGCCATTCTTGGGACATTATACTTATCAGCTTGCCTCCACACAGTTTCTGACTGTGGTTCAACACCACCTACAGCACAAAAAAGTGCAACTGCTCCATCCAAAACACGAAGAGATCTTTCAACCTCAACGGTAAAATCTACGTGTCCAGGAGTGTCAATTATATTTATTTTATGTTCTTGATTATTATAATTCCAGAACGTAGTAGTCGCTGCAGAAGTAATTGTAATTCCTCTCTCTTGCTCTTGAACCATCCAATCCATTGTAGCGGCTCCATCATGAACTTCACCGATACGATGTGTAATACCAGTATAAAACAGAATTCGTTCTGTTGTTGTAGTTTTACCGGCATCAATGTGTGCCATGATTCCGATATTTCTGGTATTTTTCAACGCTTTACTCATCTCTCTACTCTTACCCCTTTATTCTGTATATTAAAATCTAAAATGTGCAAATGCTTTATTTGCGTCAGCCATTCTGTGAGTTTCCTCTTTTTTCTTAAATGCTCCACCCTCTTCTTTGAAAGCAGCCATTATTTCTTGAGCTAACTTATCAGCCATATTTTTACCATTACGTTGGCGAGAATATTTAATCATATTCCTTATACTAATAGCTGTTTTTCTTTTTGTGTTTACTTCCATTGGAACTTGGAAAGTTGCCCCACCTATTCTTCTACTCTTAACTTCAACCATTGGAGTAACATTTTCCAATGCTTTTTTCCAAGTATCAAGTGGTGTTATTTCGCTATCCTTATTTTTTTCCGCAAGAATATCCATTGCGTCATAAAAAATCTGGTAAGAAACATTTTTCTTTCCGTCGATCATAAGATCGTTCACAAACCTTGTAACCAAAGTATCTTTATATTTTGGATCCGGTAATATTATCCGTTGTTTTGGTTTTGATTTTCTCATTTCTTTCTAAATTCTTTGATTTAGTTTATTTTTTTGGTCTTTTAGTACCGTACTTAGAACGTCTTTGTGTTCTACCTTCTACTCCCGATGTATCTAGAGCACCACGAATTAGGTGATATCTTACACCAGGAAGATCTTTTACTCTACCACCCCTGATTAAAACAATCGAGTGTTCTTGAAGATTGTGACCTTCACCAGGAATATAAGCATTTACTTCTTTCCCGTTTGTTAACCTTACTCTGGCAACTTTTCTCATAGCAGAGTTTGGTTTTTTTGGCGTTGTAGTATAAACACGTGTACAAACACCTCTCCTTTGAGGACATGCGTCCAAAGCAGGAGCTTTTTTCTTCACCACAATCTCTTTTCTTCCTTTTCTTACTAACTGCTGTATAGTAGGCATATAGTCAACTATTTAATGATTATATTTTATAAATTCGGTTCGCAAAGGTATTATTTTTTTTTAAAAATCCGCAATAAAAATTAAATTATTTCGTATTTTATTAATGATTTCTCAGATAATGAAAAAACATCCATTATCACTTTAAAACCATTGGTTTTTATTCTTTTATTTCACCTTATTTTTGGTCGGAAAATGCCGCAAAATTAAATCTTTTTTCATAAATAACAAAAGAAACAGGATATATTTATCTATTTTATTCTATTTAGAAAGATTATTAAAAGGTGCTATTCTGCGCTATTAGTTTTCGTTAAATTTTATGTTTAATATATTATATATATGTACTTGCGTGTTGATAAAATTTTACTATTTTTGAGGCCCGCTTATCTGATTGCTTGATAAACGGTTTGTTTATAAGATTTTAGAAATTAATTATTAATTAAATCAATAGATACATATGAAGACTTATCAAACTGATAAAATCAGGAATATCGCTTTGATTGGTAATGCGGGGTCTGGTAAGACCTCGATGGCTGAAGCGATGCTGTTTGAAGGAGGTATAATTGATCGTAAAGGTACAATTAACGGAAAAAACACAGCGTCTGATTATAATGAAATTGAACAGGAGAATTTAAATTCTGTATTTTCAACTGTTTTATACACTGAATTTAATGACCATAAAGTTAATATTATCGATACTCCAGGTGCTGATGACTTTATAGGCGGCGTTATTTCTTCTTTTTCAGCTGCTGACATGGCAGTGATGTTAATTAACGCACAAAATGGCGTTGAAGTTGGAACTGAGATATTAAACAGACATTGCGATAAGTTCAACAAACCTTTAATGCTAGTTATTAATAAACTTGATCATGAAGGTGTAAATTACGAGAAAGCTCTTGAAAGCATTAAAACAACTTTTGGTTCTAAGGCTGTAGTTGTTCAGTATCCTGTTTCAAGTGGACCTGATTTCAATTCAATTATCGACGTTTTGTTAATGAAAATGTACAAATTCGATGGTTCAGGCAATAGAGAAATCCTAGAAATCCCTGCTGATCAAAAAGATACTGCAGACGAATTACATAATGCTTTAGTTGAAGCTGCAGCTGAAAATGATGAGCAACTAATGGAATTATTCTTTGAAAAAGGCTCTTTAGATGAGAATGAAATGAGAAAAGGAATAACTGCTGGTATTATTGCGCGTGGTATGTTTCCTATCTTCTGTTCTTCGGCTGAAAAGAGTTATGGTATTAAAAGAGTATTAGAGTTTATAACAAATGTTGCACCTTCACCAGACAAAATGCCTGCGGTTGCAACAAAAGAAGGAAAAGAAATTGAATGCAAAGAAAGTGGAGATACTAACCTTTTTGTTTTTAAAACTTCAAATGAAAGTCATATTGGTGAAATAAACTTTTTTAAGGTTGTTTCGGGTGCTGTTGCAGAAGGTATGGATTTAAATAATAATACTTCTGAAACTAAAGAACGATTATCTCAATTATTTGCTGTTGCTGGAAAAAACAGAACTAAGGTTTCAAAATTAGTTGCAGGTGATATTGGTGCTGCTGTAAAACTTAAAAACACTAAGACAAATCAAACGTTATCGAATGCAAAAGATAGGGTTGAGTTTCCTGACATAGAGTTTTTAAACTCAAAATTTAGCACAGCAATTAAAGCAGTAAGTGAAACTGATGATGAGAAACTGGGTGAAGCCTTAAATAGATTACACGAAATTGATCCAACTTTATCAATTGAGTATTCAAAAGAATTAAAACAAATTATACTTTACGGTCAAGGTGAATATCACATAAATAATATTGTAAAATGGCATCTTGATAATATATATAATATTGAAGCTGAATTTTTAGCTCCAAAAATTCCTTACAGAGAAACTATAACTAAAATTGCTGGAGCCAGCTATCGTCACAAGAAACAATCTGGTGGTTCAGGTCAGTTTGGAGAAGTTCATATGGTTATTGAGCCATACAAAGAAGGTTCTCCTGATCCAACAACTTATAAGGTTGACGGTAAGGAATTTAAAGTTTCTGTTAGAAATAAAGAAGAACATGCATTACCATGGGGTGGTAAATTAGTATATTATAATTGTATTGTTGGTGGTTCTATTGATGCTCGTTTTTTACCTGCTATCTTAAAAGGTATTATGGAAAAAATGGAAGAAGGTCCATTAACAGGATCATACGCACGTGACATTAAAGTTGCTGTTTATGATGGTAAGATGCACCCAGTTGATTCAAATGAGATTTCATTTAAATTAGCAGGTCGTCACGCATTTAGAGCTGCTTTTAAAAGTGCTGGGCCAAAAATTATGGAACCAATTTATGATGTAGAAGTATTAGTTCCTTCTGACAGAATGGGTGATGTTATGAGTGATTTACAAGGTCGTCGTGCGATGATTGAAGGTATGAACTCTGATAAAGGTTTTGAGAAATTAAACGCTAAAGTACCTTTAGCTGAATTGAATAAGTACTCAACTGCACTTAGTTCATTAAGTGGTGGTAGAGCAACTTATACAATGAAATTCTCAAAATACGAACAAGTTCCAATGGATGTTCAAGAGAAGCTTATTAAAACTTTTGAAGCAGAGGAAGAAGAAGATTAGTATCTTATACTATTATATAAGAAAAGCCGGATCAAATGATCCGGCTTTTCTGCTTTAATTAATATATGTTTTTGATTATCTATATAATCGAATAACACCAGTTATATTAGATTTTTGAGTTTCATCTACAATATCAGCCCCTCCTTCAGATGATGAATCGCTGTTAATACCTGACTTATCTTTAAAATTTTCATTGTTATACTTAATATTATCCCAACCTTTTACTTCAAAAATAAAAAAGTAATTGCCAGCAGGGGCCGCTTCTGTATTACCATTATTTTTCCTGTCACCTTTCCAACCTTTCCAATCTCGAACATCACCTTCATATTCATGCATAACCTGCCCAACTCTATTAAATATAGTGATTTTAAAATCTCGAATAGACACTGGTCCACCTTCAATAGAATCAATTTGAAAAACATCATTTTTACCATCATTATTAGGAGTAAAAACATTTGGAAACTCAATTTTAGATGGTTCAAGGTTTATTTTAAGTGTTACAGAATCTTTACAACCATATGCGCTTTCACTTATAAGTTTAAGTTCGTATCCTGAATCTACCACATAATAATATATGTGTTCAGGTTGTTCGTAAAAATCTGAAGTAAAAATTGTATCAATATCATTATTCAATAATGTGTCACCAAAAAACCATATGTAATCCTGGCCATTTTCAGAATCATTTGTGAATCTAGCATATAATGGAGCTGATTCGGTTATTTCAGTATCGTTATTTCCTGAACCAATAAGTTCTTCTGTTCTCTCATCCAGATGTTCCCACAAAAGCTTTGCACGAGTTTCGATAGCTGTATAATAAATGTCATCCTCAACAGAACATCCAAAACGATCTGTTGCCATAACCGAAAAGGTTGTATTCTCAGTTGGTAAATCGAACATACTTATAAACGGTGCATTAAAAGTAATAAAACCTACCCAGCCACTGTTATCATTACTCCATTGATATGAAGCCATTTTATTTTTAAGATTTATATATTCATCTGCAACGGTATCGTAATAATTAAAACTTGTATTAAAATAAGTACTTGTTGTATGTAATGATGGATCTGCCCAAATACCTAAAAAATCACATTCATTGTTTTCATCAAATCTTAAATCGACAGAAAGTTCGTTGCCTATATAAACCCAGGCTACGTATGTCTGAACAGGAACAGCATTAGTTAGCGTGACCATATATCCACCACTACTAAGACCTGTTATTGTTGAAATACTATCTCCAGGTTGCACAACGCCAGTACCAAGAGCAATAGTAAAATCCTCGCCTACTTCATCAAATTTGTACCAGGCAAAATCATAGCCTCCATTCCCCGTTGAATCTTTAACAGTTAAACTGCCTCCGTTTACATCATCAGTACAAAAAACAAAAACATAATCGCTATCAGAATAGGATGTGGCTTCAGAAAAATCAGCTTCGGAACTGATCTGTGAATACCCTGCAGCACTTAGCAAAGTAAATATCATAAATAATAAACTCTTCAATTTCATTACAAAATCCATTTCTATATCCCTAAAATTTAAACCTACAATAATAACAATTCCAGTTCAATAAAATTGTATTGATATCTGGTTTTTTATGGTGTTTTATGAAAATCCTTGCTTAAAAACTTCAATAATATTAAAAAGTATTTGTTTATAAATACTTTTAATCAACCTTGCTTTGCCAAATAATAGAATATATTTTTACAGGCTTAATTTTAGTTTTTAACCACTAAAAAATATTTAAAGTGTACGATTATTTGCAGGATTTGAATGAAGCTCAAAGAGAAGCTGTTACTAATTATAACGGCGCATCTCTTGTTATTGCGGGAGCAGGATCGGGAAAAACACGTGTTTTAACATACCGAATTACACATTTATTAGCAAATGGTATTCCTGCTCATAAAATATTGTCCTTAACGTTTACAAATAAGGCTGCAGCTGAAATGAAATCCCGAATTTCCAAGATTGTAGGAAATGATATTGCAAAATACTTATGGATGGGAACTTTCCATTCAGTTTTTGCAAGAATATTAAGGATGGAAGCAGAAAGTCTTAGTTATACCTCGAATTACACGATTTATGATACTATTGATTCTAAAAACCTTATAAAAAAGATAATTAAAGAACTTGGACTTGATGATAAAACCTATAAGCCAAATGAGATTTATGGACGAATTTCAAGTGCTAAGAACAATTTACTAACAGCAAAGGGATACGCCAGTAATCAACAAATACAAATTCAGGATCAGAAAAACAGGAAGCCTCGGATAGCAGAAATTTATATGATTTATGCAAACAGATGTAAGAAAGCTGATGCAATGGACTTTGATGATTTACTATTAAATACAAATATTCTATTTCGTGATTTCCCTGATATATTAGAGAAATATCAAGAAAAGTATAAGTATATTTTAGTTGATGAGTATCAGGATACAAACTTCTCTCAATACCTTATTATTAATAAGCTAAGTGCAAAAAATAAAAATATTTGTGTTGTTGGCGATGATGCTCAGAGTATTTATGCTTTCCGTGGTGCTAAAATTGAAAATATATTAAACTTTAGGAATGATTACCCTGATTATAAGTTATACAAACTTGAACAAAATTATCGTTCAACTAAAGTAATTGTCGAAGCTGCAAATAGCCTTATAAAAAAGAATAAAGAACAAATCGAAAAGAAGGTTTATTCACAAAACGCCGAAGGAGAAAAAATCCAGGTTATTGAAGCAGAAACAGATAAAGATGAAGCTTTTAGAACTGCTGCAATAATTCAGGATGTTGTAACTGAAAAAGAATATGAATATAATGATTTTGCAATATTATATAGAACAAATGCACAATCTAGAAGCTTTGAAGAGGCTTTAAGGCGATTTAATATTCCTTATAAAGTTTTTGGTAGTATTTCGTTTTACCAACGCAAAGAAATAAAAGATATTCTTGGTTACTTTCGCTTGGCAGTTAACCAAAAGGATGACGAAGCTTTTCTGCGCGTTGTAAACTATCCGACAAGAGGAATTGGGAATACTACTATCGCTAAAGTTGAAGAATATGCCAAAATAAAAGACAGAAACTTACTTGACACACTTAATGACATAGACAAAATTCAGATTGGATTAAACTCAGGAGCAGTAAACAAATTAATTCAATTTAGAAATATGATTAAGAAGTTTGCTGATGACATAAAAAGTCTAGATGCATACGATGCAGCAATGGGAATTGCTATGGAGTCTGGAATAATAAAAGCACTTAATAATCCCGAATCGCATGAAGAGCAAACTAAATTTGAAAATGTCGAAGAATTATTAAATGGTATTAAGGAATTTGTTGATGATAATGAATCTTCTGAAGAATTTCCAACTTTAGACAGATTTATGGAAAATGTTGCACTATTAACTAATCAGGACAATGAAAAGAATGATGATTTTAATAAGGTAACGATCATGACAATCCATTCAGCTAAAGGTCTTGAATTTAAACATGTTTTTTTAGTTGGTCTTGAAGAAGATTTATTCCCTTCCCCAATGTCATCGGGAACACAGAAAGAAATTGAAGAAGAACGTCGCTTATTTTATGTTGCAATAACAAGAGCTGAAGAAACTGTCGTAATTTCTTTTGCTAAAGAACGATATAAATGGGGTATCCCAACTAGTTGCAGACCAAGTAGGTTTTTGAAAGAAATTGATGAGAAATTTCTGGAGCTACCTGAATCCTTTTTCGAACAACCAGTTTCATCTTTCAACAATAATGATATTTTTGATAATTCATCAAAACCTAAATTTGAAAGAAAAAAACCAGGAACAAATGCTACAGTTCCTTTAGTTAACAAAAAGCTTGTAAAGCTAAGTGAAGCACAGCGCAAACAAGCAACTTCAGTAGGCGAAAATATTATTCCCGACGATCCTTCAAGAATTGAAGAAGGACAAATCGTTAAACATGCTAAATTTGGATTTGGAGAAATCATAAAAATTGAAGGAACAGATCTAAATAAAAAAGCAAAAGTAAATTTCGAAATTGTTGGAGAAAAACAGCTTTTACTCAAATTTGCCAAATTGCAGATTATATCATAAAATCATTATAAATCTTTGATTGCTAAATCAAAATAAACTATTTTTGCAAAAAATAATTTAAGAAAATCATGGAATATAATACCAGCAGAAAAAAACTTGTGTTACCTGAATATGGAAGAAATATCCAAAGAATGGTTGATCTTGCAAAAGCGGAAACTGATAAAGAGAAAAGAAATGCGATGGCACAAGCTATTATTGCTATTATGGGAAACATGAATCCTCATTTAAGAGATATAGTTGATTTTAAACATAAGCTATGGGATCATCTTGCAATTATGGCAGATTTCGAAATGGATATTGACTCACCATACCCAGAGCCTGAAATTGAAACATTGCAGGAAAAACCTGAGGTTGTGCCATATAATGCTAATGATACAAAATTTAAGCATTACGGAAAAACCATTGAAAAAATGGTTGGCGTTGCAATTGATATGGAAGAAGGAGAAATGAAAGAAATCCTTATTTCATTGATTGCAAACCACATGAAGAAAAGCTATCTAACTTGGAACAAAGAAGCTGTTGACGATAAGCAAATTTTCAGAGATTTAAAAATCATTTCTCAGGGAAAAATTGACCTGAGTACTGAAAAAACAACTCTTACAGAAACAAGAGAAATACTAGCGAAGAATAAACGCAGACGTGTTCAGAGAAAAAAATAAACTGTTTAATTCAATCTTATTTCTATGAGTTCATTTGTTATTAATGGAGGTAAAAAACTTAAAGGAGAAATTCAACCTCAAGGCGCAAAAAATGAAGCACTACAGATCATAAGCGCAATATTATTAACACCTGAAACAGTTACAATACACAACATACCTCAAATTACTGATGTAATTAAACTGATTGATTTAATTGCATGTATTGGTGTTAAAGTCGAGAAATTAAGCGATTCTTCTTATTCATTTAGAGCCGACAAGGTTAATTTTGATTATTTCAAATCAGATGAATATAGAGAAAAGTCTACAAGCCTGCGTGGTTCAATTATGATGATAGGACCACTTTTGGCACGATTCGGGAAAGGATACATTCCTAAACCGGGAGGTGATAAAATTGGAAGAAGAAGAGTCGATACTCACTTTATTGGCTTCGAGAAACTTGGAGCAAAATTCGAATTCAGTCATAAAGAAAACTCATATAAAGTAAAGGGTAAAAATCTAAAGGGAGCTAAAATGCTTCTTGAAGAAGCATCGGTTACCGGAACTGCCAATATTATAATGGCTGCGGTTCTTGCTCAAGGACAAACCGAAATTTATAATGCTGCTTGCGAACCTTACGTTCAGCAATTATGTAAGATGCTTGTAAGTATGGGTGCAAAAATTTCAGGAATTGGTTCCAATTTACTAACTATTGAAGGAGTTAAAGACTTAAAAGGTTGCGAGCACAGAATTCTACCTGACATGATTGAAATAGGTAGTTTTATTGGTCTTGCAGCAATGACAGGTTCTGAAATCATTATTAAAAATGTTTCCTACGAGAATCTTGGAATTATTCCAAAGTCATTTAGACGCCTTGGAATACAATTCGAAAAAAGTGGTGATGATATTTTCATTCCTGAACAAAAACATTATCAAATTGAAACATTTATTGATGGTTCAATTATGACAATAGCAGACGCTCCTTGGCCAGGCTTAACTCCTGATTTACTTAGCATTATGTTGGTTACTGCAACACAAGCTAAAGGAAGTGTTTTAGTTCATCAGAAAATGTTTGAGAGCCGCCTATTTTTCGTTGATAAATTAATTGATATGGGAGCACAAATAATTTTGTGCGATCCACACAGAGCAACTGTTATAGGATTAAACAATCAGATACAACTCAGAGCAACAAACATGGTATCTCCGGATATTCGTGCTGGAGTTGCATTACTTATTGCTGCTTTATCTGCCGATGGAACAAGCACAATACATAATATTGATCAAATAGACAGAGGTTATCAGGATATTGATAAAAGACTTAATGCTATCGGTGCTGACATAAAGAGAATTAATTAAGCAAATCATTGTCAGATTTTCCATTATACATTATTTTTGCGTGCCAATTTGACGTAAAAAACCTTTTGGCAAAAATTTTGATTGCATTATGCAGATGAAAAATTAAATAATCATTTTTTTATTTTTTAGGGGATGACAAAAAAGACAACAGAAAAAACTGAGAGTAAGAAAAATACTAAGACTTCACAGCCAAAAAAGACACAAGCAAAATCCGCTTCTAAGAAAACGGAAAAGGAAGTAAAAGCTGAAAATAAAGAAGTCAAAAAAGAGGTTAAGAAAGAAAAATCAGATAAGGAAATTATTGCTGAACTTAACGATAAGTATTTGCGCCTTGCAGCCGAATATGATAATTACAGAAGAAGAACATTAAAGGAGAAAATGGAGCTTAGCAAAACAGCTGGTGAAGATCTTTTAGTAAATATTTTACCTGTAATGGATGATTTTGAGCGCGGTTTAAGCAACATAGACAAAGCCAAAGACATTAAAGCTGTGAAAGATGGTATTCTATTGATATACAATAAATTTGGTGAATTTCTAAAACAACGAGGAGTTAAAGAGATTGAAGCTAAAGAAAAAGAATTTGATACAGACTTACACGAAGCTATTACAAAAATCCCTGCACCAAACGAAAAGCTTAAAGGCAAAGTTGTTGATGTTGTTGAAAAGGGATATTATTTAAATGAAAAAATCATTCGCTTTTCGAAAGTTGTTATCGGCGAATAATTATTACTGAAAAAACAGAAACATGTCGAAAAGAGATTTTTACGAGATTTTAGGAGTGTCGAAAAGCGCTACACAGGAAGAAATAAAAAAAGCATATCGTAAACAGGCTATTAAATATCATCCTGATAAAAACCCAGGAGATAAAGAAGCTGAATCTAAATTCAAAGAGTCAGCAGAAGCTTATGAAATTCTTTCAAATCAAGATAAAAGAAGTAGATACGACAGATATGGTCATGCGGGAGTAGGCGGTGCAGCAAGTGGTGCAGGAGGCTTTGGTGGCGGAATGTCAATGGAAGATATTTTTGAAAACTTTGGTGATATTTTCGGCAGTGCTTTTGGTGGTGGTTTTGGCGGAGGCGGTTTTGGTGGCTTTAGCGGATTCGGAGGCAGTTCACGACAACGAGGCAGAAGAGTTAATAAAGGATCAAATTTAAGAGTAAAAGTTTCTTTAAGCTTAAAAGATATTGCACACGGTGTTAATAAGAAGATAAAAGTAAATAAGTATATCACTTGCGATACTTGTGGCGGAAATGGAGCACAAGATTCTTCATCACATACAGATTGTTCTACTTGTCATGGTACAGGTCAAGTAACCAAAGTAACAAGCACATTTTTAGGACAGATGCAAACCACTCAAGCGTGTCATGTTTGTGGTGGCGAAGGAAAAATTATTAAAAATAAATGTACAAAATGCCACGGCGAAGGAATTGTAAAAGATTCTGAGGTTATATCATTGGATATTCCAGCAGGAGTAGCTGAAGGAATGCAACTATCTGTTAGCGGACGTGGAAATGCTGCCCGACGAGGTGGAGTAAATGGTGATTTAATTGTTTTAATTCAAGAAGAAAAACATCCTGAACTTGTTAGAGATGGAAACGATTTAGTTTACGGGCTCTATCTAAATTTTGCTGAAGCAGCTATTGGAGCTACAGTTGAAATTCCAACGGTAGATAATAAAGTTAAAATTAAAATAGATAAAGGTACACAACCAGGTAAAATTCTTCGATTACGCGGCAAGGGACTTCCCGAAGTTAATGGATATGGAAAAGGAGATTTGCTTGTGAATATTAATGTGTGGATTCCTAAGGATTTATCTAAAGAAGAACAAAAACAAGTTGAACAACTGGCAAATTCGGAAAATTTTAAACCTAAGCCTACCGCTGATGATAAGAGTTTCTTTGATAGAATGAAAAACTTTTTTGAATAAATAAAATATTAGCATACAACAAAAGCCTGTTTAATGAAATATTAAACAGGCTTTTTATTCTTCAATTAATTTTCGTTTTACTTTTCTGTAAAAAATATCAAACATTTGTATTCCAGAATAGATTTCCAAATACAATAGTAATAAAAGTCTGTTTTAGCTCTTTTTGCTGCTTTTCGTAAATTCACTTCATTTTTTTCTGTTTCAAGATTGTATTTCCTTGTTTTACACTAAAACAAAAACCTAATTCAGAACACGAATAACGTTTTGTATGTTTGTAATGTTGACAAACAATGCTTAACGTTTAATAAAGATCTGATTTTGAGAATCATTTGCATTGATATATTCTCTTTCTTGCAGATCTAACACCCTAAACCCCTACTTATGAAAAACCTTTTACTCAAAAAGAGAATAGGTATTTTGGCAGCATTATTTTTAATGATTAGCCAGCATGCTTTCTCACAAACACCTCCCGAAGATCTAAACGGAGAAGACCTTAAAACATGGTTAATAACAAACTATTACGATGGAAAACATCAGACTCTTGGGTACTCTACTGCAAGAGTATATTTGTACAATTATATTGATAACGAAAACAATATAATAACAGGTGTTTATTCTGGATATGAAGTAAATAGCACTTATGGAGGAACAACCACCTACCCTGCTCCCATTAATTGCGAACATACTATTCCTCAAAGTTTCTTTAACGAAGCTGATCCTATGGTGTCTGACATTCATCACCTTTTCCCAACTTATGAAAACTGGAACAGCACACGTTCTAACTATCCATTGGCTGAAATTGATGATAATGCTACTGCAAAATGGATGTATTTGAATCAATCACAAACAACCATTCCTTCAAGTAATATTGATTTATATAGTGAATATGCAAGCTCAACATTCGAGCCTCGCGAAGATCACAAAGGGAATGCAGCACGTGCCATTTTCTATTTTTATACTATGTATCCAACTCAAGCCGGAGACATTAGCCAGGTTGCAGATATTAACACATTATATCAATGGCATTTAGATGATCCTGTTGATGCTATGGAAATTGAAAGAAACGGAGAAGTTGAAACATATCAGGGAAACCGAAATCCATACATTGATTATCCTGAACTTGTAGCTCGTGCATGGAATCTAACTCCTATTAACAGTCCTCCTTCAAGTCCAACATTACTACTAAATGCTGGAGCAACCTCAATGAGTCTTGCATGGAATAATGTTTCCGATGAAAATGGATACAAACTTTACAAATCAAGTGGTTCAGGATATTCACTTTTATCTGACCTAGCTGAAAACACAACAAGCTATACAGATAATTCCGTTTCAGAGAGTATTACTTATTCTTACTATATTCTGGCTTATAATGATTATGGTAATAGCAGTAATAGTAATACAGTTAGTGGCGAACTGAATTCTGGAAATACTGGCACAGGTATTAGCGTAAGTGAGGCCTTAGCAGAACCAATTGGAACTTCAGTTACCGTTGATGGTATTATTACAGCATCCTATAATGGTATTTATGCTCTAATAATGAAAGATATTAATGGCAGTGAGACTATAGTTGTGAAGTTAGAAGCGGATCAGCGCACAGAATGGAGCCCAGATAATAATCCAAGTGCAGTTGGAAAAACAATAGAAGTTGTTGGGAAAAGAGATACTTATTCATCACAACAAAGTATTGAATATGTTACTAGTATTACTGAAATTGGCGGAACACCAGTAGATACAGAAGCTCCAACAGTACCAACAAGTTTAGCTTCTGCGAATGTGACAGAAACATCTGTTAATTTAAGCTGGACAGCTTCTACAGATAATGTTGGAGTTACAGGATATGATATTTATAAAGATGGTAGTTTATTAGCTTCTTCAAGCAATACTTTTTATAATGTAACGGGACTAACAGCTTCAACAGCTTATGCATTTTATGTAAAAGCTAAAGATGCTGCTGGGAATAACTCTGCTGCAAGTAACACATTGAATGTAACTACCACAACACAAGCCGACATAGAAGCTCCTACGGCACCAACAAGTTTAGCTTCTGCAAATGTAACAGAAACATCTGTTAATTTAAGCTGGACAGCTTCTACTGATAATGTTGGAGTTACAGGATATGATATTTATCAAGATGGTAGTTTATTAGCTTCTTCAAGCAATACTTCTTTTAGTGTAACGGGACTAACAGCTTCAACAGCTTATGCATTTTATGTAAAAGCTAAAGATGCAGCCGGAAATATTTCCGCATCAAGTAATACAATTAATGTAACAACTTCTAACATCGTTATTTCATATTGTAGCTCACAAGGAAATAATTCTTCTTATGAATGGATTGCGAATGTTGAAATTGGTTCTTATACAAATTCATCAGGAGCAGCTAATTATACTGACTTTACAAGTGAAAATATTACACTTGAAGCAGGTGCTACTGTAGGTGTTTCATTAACTCCTGGTTTTGCAAACTCAACTTACAACGAATACTGGAAAATCTGGATTGATTATAATGCTGATGGTGATTTTGATGACTCAGGAGAATTGGTATTTGATGCAGGTTCAATGATTAAAACTACAGTTTCTGGAATTATGACAATATCTTCAACTGCAAGCGGAACAACCCGAATGAGAGTCTCTATGAAATACAATGGAGAACAAACTGCCTGTGAAACATTTAGTTATGGTGAGGTTGAAGATTATACTGTAACATTTGGCGAAGCTATTCCAGATACTGAGGCACCAACTATTCCTTCTGGTTTATCTTCAAGTAATATAACATCATCAAGTGCAACAGTAAGTTGGAATGCTTCCACTGATAATGTTGGAGTTACTGAATATGAGATATACCAAAATGGTTCATTAATTGGTAATCCTACATCAACAAGCTATTCTGTAAGTGGTTTGTCATCATCTACTCAATATGCATTCACAATAAAAGCAAAAGATGCAGCTGGAAATGTTTCTGACGCTAGTAGTAATTTGTATGTAACAACGAGCGATGTTAGTACTACCAATAACTTAACATTAACTATTACATTCGACAATTATCCTGAAGAAACAAGTTGGACGTTGAAGAATAGTAGTGGATCAACTGTAGCTTCAGGTGGAACATATGAATCTCAAGCAGATGGATCAACTTTAGATATTCCTATCAATGATGTAGCTGATGATTGTTATGATTTCACAATTTTAGATGCTTATGGTGATGGTATCTGCTGTTCTTACGGAAATGGATCATATTCATTAGCGGTTACAGGTGGATCTGTATTAGTATCGGGAGGTTCATTTACTTCATCAGAAGTAACAAGTTTCTGTCTTCCTAATACAAGAAGTAAAAGTTTTGCTTCTACTTCACTAAATATTAATGAAAATGTAAGCGGTTTATCAACTGTTAATATATATCCAAATCCAGCAAGTACATTTATAAATGTAGATGTAATAAATGGACATAGAGTTGGAACAATAAGAATTTACAATACGGTTGGTACTTTAGTAAAGACACTTGAGATAAATGGTAGTGAAAAAGAAATTGAAATTTCTGAATTACCTACTGGTTTATACATAATTTCAATTGAAGATAAAAAAGAACCACTAATTAAACAATTTATTAAACAATAATGAATTGATAAAACTTATTATGATAACAAACAATGAGATAAACAAAAATTACAAACTCATAGTTGAGTAATACCAAACCTTAACTTAAGATAAAAAAGGGGCTCACGCCCCTTTTTTATATCTAAATATTAATTTTTTTTCTTTCAAACTCAAGTCTGGCAATATCCTTTTTTGATACGAATATTTTGTCTAATAATCGAGTAATAGGTAAAGTAATATTTTGAAATAGAATAACTGATTTTCGATATGGCTCACCTTCTATCCTTCCTTTCTTTCCAAAAACCTTTCGAATTATTCCTGAAATAAAATAACTTACTCTAATATTAATAAAGCTTTTACTTTGAAGTTCAAATCCATGTTGTATACAAATTTCTTTATAATAACTAACTGGTCTTCCGTAACACAAATCGTCACCTTTTATTTCCGTCTCAATTCTTTCAAATAGAAAAACCTTTTCTTTGGAAACACGACATAATTCTGCCATTATTTTTTTAAGCATTTTCTCGTTTGTATTGTGTTGCAATACAGTTGCTGTAAAAACACCATCAAACTCTTGATCCTGAAATGGAAGACTTGCTCCGTCTATTTTAACTAATTCAATACCTGAATTCAAATGACTTTTAGAAAGGTTTATCATATCTGTTGAAATATCGACACCTACTAAACGAGAAGGCGTTTTTTTCCATATTTCTTTCAGATTTCCACCAGGTCCCGAACCAATTTCCAGAATTGACTTTCCTGTAAAATGAACAGCGTTTAGCATTTTTAAGAACCGTTTCCTTTTGTATCTATAAAAAGGTTCATCGTCGCCGGCAATTACATTTTCTCCTTCACGAGATTCTATTCTTTTGGCAACTTCTGACCAATATGGTTCCGGATGATATTCTGTCATGATTTACTTCTTTTCAGAATCTTCTCTCTTTTCCATTCTCTTTCTTAAAAGCTCTTTTTCCCTTTTGCGAAGTTCCGCACTTTCACGCATATTAGTCCAAAGAAGACTTGCAGCACCAGCAAAGAATCCTACTAATAAATGTACATTGCTAATGGGTAAATTGATTCTTACCTTAAAAATAAAAATTATTGTTGTTCCTATTAATAGGATAAATGCTACAGTTCTAATAAGAATTTTCATTTGTAACTATAATTTTAAAGTGGCCTCAAAAATACCAATTTTATTATTAAGAATAAACTAAATAGAATTATCTCTTTTTATATTTCCTGCCAAAAATCATGCTTCCCATTTTGTAAAAGGTCAAATATTTTTTCATTTGGTTCTAAATCTAAAAATGGATATGTAATTTTTGAAAGATATAATCCTTGTGGGTAAGCTAGATTATTATATTTCGGTGTTTTTTTGCTCTTTAGTTGGTTTTCGAAATCATTAAGGCTTAGCTCTCCTCTTCCTATTTCAAGTAGCTTGAATACAATTATCCTGATCATACTTTTTAAGTATTTGTTGGAAGTAAACTGAAACCGTATGTGATTATTTTGTTGATTGTAAAAAAGTTTAACAGATTTTACATTGCAAATTGTACTTGTATGTCTATCGGGAGTTTTGCAAAAAGCACGAAAATCATTATAATTTGGAATAATTAATAAGGCTTTTTTTATTTTTTCAAAATCAATCTTCTCTAATAAATAATATGAACTTATATCGGCCAAAAAAGGATTTTTAGCAGTATGAATAAAGTAATCGTATGTTCGTTCAGTAGCATCGAACTGAGCATGAGGTTCTCCTTCCATTTTTATAATATCTATAACAGATATATCTTTTGGAAGCGCTTTATTTAAAATAAAAATAAGATCAGATTGAATTTCATACTTCAAATCAATATGAAAAAAATATTGTGCAGCATGTACTCCTGCATCAGTTCTTCCACAACCTAAACATGAGATATCAGTCTTAAAAACCTGTTTTAGCCTATCTTCAATGACTTCCTGAATAGTAATTACCTTACTTTGCCTTTGCCAGCCGCGGTATTTTGCTCCATTATATGCAATATGAAAAAAATATCTGATCATGTTCTATTCAATAATCCACTTTAATAATTTAAGCTTGAATTTATTATAAGGTGCATATTTTAAAAAAGGTTCGAACCATAAGGCCTTGTAAAGAATGCTTTTTTTATGACTAAAAGTCTCAAAGCCAGCCTTACCATGATAATTACCTGTGCCACTAAACCCTTTCCCTCCGAATGGCAATCTTGAATTTGATAAGTGTAAAATTGTATCGTTGATAGTTCCTCCACCAAAAGAAATTTCACGAATAAGTCTTTTCTTTATTTTGCTTGATTTAGTAAAAACATATAGTGCCAATGGATTTGGTCTTGTTCTTACCTTATTCATAATATCATCTAAATCGCTAAATTCAATAACGGGAAGTATTGGCCCAAAAATCTCATCTTCCATAACTTTATCATCAAATGAAATATTATCAAGTATGGTTGGACTTATATATAAATTTTCTTCATCTGTTTCTCCTCCACAGTATATTTTATCACGATGAATTAAGTCATTTAATCTTGCAAAATGACGTTTATTTATTATTCTTACATAAGTTTCTTTTCCTTTCGGATTGCTACCGTGAATAATTCCTACCTGATTTTTCAATTCCTCTAATAGTTTGTCTTTTATAACAGAATGAACCAACACATAATCAGGTGCAACACATGTTTGCCCTGCATTCAAGAATTTTCCCCAAGCAATTCGCTTTGCTGTCATTTTAATATTAGCATCCGGCAAAACAAATACAGGACTTTTACCGCCAAGTTCTAATGTTACCGGGGTAAGATGACTTGCTGCAGCCTGCATTACAATTCTTCCAACAGCTGTACTTCCTGTGAAGAATATTTTATCAAAACGTTGCTCCAATAATTCAGTAGTCTCTTTCACTCCACCTTCTTTTACATACAACAATCCGGGATCGAAGTTTTCATTTATCAGCTTTGCCATAGTAGCTGAAGTATGCTGAGATAACTCGCTAGGCTTAATAATGATTGTATTACCAGCAGCAAGTGCTGAAATTGCCGGAATTAAAGTTAACTGATATGGGTAATTCCAAGCACCTATTACTAATGTATTACCAAGAGGCTCCGAAATGACTCTGCTTTTGCCTGGGAAATTTGCTAGATTAGTTACAATATATTTTGATCGCGACCATTTCTTAACTTTTTTAATAGCCAGTTTTATTTCATGGTAAACCAAAGATAGTTCAGTTATATATGTTTCATATTGCGACTTTCCAAAATCTTTATCAATTGCTTCGAAAAGCAAAGATTCGTTATCCTTTAAAATTTTGCGGAAACATTTCAATTGTTCAATTCTGAATTTTACAGATTTTGTTTTATTAGAACAAAAATATTCACGCTGCAAATTTATTATTTCCTGAGTTTTCATAGCACTTTGATTTACTACTTCCTAACATGATTATTAAATATTTAGTAATCATAGGGTTAATCATATAGTTAAAAAGTAGAATTCTTTTAAAAGCAACTTTTTACCACTTTAAATCATCTTATAAATATAAATCAAAAAAATGCAAAAAAATGAAGCCTGAAAAATTCATCGGTATAATGCTTATAACATTACTCCTTAGTTGCGAAATGGAAGAACAGGTGGGGAAGCAAATAGGAGAAGTTTCATTTGAAACTAACCAGCAAATAATGCACAGTTCATTTGAGATCGATATATATATTGACGGTAAAAAAGCTGGATCTATTAATAATAACCCAACGGAGGTAAGCTCTCCAAATTCTTTTTCAGACAAACTGGAGAAACAACTATTGGCTGGTGTGCATAACTATGAGGTTAAGATATATTCTTATAATGGAGAACCAGCAAAAACCATTAAAGGAAAAGTAATTGTTCATGTGAATAAAAAAAGTGAAGTGTTTATTGACTTTAAAGAATATAATAACTGGCTATAACTCAATTCTGCTTATTCAAAAGTTAAAACCCGGATTTAAATTTCAAATCCGGGTTTTTTATTAGTAAAATAATATCAGGATGTCATATTGAGCAAAGCTAAATATCTATTTGAAAATTAGATTCTTCACTTCGTTCAGAATGACTTTTTTTTATAAATTCTATAATTCAGTTACTTCCATCTTATTATTATCCATATTACGATCAATCAAAACTAAAAAAGGATCTAATCCTGCATGTACAGGCTTTTGGTCTGAAATAATCTGAATAGTTTTTTTGTTCGTATCAAATTTGTGTTTCTGATAATAGAACTCATTATTGTCCTCATCCATTAAAGCAACATATATATAATCGTTCATGTCAATTTCGGTTTGATTTCCAATACTATCAACATAAAACTTTGCAGTTTTTAAATCAAGATCAACCTGAAACTTTCCATCTTCAAGCACTGTATATTTTGCATCTATTATTTCATTTTCATACAAAGAAATTTCGTAGAATAGATCATGAACTAGGTATTGTAAACTATCTGGTGTTACTTTTTCAAACTCATCAACTAAGTTTGTTGCCAAAGCAAAAGTATCTAAGCGTTCTCCGTACTTCTCAACTATACGACTCAAAGCTTTACTTACTGAATCTTCACCAATATAATCCTGTAAAGCATACATTACCGAAGAACTTTTCTTATATCCCAGATATTGCTGTTGGAAATTTGATTCGACTAATGGTTTTTCTCCCTCCATATCTCTTTTTCGACGACGCAAATACTGAGTCATTTCATCTTTTAAATACTGGCGCGACTTTTTTATTCCATACTTATCTTCGTGTGTCATTGCCATAACATACTGACATAAAGTTTCTGTGAGCATATAACCACCTTCGGCATAAGCTGGAGTAACAAATCCTGCCCACCAGTGATGCGCATTTTCATGTGAAGCAATAGAGTATACAATATCTACTTCTTGTCCATTTTCATAATTTGTAATAAAGCCTGCGTCTTCTTTCCAAATAAAAACTGTCGGAAAATGTCTTGCACCGCCTTCTTGCATATAAGAAGGAACCTCAACAACTCGTAAATTCTCGAAAGGATACTCAGAAAAATTTGTGGAATTATAATCATACGAGTCCTTTAATCCAGCCATTATTCTGTCTACATTATAATGATGTTTGTTGTAGTAATAAACTTCAATTTCAACTCCATTATACTTTTCTTCTTTCACTTCGTATCTCCCTGAAACAATTACAATCTCATTTTCGATTTTAACATCTGTTTTATAATGGAAATAATTCCGATTATTTTCTTTCCATTTTTTCACAAGATTACCATTTGATACCACTACCTGATCAGAAGAAGTACTAATAACTCCATTATATGTTGGTCGACTTAAATTGAATGCGACTTTTGTTCTGTCAGCAGAATAAACAGAAGGTAAATCTGGTTTTGCAGACAAGTTGAAATCTTCTCGGTCTTTATCTTTACTCAACTCTTTCCCCGAACTGTAACCAATTAACGGGAAATATGCTGAAGAAAAGCCTGATAGGACTACATAAGTTCCATTCTCTGCTATTTCATTTTTTGAATTATTATCTGTAAATCCTTTATTATCTATTACATAATCAAATTTTAGATCAATTGATTCGTTAGGTTGTAAGGTCTGTTTAAGTTTAAAAATCCTGAATCCGAATTCTTTAGCGTGTAGTTGCAAATCAGCTTTATCGGCAAATCCAAAATCATTAATCTTATCTATATTCCAATCATTCAGGTTGATAAAAATAGAATCGATAGGTTCCGTTGAAATATTCTTTAGCTGATAGATTCCCTTTACTAAAACTTTTCTTTTTTGTGGATATAAATCAACATTTAAATCGATATGCGTTATGGTTGGTTGATTTGCATTTGCATATTTCTGAAATTTGGTTTCATAATCTGCTTGCATTTGCTTTTCATCATCTTCAGATAAATATGTGTTTATTACATATCTATTATAAGCAATATAACTTCCAGTAGCTACAAATAGAATAAGAAGAGTACTTAATGTTACCAATCCTTTTCGTGTAACAATTTGTTTTAAATTTTTGAAACGATATTTTAAATTCGTTTCAACTGATCTTCTCCACAACCAAATAGAAAGCATTATTAGTATTGCTCCAGCAAAAACCCAATAAATTGTATACCAAACTATTGTTGTTGAAAAATGACCAAATCCATTTAGATTTGAATAAATGAAATCAGGTATATTACCGTATCGAAACAATATGCTTTCGCTCTTTAATGCCCCAAAAATAATTAAATCAGCAGCAAAGTATAAAGCTGACAAAAAGAAACCAATATACTTATTTGGACTTAATGTTTGAATCAATAAAACAATGATTATCATGTGTAAGTAATTGATAAAATCAATTCCGAAAATACGTATGAAGTACAATCCTAGTTCAACTTCGGTGAAATTATAAAACAGTACTTGAGTTAAAATCCCCGCAATTATAGCCAATATTAAGTAAAATAGTTGGACTCCTGCTAAAGTAAAAAACTTTGAAAAATAACTTAGCCAATTTGGCACTGGCAATGAATTATAAATTTCATCGGATTTGGCATCTTTCTCTTTCCAAACCAACATTCCACCAAAGAAAATAGCCATAGGCATCATATACATCCATAGATGAACACTCTGGTTTAAATACCATGATGTAAATGGATAAATACTTCCTTCGCCATCGCCAACATTTCCAACAAAATTTGTAATTATTTGAGATATTGCCAGAAAAGTTAATATTAGAAAAGCTGGATGTTTTATTAATCGCCATGTTTCTTTCTTCGAAATTATGAAACATTGTTTTAAGTGAAATCCTAAATTAGATTGAATTGAGAATTTTGGCAGTTTAATCTCTTTATGATTATCAACCAATTCTGGTTCTGCACTTTTCTTCTCTTTTCTACTTTCAAGAACAGCAACAAATTTAAATTTTCGGAAGGTTCCAGCCAGAATTAACAAACTTACTCCAACCCAAATAACTCGATTTAAAATAAATGCACCACTTAGTGGCATCAAATTTTGGTTCATATCAGCTACGGTCCAAAACTTAGTTAACACACTTAATCCGTTAATTCCAAAAGGATCTAAAAGAATTTTTATAGTGTCATTCTCAATAAACCGAAATCCTGCCGATACTATTCCATATATTGCTAAAGTAGCTACACCAGCCAAATAAGTTGAAACCAATTTTCGGCTTAATGTTGCTAATCTAAAGAATATTGCACCCGCCAGTAAAGTATTTGGAATAATTGTAAGAAGTAGAGGCAATAAGTATGCTCCTACTCTAAATGATCCTGATAAATCTGGATCATTCATCAGAAATCCAATTTCGAAACCAAAAAAGATTCCTGAAAAGATAACAAGATTTGCTAAGAACCCGCCTAAAAATCTTCCACCCAAGTAATTTAATTTTGTAAGAGGATAAGAAAACAAGATTTCGAAGATTCCTGCTTCAAAATCTTTTGCTACAGTTCTTCCTATTAACATCATGGTAAATAGTAATGAAACAACACTTAAACGTGTAAATAGTTGTGCAATTACGATAGGTGCATTATAGAATTCTTTTCCATGAGCAATTCCCATGAAAAATGTATTAGGATCTTTAGTTAAAGTAAAGATCAGAGTTGAAATGAAAAGAATAAAAGTAAAAATATAAAGAGCAGGGCTCGTTAAATTTTTCTTAAACTCTATGAATGTTATATTTCTAAACATGATTAGTCTATTTTTAATTTAAACTTTCGTTATGCTTTGCAAGCGTATGGAAGTAAACATCTTCCAAAATAGGATCAACAGAATAAAAACCATCTTCAGGTTTCTCATCGCTAAGAACTTTCACGTAGTTTTTCCCAACAAATAATCGAGATGATATAACAAAGTACTTTTGGGAATATTCATCAATTTCCTGTTTAGAAATTTCCTTCTCCCATATTTTACCTTTATAAAATTCAATAGCTTTTTGTGGCTCCTGATTTAATAGAATCTCACCTTTATTTATTATTGCCATATGCGAACATAGATTACTTACATCATCAACAATATGTGTTGAAAGAATTACAACAACGTCTTCGCTTATTTCACTTAGCAGATTATGAAATCTTTTGCGCTCAAATGGATCAAGCCCTGCAGTAGGCTCATCAACAATAATTAGTTTTGGCTCGCATAATAAAGCCTGTGCAATCCCAAATCGCTGTTTCATTCCACCTGAAAAAGTACCCACTTTTTGATTTCTTGCATCCCAAAGATTTACCTTCTTTAAAAGATACTCAACAAGCTCTTCACGCTCCTTTTTATCTTTTACCCCTTTTAATAATGTTAAATGATTTAATAAATCTTTCGCTTTATCTTTTGCGTAAAAGTTAAATTCTTGCGGTAAGTAACCCAGTGTTTTTTTAAGTTCTTGTCTACTTCCAAGAATATCAATATTTCCAAATTTTATTTCGCCTGTATTGGGTTCTTGTAAAGTAGCAATAGTTCTCATTAATGTAGATTTACCCGCACCATTCGGACCAAGTAGGCCGAATAATCCTGTGCCAACAGAAAGGTTTACATTATTTAAAGCTCTTATCCCATTAGGATATTCTTTTGTTAAATTCTTTATTTCTAATTGCATAATTTTATAATTTAGTTTCAACTACATTCTAATTTTCAACAAATTTGAACATATGCATCTAAGCATGAAAGATTAAGTGATACCAAAACCCTTATTGTGATAAACAATTAAAAACCTGTGACAAACTCAGTTAATCACAAAAATTTGATGCAAACTCCAAAAAGCCTTTTATTTGTAGCATGAATATTAAGAATTTTATAAAAAGCGAAAAATTTCTTTTCCCAGTTTTATTCTGGGCATTTTTCTTTACAATATTTTTTACTGCAATGTATCGATTCGAAGGGCCTGCTTTTGCTGTCAGATTTAGCATATTTATTCTGACACCGGTTATTATCCCTGTTCATATTCATGAATATATTTTTGATAAATATCTCCTTAACAAAAAGTACCTAATCTATATTCTGGCTGAAATAGCAATAATTGCCCTTTTTGGATATTTAATCAACTTGTTGGAAGATTTTGTAGATCCGGAGGGTGATAATGCAACAGTTATATCAATTTTTATTTTCCAGTTAATTTATATCGGTGCAAAATATTTAAAAATAGGAACAAAACAACAATTTAAACTCAAAGAGCTGGAAACTAAGCAGGCTCAGGCTGAACTTGACTTACTAAAATCACAGGTAAATCCACACTTTCTTTTTAACTCGCTGAATAGTATTTATTCATTGACTTTGAAAAAATCTGAGAAATCGAGCGAAGCAGTAATGCTTTTATCTGATTTAATGAGATACATTTTGGAAACAGGCAAAAAGAAACTGGTTCCTTTGGAAGAAGAAATTCAGTTTATCAATAATTATATTGATCTTGAAAAGCTGCGTTTAGGAAGTAACTTTAATCTTAATTATAATGTGAAAGGTGATTTTAAAAATTTCTACATATCACCAATGATCTTAATTGCATTTGTCGAAAATATATTTAAACATGGAGTAAGTTCAAATAAGGATAAAAACGAATTTGATATCAAAATTGAAATAGCAGGAAATCAACTAAAATTTTCTTCAGAGAATAATATTGCTCAAAAAAATAACGATCTGGAAATAAAGACTGAAAAAACAGGGATAAAAAACGTGAAGAAAAGATTAGATTTGATTTACCCTGAACAACATAACTTGATAATTGAAAATAATAAGGGTAAATTTCAGGTAAATCTGCAAATCAAATTAAGCAACTAATGCAAAAATATAAATGTCTGATAGTAGATGACGAAGAGTTGGCTCAAGATGTAATTGAAAAATACATTGAGTCAATGCCTATGCTAGAGCTTTCCGGCAAATGCTCGAATGCAATAGAGGCTATTAGCCACTTGCATGAGAATACTATAGACATGATGTTTTTGGATATTAACATGCCTGAAATTAATGGATTGGAAATGCTAAAAACATTAAACAATCCTCCAAAAGTTATTTTAACAACCGCATATTCAGAATTTGCTCTTGAAAGTTATGATTTAGGTGTTGTAGATTATCTTTTAAAACCAATAAAACTTGATCGCTTTATTAAGTCAGTAAACCGTGCTTTTGAACAATTTAGTAAAAACGGAAGTTCTGAAGTTAATGTGAAATCACCTGAAGATGAGCTAAAAAGTCTTTTTATAAAGGAAGATCATATTACGTATAGTATAGATTTTAAAGACATTCTCTTTATTGAAGCATATGGAAATTATTTAAAAATATATACTCCGGAAAAGACATATGTAATTCGAGAAACAATGCAGAATATACTTGGGAAAGTTCCTGAGAAGAAATTTATTAGAGTTCATAAATCATATATTGTTTCCTTGGAAAAGATCAAGAAAATAATGGGCAATATTATTTACATTGATTCACATGAGATTCCTGTTGGGAGTACATATAAATTAGAATTATCAAATAAATTATATAAATAGAACCTAATAATAGGATTCATTTCACTATTATATAACATACCTGTCACTGCTCTATCATTCCCCGTTTATTTTTACCTTTATTAAAAATCTTAATTTTCTAGATTATGAAAATTCCAATTTATCAGGTCGATTCTTTTACAGATCATATTTTTGGAGGTAATCCTGCTGCTATTTGTCCTTTGGAAGAGTGGATTGATCCATTAATTATGCAAAGAATTGCTCAAGAAAATAACCTTTCAGAAACCGCTTTTTATGTTCCAAAAGATGATTGTTTCGAAATACGATGGTTTACCCCAAAAGTAGAAATAAATCTGGCGGGTCATCCAACACTCGCAACAGCATGGGTAATCTATAATGAACTAAACTATAAAAAAAATAAAATCAAGTTTATTTCTCATTTAAGTGGCGAGTTAAACATTGAAAAAGAAGGTGATTTAATTATAATGGATTTCCCTTCAAATAAAGCTGAACCAATATCAGAGCCTGAAATTTTAGCTGAAGCTTTAGGAAAGAAACCCTCCGCAGTTCTAAACTCAAGAGATTTATTAGTTGTTTATAAAAGTCAGGCTGAGATAGAATCTATAAAGCCCAATTTCGGATTGTTAGAAACAATTGATACGTTTGGAATAATAATAACTGCTCCAGGAGAAAACTGCGACTTTGTTTCGAGATTTTTTGCACCTCGTGCAGGTATTAACGAGGACCCAGTTACAGGCTCTGCGCATACTATATTAATACCATATTGGGCTGAGCAACTTAAAAAGAACAAGCTAAATGCAATTCAAATTTCAGAAAGAATTGGCAAACTTCAATGTGAATATTTAGGTGAAAGAGTAAAAATAGCTGGTAAAGCAAAACTATTTATGAAAGGTGAAATTATAATATAATGGATAGCACAATTCTAATCATTATACTTAGTATTATATTTATTTCAACGCTAACTCGCTCAACATTTGGCTTTGGCGATGCTTTAATTGCAATGCCTTTACTTGCGTTTTTCATTGATATTAAAATTGCTACTCCATTAATAGCACTCATTGCATTTTTTATTGCGATTTCTATCCTTATTAAAAATTGGAAAAAAGTTGAGTTTAAAACTGCCTGGCGTTTAATTATTGCATCACTATTCGGAATTCCTATTGGACTTTGGTTTTTAAATGATATTAATGAGAATGTAATAAAACTTGTATTAGGGATTATTGTTCTACTCTTTGCAATATATAGTATTCTTAAGCCTAAACTTCATCAGTTAAAAGGTGAAAAATATTCTTGGTTCTTTGGTTTTATTGCTGGTGTTTTAGGTGGAGCATATAATACAAATGGTCCTCCTATTGTTATTTATAGTTCATTAAAAAAATGGAACCCACAGAACTTTCGGGCTACACTTCAGGGCTATTTTTTCACTACTGGGATAATGGTAGTTGCAGGACACGGATTAGCTGGGAACTATACTGATAAAGTATTAAGCTATTTTGCATATTGCATGCCTGTTGTAATACTTGCTGTTATTTTAGGAGCAAGAATAAATAAGAAAATTCCAGCTGAACGTTTTCATAAATATATTTACTTCATTTTAGTTGTACTTGGAACAATGATAATTATTAACTCGTTTAAAAATATTCTTTAACATGAAATACACCGAAGAACTACCAACAGCTGACCAATTCTTTGGCCTATTTGAAACAACCGGATGGAATGAAAAATATGAGCTAAATTCAGAAGAACTCTATACAGCATTAAAAAATTCTTGGTATTCAATTTCAGTTTTTGATAATAATCAATTAATTGGTTTCGGACGCATAATTTGCGATGGAATTGTTCATGCATTAATTCTCGATGTAATTATTCTTCCTGACCGGCAGGGCGAAGGAATAGGAAAAGAGATTATGAATAAGGTAGTTGCAAAATGTAAAAAACATAAAATTCGTGACATTCAACTTTTCTCAGTAAAAGATAAAGCCGGTTTTTACGAAAAATTAGGTTTTGAGCGTAGAAAAGAAAATTCTCCGGGAATGGAAATGGAGAAGTGAAAATTAATTAGTTTCTTAATTCTTCCAACTTTCCAATATTTGATTAGTCCTTTATATAACGCAATTTGTAACCAATAATTCAAATCAGGCGTCAGAATTAGAAACCACAAAAACAGGAAAGTTATGTTTAAAAATTACTTATTAACCGCATTTAGAAATATACTGCGACATAAAGGTTTTTCATTTATCAATATATTCGGATTAGCACTGAGCATGTCTGTTTGTATGCTTATTATAGTAATTATTTTAGATCAATTTAAATTCGATGATTTTGTTACTAAAAAAGACAGAATATATAGAATTGAAAGTATTGATAATGAAAGTTCATATGCACTAAACAAAAGTGCATCTACAGTTTACCCACTATACCAAGATTTAATTTCTAATTACGACCTTGTTGAAGGCGCAGTTTTGTTAAATAATCGATTCTGGGGTAATGGACTATATAAGGAAACTCGCATATCATTTGAAGGTTTTTATGCCACTGAATCATTCTTTAGTATATTTGATTTCGAACTTGAGTATGGTTCTTATAAAGATGCTTTAAAAGAACCATACTCAATTGTACTAACAAATGAAGTAGCTAGGAAGTTTTTTGGGGAAGAAGATCCTATAGGCAAGTTCATATCTGTTGATAGTTTGGGTGAATTTAAAGTTACAGGTATTGTTAAAAAACCAATTAACAAATCACAATTTCAGTTCGACATTTTAGCTTCAATTAGCACAGTAGAAGTACTTGAAAAAAATAAAAAAATAACTAAAATATCCGAGAACTGGGAGAACTCTTGGTCAAGTTATATCTATCTTTTAGTTAATAAAAATATGGATCTTAAAAAGATTCAAAAAGCGCTTGATGAAATTAATATAGAGAAATATGCTGATATTGAAGACGTAAACCATAGTTTCTATTTAAAGCCTTTCAATAAGATTGTTCCTGGAGCATTTATTGGAAACGAGATTGGCTTGTTTATGCCAAAAGTCTTTATTCTATTCTTTGGAGGACTGGCTTTAGTTATAATTATTTCGGCAGCGTTTAACTATACAAGTTTATCTATGGCTCGTGCATTACTTAGAGCAAAAGAGGTAGGAGTTAGAAAAACGCTTGGAGCAAATCGAATGTTAATAATATTTCAATTTTTAACAGAAGCAATGTTAGTAGCCGTTTCCGCTTTACTATTTGCTATTGTTCTTTTACAATTCATCTTGCCAGGTTTCTCAGGCATGAAAATGATGTCCCTACTTGATTTAAATCCTGCACAGGACTTTACGGTTTATCTTTGGTTCTTTATTTTCGCTTTGCTAACAGGATTATTATCAGGATTATTACCTGCAGTATACATATCAGCCTTTAGTCCAATAAAAGTCTTAAAAGGAGTTTCGAATATTAAATTATTGAGTAAAATTACTTTACGAAAAATTCTGCTAGTTACTCAATTTGTATTCTCTATGATTTTTATTATTTCAATAATTCTAATTTATCGTCAGATGAATCATATGGTAAATGCCAACATGGGATTTGATCGCGATTTGGTTTACAATATCAGAATTCAGGACAACGATTTTAATAAAGTAAAGAACTATTATAGTCAATTTCCTGAGGTAGCAAAAATTGCAGGTGTTGGTCATGTAGCCGGTGTTGGAACTTTAGAAGGGGCTGAAGTAAGATTACATATGGAAGATGAAAAAATGGATATTCACCAATTTGAAGTGGATGAAAATTATATAGATGTAATGGGATTAAAAATCATTGCAGGTCAAAACTTTCCTATAAACTTGAGCTCAGAAACTGAAAGTTTTATTATAATTGATGAAAGAGCTGTAAAAGCTTTACATTTTGACACGCCACAAAATGCAATTGGTAAGAATATCATAGTTGGTGACTCCAGTCTTGTTGAAGTTATTGGTGTGGTTAAGAATTACACGTATGTTGCAATGTTTCTTCCTGAGCGACCATTAGTGTTGAGATATTTACCCAAAAACCTTAGAGTTGCAGTTCTTCGAATTGAAGCTGGAAGCAGTCCTGCACTAATAACGAAATTAGAAAACGAATGGAAGAAAATTGATAAATACAATGAATTCAGAGGTGATTTCTTAGATGAAGAAATTAAAGATTATTATTCTTATTTCGAAGATATAACTTATACTGTAGGTTTTACATCAATATTAGCAATAGTTATTGCCTGTTTGGGATTATTGGGAATGGCAACTTATAGTACACAAACTAGAATAAAAGAAATAGGAATCAGAAAAGTATATGGTGCTGAATCAAAAAACATTATGTATTTAATTTCAAAATCTTATATTAAATTGTTCATTATTGCAGCTCTTATTGCAGGTCCTTTAGCATACTTTATTAATAACATGTGGTTGCAATATGTTTCGAATCACACTCCATTCGGATTTGGAATTATTTTCACAGGAATATTTATTATAATAAGTTTTGGAATGTTGACAATTGCGTCGCAAACTTTAAAAGCAGCAAATACAAATCCTGCACAATCACTTCGTTATGAATAAGCTAAAAAATTGTTGAATTAAATATAGATTTTAATAAAACCTTTTTTCAGGAAATTTGTATAATGAGTTGTGAAATAAATAAATTCACAACTCATATTTTTCATACATATAATCAATAGTTACTTATGAAAAATATTAAAAAGTATTTTGACAATATTGATTTTCTAAATATATTTCGGTCATTAAAAATTCACATTAATATTTAAAAAAAGTGGCAAAGAAACGAATTGTAATTGATTACGAGAAACTTCCTGAAGATACTTTAAATAGTATAAAAGTGGAATACCCTGATGGTTTTGAAGACAATCTGATTACTTTTACAAATGCTCAGGGAATGTTTGTTTCTGCACTTCCGTTCGAAACTGAAGAGATTTATTATCTTATCCGGATGACTGAACAAGAAGCCCAAGATATTATTAAAGATGATGATGATTATGGCGATGACGGAAAACTTCGTGATGATTTTGAAGATGATGTTAATGAAGAAGGAGAAAAATATCTTGACGATAATATTGATGAAGTAGAAAATATTCAAGACGAAAGTTACGAAGCATAAATAACTTAAAAGGGATTCTGAAAAGGATCCCTTTTTACTTAGTCTGAATTTATTTCATTGATCTCTTGGCAATAAAGCCTTATTTTATCTATCTTTACTGCGGTAAAACAAAGTAAGATGAAAATTAAAACTTCTTTTACGACAGTGGTCGTAGCATAATCCAAACCTTAAAGGCATTTGCTTTTATACCTACTTTTAATAATTATAGTTTTATCATTTTACATTTTTATCATGCCTTCAAATTTCATACATCATATAAAAAAAATCAACTTAAAATCGTTGTGGATAGATATTAAAGAATCTATATCTGGAACTGAAAAGGATTTTACAAAAATCAAATTAAGCAAAGCAATCATTTTATTATCTATTCCAATGGTTTTGGAAATGGTAATGGAATCAATATTTGCCGTAGTTGATATCTTTTTCGTATCAAAACTTGGTCCTGATGCAATTGCAACTGTAGGAATAACAGAATCATTGCTCACAATTATTTATTCCATTGGAATGGGATTAAGTATGGCAACTACTGCTCTTGTTTCGAGACGTATTGGTGAAAAGAAACCTTATAGAGCCTCTGTAGCTGCAGTTCAAGCAATTATAGCAGGAGCTTTTGTTTCAATACTTATTGGAATACCTGGAATGATTTTCGCAAAAGACCTGTTAAGATTAATGGGTGCGAATTCAAATATCATTGAAAATGGATACTGGTATCCAACCATTGCTCTTGGTAGTAACATAATTATTATGTTATTATTTATAATAAATGCTGTTTTTAGAAGTTCTGGCGATGCAGCTTTGTCAATGCGAATATTATATCTGGCAAATATTGTAAATATTATTCTTGATCCAATTTTCATATTCGGTTTGGGACCAATTCCTGCTTTAGGTATAAAAGGAGCTGCAATAGCAACAGCAACAGGTAGAGGCATAGCTGTCGTATATCAGTTTTATCTTTTATTCAAAGGAAATGGTAGAATTAAAATATACAAAAAGGCATTAAGAGTTCACCTAAAAGTTATGACCAATCTTGTTCAAATTTCATTAGGAGGTATAGGACAATCAATTATTGCACATTCGAGTTGGATAGGAATGGTTAGAATAATTGCTGTTTTTGGAAGTGCTGCTTTAGCCGGATATACAATAGCTATACGAATTATCATTTTTGTGTTACTTCCATCGTGGGGCATAAGCAATGCTACAGCAACACTTGTTGGTCAAAATTTGGGTGCAAAAAAACCAGAAAGAGCTGAACGTGCAGTTTGGACAACTGGTTATGTAAATATGTTTTTATTAGGACTCTTTTCAATTATTTTTATTATTGAACCTCATTTCTTTATTCGAATTTTTATTGACAATAATGAGGTTGTTAATTCGGGCGCAATAGGTTTAAGAATAATAAGTTTTGGATTTATATTCTATGCAATGGGAATGGTAATGATCCAAGCTTTTAATGGAGCTGGTGATACAAAAACGCCTACATTAATAAACATATTATGTTTTTGGATTATTGAAATACCATTAGCTTATTTTTTGGCAAAACACATTGGGTTGAATGAAAATGGTGTTTATATAGCAATAATAGTTGCAGAATCTATTTTAACATTAATTGCAATGTGGTTGTTTAAAAAAGGGAAATGGAAATTAAAAGAGATATAAAAAAATCCGGTTAAAAATTTAACCGGATTTTCTGATTTATTCTGGCTCACCTACTTTAAATATCTTATGTTCTGATACTTCTATTCCTGTATCGGTAATACCTTTAATTTCTATTTTGCACCAAGAATTATCATCACCAGTATAAAACTCTACTTCTGTCTCTTCTCCTTTTTTTAATACGATTTTAGGATTCCAATACAATGTATTTCTGAAATCAGGTATTTCTTTTTCTATGGTTGGTTTAGATAAAAATTCAAATGATTTATCCGAAATTTTATATTCTATTCTTGTAGAATTAGATGGTAAATCAACACCATTCAAGTTATAATCTTTTGTAAAAACAGCTATTAATCCATCGTAATTCCTATTCTTTAGCATTACAGGTTTGCGAATAACTTCTATTCCTGAACACTCTGAAGGATCTAGTTTTAATAAGCTTTTAATATTTTCAAAATACACACCATCAATAAACAATGCAGGACTACTGTTGTATGTTATACTTGTAGTTGGATCAACTACTCTTACCTTCCACTTTTTCTTGTTTTTTGAAATTCTAACACCTTGTACAATTTCATAAAAATATTCGTGTATAGAGTCAAGTTCCACATAATCATTAAAATGATAAACTTCATTCGGCTTCTCATAAAAGCTATAATTATGATTTGATATTATTGAATCTTCGCTATTCTTGGTATTTTCTATTTCATATAATTTATTTATTCTATAGTTAACAAATAGCTCATTTAAATATTCTTCTTGAACATTATTCAGCGCAATTTCCTCAAATGGATAATTATTATAAAAATTATCATCGATTAAAATGGTTAGATTTTTCTTGTTATTATTTGAATTTAAAACAATGTCTCTTTCTATTTCATCCGAATTTACAAAGAAAACAAATTCACCTTTTTTATTTGTTTTTGTAATAGTTAACCTTATAACAGAATCAGGGAACGATAGAAATATATCATTTTCTGACAAAGGATTACCATCTTGAGTTATGATTTTTCCTGTAAACAATGCTCCCATATATTCAGGATAGAATTTATTGTTTCCTGTACTATCTAACCTAGTTTGTTCAAACAATTGATTTACATTCAAGCTATTAATGTCTGGGTATGAGTTGCTTGCCGTAAAAAACTCATTTTTAATAACAGTACCTGACGGTATTTTATGAACAGAAACTGATAAATTAATATTGTTTAAATCGGTTGTTTTAAACATTCCAATTTTTGCTTTTGCCAATATTCTTTTTTTATAAGAGCCGTTCTCTATACCTTTTATTTCTAATGCTTGTGATATTACATCTTCATAGTAAAAGTACCTTTCAGAAATTACAGATTTATCATATTTATAAAAGGTAATTTTATTCTTTCCGTTTTTTAATGAAGGACTTTTTATTTCTAAAATTGATTTTGATGTCAAATCCAGCTTATTAAATGTCTCAGAACTATTTATTGTATATAGGATTTCTTTTACTAAAGACTTATATAAACTTGTACTTTGCACTTTGAAACATGCACTTTCAAAAGTTACAGCTTCAAGATTAATAATTAATCCTTCGGCTTGTGATTTAGAAATTTCTTTAACCGAGATAGTATCATTATTAGCAATAAGTGAAGCAAAATATTTTTTATCTTTTAAAGGTGTAAAATTTATGTGTCCATAATATTCATTAATAATTTGGCTTTTAATTAAATTATTTTCTGAATCTGTAATTGCAATTGAGCAATTATTTAGCTCTTCTGAATTTAGCTTATAGTATATTGTATTTATTAATTCAGCAACAAGCTCATTATTTTCTAATGATATTTGAAAATCACTGAGATTATTAGAATTTTTATTTACCTCAGGTTTTAAAGGATTATAAACCATAAAATTTGATTTAAAAAAGCTTGAATAACCTAAGTTTTTCATCCAATTGGTATAGGCAAGCACTCTATAAACCCCTGTAGTTATTGTATCAGGCAACTGAAATTCTCCATATCCGGATGCTTCATGCATACGGATTTTTTTTCGTGCTATAGCTAAACCTTGAGGATTAATGACCTCTATATAAACAAGTTTGCTTGTTTTTGCAGTTTCAACTCTCTCTTTTTGATATGCTATTATTTTAAACCAAATCTTTTCACCTGCCACATATTCACTTCTATCAACATGAACAAATAAGTTCTCATTATTCATTTTAACTGTCTGCGAATCCTGACTATATGCTCCTAAAAATAAAGAAGTAATAAATAATGTTATATATAGTTTTCTCATAAATTTTATATTAATCAAAAATCCAATAATCAGGTTCTTGAATTGTAGTTGCATTTACTGAACAATCAACGCAACTCTTGTTTTTTAAAAACATTATTACACCAGAAGTATAATCATATACATAAACATCTGTACTATCCATGTTGTTTCCTTCTAAGTAGTTATGAAATGCTTCGAGATCGTAGGAAATAAGACCACAGGTCTGATCGTAAATATTGTTAAAATAGATTCCAAAAACCGGTGGCTTAAATGAAAACCTCTGTTCGGAAACTCTGCTTGCATTAAAGTAACCAAACACTTTTGTTTTTTCGTCGTTCACACAATTTATATTACTAACAGGGTTAAAAGGAATTTTATCAAATAAATCACCATTCTCTTCTATATTTTCTTCAAGCATTTCCCAGAATTGATAAACGGCTTCATTTAATGCAACCTGCCTTACTAAAATACTGTATCCAAAATAAGGTTTAGTATCATCATCGTTAAAACTTACAATTCGTTTCTTTGTTATTTTATTTGATGTATAAGCGGCCGTATTGTCTGTAATAATTTCATTATTTTTTTCAATATTATAACACGGTCTGTTTGGTGGAATTTCCGGTCTACTCATTACAGAATATTTAGGGACTAGTTTTGAGGTTTCAAT
>Ga0209692_10000434_pt1 | contig 100772 bp, 95 predicted proteins | sample tdDd472_FD_187129 | JGI IMG/M metagenome (GOLD analysis project Ga0209692, IMG submission 187129) | Marine sediment microbial communities from the Atlantic coast under amendment with organic carbon and nitrate - tdDd47.2 (SPAdes)... | ecosystem: Environmental > Aquatic > Marine > Coastal >...
GGTCACCGGGTCGAGCGTGTATCGCCCGGACACCCGTGCGTTCGAGTTCCATCCGGGCCCCGTGTTCGCCCACGTCCTGCTCGCCGACGAGATCAACCGCGCCACCCCGCGGACCCAGTCGGCGCTGCTCGAGGCGATGGCCGAAGGGCAGGTCACCGTCGACGGCACCACGCGGCCATTGCCGGCGCCGTTCTTCGTCATCGCGACGCAGAATCCGGTCGATCAGGAGGGCACGTTCCCCCTGCCCGAGGCCCAGCTCGACCGCTTTCTGCTGAAGATCTCGATCGGCTATCCGCCGCCGGACGCCGAGGATCGCATGCTCGTCGAGGACGCGGTCGATCCGCTCGCAGGGCTCGAGCCCGTGCTCTCGCCGGCGGGGCTCGCGAAGGTCCAGCAGGCGGTGCGGCAGGTGACGGTGCATCCCGAGATCCGCCGGTGGATCATCGAGCTGGCGACCACGACCCGCGACAGTGAGGACTTTCACCTCGGCTGTGGGCCGCGCGCCACCCGTGGGTTGTACCGGGCAGCGCAGGCGCGGGCCGCGATGGACGGCCGCCGCTGGGTGACGCCGGACGACGTGCGCAGCCTGATCCTGCCTGTCTTCGCGCACCGCGTGCTGCTCTCGCCGAAGGCCCGCATCGAGCGGGTGACGGCGATCGACGCCATCGAGACCGCGTCGCGCCTCGTCTCGGTGCCGAACCCCCCCGCTGGTCGTGCAGCCGCTGCCCCGCGATCGGCCCCGGCCCCCGCGCGACCGTCGAGCGCTGGCGCGCTGGACGAGCTGCCGCTGCCCCCCGAGCCGGCGTCCACCGCGCGCCCGTCTGCGCCCGCGCCCCGCCGCCCGCTCACCCTCGACGACGCGTGACCCGGGCGACCGGCGTCGCGACCGAAGCCGCCGGAGCGCCCGCGCCCCCGGGTGACGCGCCGGCGTCTGACGCCGCGGCCACCGATCGCCGGCGGCAGGCCAACCAGCGCGCCGCCGCCTTCGTCGCCGCCGCCCTCGTCGTCGCCGCCCTCGGCATCGCCCCGGCCTTCGTACCGTTTGCCGTCTTCGCCATCGCGGTCGTCGTCAGCAGCCGCTGGTGGTCCCGCGCGCCGGACGCCGACATCGCCGTGCGCTGCACATTGTCCGACGACGAGGTCGAAATCGGCGAGCCGGTCGACGTGACCCTCGCGCTCACGAATCGCAGCCCGCGGCGGTACGGGTGGCTCGATGTCCGCAGCACGAACGACGGCACCCTGTCGCGGGACGGCGCCGACGAGGCGATCCTCGCCCTCGAGCCGGCTGAGACCACCGCGCTGGCGTGGTCGGTGACGCCGACCCGGCGCGGGTACCATCGCATCGGCCCGACCCTGCTGCACGCGTCGGATCCGCTCGGACTCTTCGAGCAGTGGGCGCTGGCCGACGACGTCGCGTGGCTGACCGTGCTGCCGCGGGTCGTCGAGGTCGAGGCGCCCGTCGGTGCGCAGGGCGCCGTGCCCGCTGTGCCGGTGCGGCGCAGCCTCGCCGACGACACGACCCGCTTCGCCGGCGTGCGCGCATACCGCCGCGGCGACCCGCTCAAGCGCATCCACTGGCGCGCGACCGCCCGCACCGGCGCCCTGCAGACGCGGGTGTACGAGCCCACAGCGGTCAGCGGCGTGACCCTGGCCGTCGACTACAGCGCGTCGACGCTCGCCGGGCTCGACCTCACGGCCAGCCCTCGCACCCGGGACCGCGCGCTCGCCGCCGAAGACGAGCTGCTGATCACTGCCGCGGCGTCGATCGCGGCGTATGTCGTCCGGTCCGGCCATCGCGTCGCCTTCTGGTCCAACGGCGCCGACGCGGCGGTCGTGCCGCCCACCCGCGGCGTCGGCGCCACGACCGAGCTCGGTGCCCTCGACGCGGCCCGCGGCTGGGCCGTCGACGGCCGCCCGGCCCCCTACGTGGCGATCCCGCCGGACCGCGGCGCCGTGCAGCGGGGCGTCGTGCTGCGCACCCTCGCGCGCCTCGTGCCCGGCGCCGGCGAGCCGCTGAGCACGTCGATCGCCGCCCACGCCGGGCAGTTCGAGCGCGACCTCGTCCTCGCGATCGTCACCCCGCGGCTCGACGAGGCGATGGTCGGCGCGATCGAAGCGCTGCGTGCGGTCGGCCTGTCCGTCGCCGTGTTCTGGACCTGCGCGACCGGTCGCCAGCGGGTCGCCGCTGGCGCGTTCTCGGCCGACACGCCGGTCTGGCGCATCACCGGCGACGACGACCTTCGGGCCCTCTCGGGGGTGCGGCTGTGACCCTGCCCTCGCCCGCCGCTGCTCGCGATCGCGAGCGCCTGCGCTGGATCGACGACTTTGTGACGCCCGTCGCGATCGTTGCCGCCATCGAGGGCCTGCTCTCGGTGGGCTTCGACGTCCGCACGGCGTTCTTCGGCGGTGGCGCCGTGCTGCACACGATCGGGTTCTGGTTCGTCGTCGCGATCGTCTGCATCGAGCGGTACGCCCTCACGGCGATCGAGCCGGTGCGCCGAGGGATGTACCAGCTGATCCTGTGGGCGGCGGTGATCTCGTCCTGCGTGCGGTTCGAGATGCTGATCGGCAGCGCGAACTTCGTGCTCTCGCTGACGATGAGCCTGACGGTGCTGACCGGGGTCGGCGTGTTCGCCCAGCGGCTGACCGCGGCGATGAACCGATCGCTCGTGAAGCGAGATGCGGTCTCGCTCGACGTCATGGACGCGATCTACGGGCGGGTGCGGGACCGATCGTCCGGCGTGGTGCTCGAGCGCATCGACGGCCAGCTCGTCGAACGGGTCGACGTCGGGGTGCTCGCCGACGAGGACCGGGTGCGCGCGACGAACGACGCTCGAGCTCGGCGCAGCCTGCTGACGTGGCTCGTCGCCGGCACCGGATGGCTCGCCCTCGCCGGCGTCCTGGTCGAGCTCGCCGACCCTGGCGCGCGGCGCGCGGTGCTCGTGCACGGCGCCCGGTTCGCCGTGGCGACGCCCCTGCTGCTCGGCATCGCCTCGATGCGCGCGCGGCGCGAGCGGGTCGCCCAGCGGGGTGGCGTGGCGCCGGTGCGGCTCGTGCATCGGCGCCTCGCGGCTGCGGTCGGCGTGCTCGCCGTCGCCGGTGCGCTGGGCGCGCTGACGGCCCCGATGGTCGGCACCGTGGTCACGACGGCGTCGCCTGCCTCGCCGGCGCCCGAGTCCACGAGCGGTGCGGCGACTGCGGTCGGGGATGGCTCGTCGGATCCCGCTGCGGCCTCGGACGACGCGGCACACGACGGCGCGAACCCGTCGTCGGACGCGGGCGAGGCGGCGTCGAACCCCGACGCCGGGGCCGCCGCATCCGCCGACGCGGGCGCTTCGACCTCGACCGCCCGAGACAACAGCGCGTCGCGGGGCCGCGGCACACGGGCCGACCCGCGCCGCGCGTTCGGCGGGTGCGGCTTTGCGGCCGGTGGTGCGCTCGCGCTCGCCCGCATCGTGCTCGCGTTCGCCCTGATCATCACCCTGCTGCGGTGGTGGTCCGGGCGTCATCGGGTGCGCGCCCGCGCCCGCGACGAAGCCCCGGTCGACGACCTTCGCCAGACCGTCACCGCCTGGCTCGCCGCCGTCGGACACGCCCCGCTCGACGCCGTCCCGTCGGTGGGCTGGGACGCGGTGCGGGACGTCGCGCGGGCACGCGGTATCCCCGACGCCGCCGAACGAGCCCCCCGCGAGCTCGTCCGCGCGCTGACCGCGGACGACCCGCCCTGGGACGCCGACCTGCGCGACCTTGCGCGCCGCTACGAAGCCGCTGTGTTCGGGGGCGCCCCGATCGACGCCGCGCTTCGTTCGGAGTGGCTCGCGACCCTGTCCCGGCTGCTGCCGGCAATGCAGGCGTCCGGACCCCTGCCCGCTCTCGACAAGCGCCCCGCGGACACGTAGCCAGAAGTCCCCACCCGAACGGAGCCCGTCATGCCCGAGATCCCCGCCTTCGAAGGCCGCCTTCGCGTCCCCGTCATCGCCGCGCCGATGTTCCTCGTGTCCGGGCCGGACCTCGTCGTCGCCGCGTGCAACAGCGGGATCGTCGGGACCTTCCCCGCGCTGAACCACCGCACGACCGAGGGCTACGACGGCTGGCTGACGGACATCGAGTCGCGCCTGAACGACGACGCAGCGCCCTACGGCGTGAACCTGATCGTGCACCGGTCGAACCCGCGTCTGCAGGCCGACCTCGAGGTCTCGGCGAAGCATCGGGTGCCCCTCGTGATCACCTCGCTGGGCGCAGTCTCGGAGGTCGTCGATGCCGTGCACGGCTGGGGCGGCGTGGTCTTTCACGACGTCACGAACGTGCGCCACGCCGAGAAGGCGATCGAAGCCGGCGCTGACGGGCTGATTCTGGTCTGCGCCGGTGCCGGCGGGCACGCGGGCACGGTGAACCCGTTCGCCCTGCTGCCCGAGATTCGCCGCCGGTTCGACGGCACCATCATCCTCGCCGGCGCACTTGGCGACGGGCGCGCGGTGGCGGCGGCTCGTGTGTTGGGCGCGGACTACGCGTACATGGGCACCCGGTTCATCGCGACGCAGGAGTCGATGGCCCCCGACGCGTACCGCCAGATGCTCGTCGAGACCGGGTCGAAGGACATCGTGTACACGCCGGCGATCTCGGGTGTGCCGGCGAACTTTCTCGCGCCGAGCCTCGTGCAGGCCGGGCTGGACCCGAAGGCGCTGGGGGACACGCCGGACATCGACTTCGGCAAGGAGCTCGATGTCGACAGCAAGGCGTGGAAGGACATCTGGTCCGCGGGCCACGGCGTCGCGACGATCGACGACGTGCCGTCGGTCGCCGACCTCGTCGACCGGATCGTCGAAGAATGGACCGAGGCCGGGGCGCCCTGAACAGTGTGTGCACGCGCATCTGCGCTTGCTTCGCGCGGTGTCGTCCATCATGCTGACGGACCGGACGACCCGTGCCCCTGACCCGCCATGAAGGCTCCCGTATCGACCGCGTCGTGGACCGTCGCGACCGCTCTTCTCGTCACGCTTGCCGGCTGTGGCTCCGAGACGGCGGTCGGCGACTCGTGCTCGGACGACTCCGATTGCCCCGGCGCACAGCTGTGCTTCGAGGGCTACTGCCAGGAGGGCGTCACCGTCGGTGACACGAGCGGTGGCTTCACGGACGCCACCGACCCCGACACGGGCAACGCCGACATCGGCGGCACCGACACGACGACCGACGGTGGCGACCCCGATACCGGCGAAGATGCGGGCGAGGACGCGACGACCGACACGTCCGAAGACGCGAGCGACGTCGGCAGTGACGCCGGTGGCGACGTCGGCGGCGACACCGGCACGACGAACGCCTGTGGCGGCACGGCGCTGCTCGACGGCACCCCCGGCGAGCGCTGCGGCGACTGCGGCGAGGGCCGCTTCGCCTGCGACGGCGAAGACGCCGTGGTCTGCGAAGGCGACCCCGGGCGCAACGCCTGTGGCGGCTGCGCGATCCTCGACGGCGAGCCGGGTGGCTCGTGCGGCGAGTGTGGCGGCGGCCGTCTGCTCTGCGACGGCGAGGATGCGCTGGCGTGCGAAGACGACGGCGGCCTGAACGCGTGCGGCGGCTGCGCGGTGCTCGACGGCACCCCCGGCGCGGCGTGCGGCACCTGCGGCGACGGCCTGTGGGCCTGCGACGGCGACGCGGCCGTCGTGTGCGAGGGCGCCAGCGAGCGCAACGCGTGCGGTGGCTGCGAGGCCCTCGACGGCGCCCCCGGTGACTCGTGCGGGGACTGCGGCGGTGGCGAGCTCGTCTGCGACGGCGAGGACGCGCTGGCGTGCGAAGACGACGGCGGCCTGAACGCGTGCGGCGGCTGCGCGGTGCTCGACGGCATCCCCGGCGAAGGCTGCGGCACGTGCGGCGACGGCGACTGGACCTGCGACGGCGAGGACGCCGTGACCTGCGAGGGCGCCAGCGGCGTCAACCTGTGCGGCGGCTGTGGCCCCCTTGCCGGCGACCCCGGCGAAGCGTGCGGCGACTGCGGCGAGGGGGAGTGGGTCTGCGAAGGCTCCGGCGTGGTCTGCGAGGGCGACCCCGGCTTCAACGCGTGCGGCGGCTGTGGCGAGCTCGACGGGACCCCCGGCGGCTCGTGTGGCGTGTGTGGCGGCGGCGAGCTCGTCTGCACCGACGACGGCGCGCTGACCTGCGAAGACGACGGCGGTCGCAACGCGTGCGGCGGCTGCGGCGTGCTCGACGGGACCCCCGGCGACGAGTGTGGCGCCTGCGGCGGCGGTCGCTGGACCTGCGACGGCGAAGACGCCGTGGTCTGCGACAGCCCCGACCCCGAGAACGCCTGTGGCGGCTGCGCCGTGCTCGCCGGCACGCCCGGCGATTCGTGCGGCGGCTGTGACGACGGCCGCCTCGTGTGCGCGGCCGACGACGAGAGCCTCGCCTGCGAGGGCGCGTCGCCGGTGAACGTGTGCGGCGGCTGCGGCGTGCTCGACGGCACCCCCGGCGACACCTGCGGCCCGTGTGGCCTCGACCGTCTCGTGTGCACCGAGGCCGGCGAGCTCACGTGCAGCGGCGCGACCGCAGGCAACGACTGCGGTGGCTGCGACGACACGGTCGACGGCCTGCTCGGCGATCCGTGTGGCGAGGGGGCCTGTGGCTCGCTCGCCTGCGACCCCGGTGACGCCGACGCCGTGGTCTGCATCGACCCGGGCGCCAACGCGTGCGGTGGCTGCCTGCCCCTTGCCAACGCGCCCGGCACGACCTGCGGCTCGTGCGACCTCGACGAGTACGTCTGCAACGGCCTCAACGACACGCTGTGCGACGGCGACACCACGGCGAACGAGTGCGGCGGCTGCGACCCGACCCTCGACGACGAGCTGGGCGAGCCGTGCGGTGCCTGCGGCGTCGCCGTCTGCTCGCCCGACGACCCGGACGCCTTCGTCTGCAGCGGCGGCGACGGCAACGCGTGCGGCGGCTGCACGCCCCTCGACCCGGCGCCGGGCGACCCGTGCGGTCTCTGTGGCGCCGACACGTACGACTGCGACGGCACCGAGGCCGTCGTGTGCAGCGGCGACACGGCCCTCAACTCCTGCGGGGGCTGCGACCCCGGCGTCGACGAGCGGCTCGGGATGGACTGCGGCTCGTGCGGCACCTGGGTCTGCGATGGAGCCGGCGGGCTGACCTGCGACGACCCCGGCGCCAACATCTGCGGCGGCTGCGGCGTCATCACCGGCACCATCGGCGACGCGTGCGGTCGGTGCGACGCGGACGAGCTCGCCTGCGAAGGCGGTGACCTCGTGTGCGACGGCGACACCGCCGAGAACGCGTGCGGCGGTTGTCGCAGCCTGAGCGCGACCCCGGGCACGTTCTGCCGCTCCGGCAGCTGCCCCGGCGGATTCGGCACGGTCACCTGCACCGGCCCCGAGAACGTCACCTGCGACTGCGACGGTGAGCGCTGCGGCAACGGCGTCCTCGAAGACGACGAAGAGTGCGACGACGGCAACACGACCGGCGGCGACGGCTGCAACGTCACCTGCGAGCTCGAGGCGATCGCCGGGTCCCCCGTCGGCACCTGCGCCGACCCGATCCCCGTGATCTTCGACAGCCAGGAGACCTGGGACCTGTGCGGCGCCGGTGACGAGCTGGACAACATCGCCGGCGACGTCGACTGCATCGACGCGACGTCCCGCGGTGAGGACCTCGTGTTCACGTTCACGCTCACCGAGACGCAGCGCGTCGCCGTCGACGTGCGCGACGACGACGATGGCGCCGCGATCGACGTGGTCGCGTACATCCGGTCGGACTGCGACGACGCCTCGACGCAGGCGATCTGCGGCGACGACGTCGGTTGCTTCGACAGCGACGTGACGGTCGGCAGCTGCATCGGTTCGCGCCAGCCCCGCCAGGGTCGCTTCGACACGACCCTGCCTCCGGGCACCTGGTACCTGATCGTCGACCAGTACAACTACTCGCGCGGCGGCACGACGTTCAGCTGTGGCGACGTGCTGGTGAAGATCGAAGACTGACGCGCGCCTCGGCGGGATGCGGGCCCGGCCTGCGGCCCGCGCACGTGGGCCTGCGCCGGTCTGCGCGATTCAGAGACGAGAGGACCCGCTCATGGACCTGTGGATTCGCGTCTCGTGGATCTGCCTCGCGCTCATCCACGCCGCGCCGGCGCTGATCGCGGTGCAGCCGGCCAGAATGCAGGCGCTGTACGGCCTCACCCCGACTGGAGACACCGGCGCGCTGCTCTGGCACCGCGGCGTGCTCTTCGCCGCGGTGTTCGCCGTGTGCGTCCACGCGGCGATCGACCCGAGCGCTCGCCGCGCGGCCAGCCTCGTCACCGCGATCAGCGTCGTCGGGTACCTCGTCGTCTACGTGCGATCGGGCCTGCCGAGCGGTCCCCTGCGCAAGGTGGCCCTGGTGGACCTGATCGCCATCGCGCCCCTCGGGTTCGTCCTGCAGGACGCCTGGTAGGGCGCGTCTGACCGGTCAGACGCACGAACCGAACGAGCCGCCACATCCGGGGATGGGCGGCTCGTCTGGTGCGTGGCGTGCGAAGGGCTCGGCGCCAGGGCGTGGGGCCTACTCGATGCGGATGCGCAGGAGCCCGCGGCCGCAGCCGAACTCGGTGCCGGACCGGCGGCTCGTGTACTGCAGCGTGTCGGCGACGATGTAGTAGGTGCCGGCGTCGAGCTCGACCTGCAGTCGGGACTGCCGCGGCTGGCGCCCGTCGACGCAGCCGCCGGTGGTCACGTCGGAGTCCTCGCACGCGACGTCGTCGCTGCACGCGATCTGCGACGCCTGGTCTTCGCAGTCGGCGCGCAGGTAGAGCACCGTGTCGATGGCGGCGCTGCCGTCGTCGTCACGCAGGTCGATCAGCACGGTCGCGGGCTCGTCGAGGGTGAACTGCGCGAGCGTGTCCGGACCGCCGTACCCGTAGTCCTGGCAGTCCGAGCCACGCTGCTCGGCATAGAACGCGTCGTCCTCGTCGTCGCAGAAGTCGATCGCGTAGTCGCCGGCTTCGACCTCGGGCAGCTCGTCGCAGAAGTCGCCGCCACCCTCGTCGAGGCACTCGCCCTCGGCGTCGTCGCAGCCGAACTCGCAGGGGATGATCTCTTCGATCTCGCGCCCGTCGTCGCTGCAGATGACGAGCGCGCGCCCGTCGTCCGAGCAGAACTCGCTGCCCGGCTCGCACTCCAGCTCGTCGAACGGCACGCACTCGGCCGTGTCGCCCTCTTCGACACAGAAGGCGTCGCGGGCCGCGCAGCGGGTGCGCCCGATCGCGGTGCCGTCGTCGTTGCAGGTCAGCAGGATGTCGCCTTCGCAGAACGAGACCCCGGGGTCGCAGACGTCGCCGCCCCCACCGCCGTCCGTCGTGCCCCCACCGCCGTCGGTGCCGCCGCCGGTGTCGACCGGGCTGACGTCGAGGGTCGGCAGGCCGCCGTCGTCGGGGGTACCGACGTCTTCGCCGCCCCCACCGCCGCCGCCCGCGTCCGCGCCGCCGTCGCCCTCGAACGTGCCGCCATCGCCGCCGATGACGACGCCGGGCTCACCCGCAGACGAATCCCGGGTCTCGTTCGTTCCACACGCGGCAAGCGCAGTGCAGGCAGCGAACAGGGCAAAGCGGCGAAGCAGAGGCGTCATGGACGATTCCGTGCTGGGCAGAGAGCGGTGGCCGGACTTTCGACCGACCGGACGGTAGCATGGTCCTTCGGCACGACAAAGACGCTCGAATGCCACGAAAGGGCAGTGGCGGTCCGCGTCGACGTGCATCCACGAACGGCGCGGGGCGAGCACCCGACGGATGCTCGCCCCGGTCGTCGCGCGGGCGGGATCAGCCCTTCGCGGCGGCGTACTGCTCGGCCACGACGCCCCAGTCGATGACGCTGAAGAACGCCTCGAGGTAGTCCGGCCGGCGGTTCTGGTAGTTCAGGTAGTAGGCGTGCTCCCACACGTCCACGCCGAGGATCGGCGTCTTGCCGTCCGAGATCGGGTTGTCCTGGTTCGCGGTGCTGGTCACCTCGAGGTTGCCGTCGCCGTCGACGACGAGCCAGCCCCAGCCCGAACCGAACCGGCTGCCCGCGGCCGCCTTGAACTTCGCCTTGAAGTCGTCGAACGAGCCGAAGGTCGCGTCGATCGCGGCGGCGAGGTCACCGGTCGGCGTACCGCCGCCGTTCGGCGACATGTACTGCCAGAAGAGCAGGTGGTTGTAGTAGCCGCCGCCGTTGTTGCGCACGGCGCCGCGGATGTCGTCCGGCACCGCCGACAGGTCACCGAGGATCTCGGTGATCGACTTCTCGCCCCAGGCGGGGTGCTTCTCGAGCGCCGCGTTGAGCTTCGTGGTGTAGCCCGCGTGGTGCTTCGAGTGATGGATCTCCATCGTGCGCGCGTCGATGTGCGGCTCGAGGGCGTCGTAGGCGTAGGACAGCTCGGGAAGCGAAAAGGCCATGCGGTGCTCCTTGCGTTCGGGGGTGCCGGTGGGGGTTCTTGCCGACGCGACGATAACCATCACCTCCCGGGTGTCAACGAGCCCCCCCGGCCGATGCCGTCTGTTTCTGCACCGGGTCTTGCGTCGCCCGGCAGGGGGCGGATCCGCAGGGCCCGCGCCGGGTTCAGCGGGGGTTGCAGAACCCGCTCTCGCAGGCCCAGTCGCCGCAGTCGGCGTCGCCGCTGCACGACAGGTCGTAGAACCGGAAGCTTCGTCGCACGGGCATCACCACGTCGAGGTCTGCCCACGGCGCACACCGTCCGTCGTTGCATGCCCACGGTCCGCACTCCGGGTGGTCCGTGCACGAGCCGTCGGCGTGGTCGAACCAGTTCGTCGCGTCGATGTCGCCCACGCGCATCGGCTCGTCGAGCCGCCCGTCGTCGCAGACCCCGGGGTTCACGCAGGCGACGCCCGGATCGCAGTCGAGGTGTTCGAGGCACGGCGTGCCCGGGGTGGCGCCGCCGGTGCCGTACCCGCCGCCGGTGCCCGACCCGCTCAGGCCGAGCCCGCCGGTGTCGAGGACCCCGCCGCCCCCGCCCTGACCGCCGTCTTCGTCGAGGCCGCCGACCACGCCCCCACCGAACGTGTCGTAGACGTCGTCCACCGCCGAGCCGGCGGCGTACGCTTCGGCGTCGAACTCGTACCCGGACATCGCGTCGAAGAGGAGCGCGGCGTCTTCGTCGAGCTCGCCGTCGAACACGTCGGCGCCGTACGGGCTGCCTTCGAAGCTGCTGTCGCCGAGCGTCCCGAGGAGCATGAGCTCGCCATCTTCATCGGCCAGCTCGGCGTCGAACGTGCCGGCCACGACGCCCATCGCCTGTCGCCCGGACGGGCTCGGGTCGAGCGGCGGGTCCGGATCCCGCGGGTCGTGCAGCGGCGGCTGGACGAGGCCGTCGCGCCACAGCCGCGCGGCGTCCGAGCGGTTCGTCTCGTCGCCGGCGTACGTCGTCACCCGGTCCGGCGCCGTGCAGAACTCGCGTACGCAGAGCCACTCGCCGCAGTCGGCGTCGCCGCTGCACGAGCTGTCGAACCAGCGAAAATCGCCCCGTGTCGGGACGTCGTGGCCCGCGTACTCGGGCCGCATGCACCAGCCCTCGTGGCACACCCACGGGCCGCAGTCGGCGTCGTAGTTGCACGAGCCGTCGTCGTGCGCGGCGAACGAGGCGGCGTCGATGTCGTGCCACGTCATCGGGTCGTCGACCACGCCGTCCACACACCATCCGGGCGATACGCAGTCCGCGCCGTCGGGGCACATCTCGTCCGACAGACAGGTCAGCCCGCCGGTCGGTGGCGGGTCGACGCCGGGTTCGGCGGTCGGCGCCACGTGCCCCACCGCCACGCAGAAGTCGTCGGCGCAGAGCAACCCGCCGCAGTCGTCGGCGGACTGGCACGAACCGTCCCACCATCGCAGGTCCGACCGGCGCAGGTCGCCGTACCGAGCGGTCGTCTCGGGGGCCACGCAGGCGCCGTCTTCGCACGCCCACGGCCCGCACTCGGAGTCCCATCGGCACGCGCCGCTCGGGTCGGCGAACCAGACGGACGCGTCGACCTCGGCCATGGTGAGCGGGTCGTCGAGGGCGCCGCGGACGCAGGCCCGTTCGATGCACGCTTCGCCGTCCGCGCAGTGGTCGTGGCGATCGCAGGCGCCCTCGGTGAGGGCCCACGGGTCGTCGATCGGACCCCGGCCGGTGCAGGCGAGGGCGACGAGCGCGCAGGTGGCGGCGACGAGAGCGAGGCGGGTCAAGGGGATCCCCGGTGCGAAGAGCCCCTCACCGATACCACAGGCGTCGGCGCCGATTCGACCTCGACGTGTCTGCACGGGTGTGGTTGCTTGTGCGCCGAACGCCTCGTACGGACCCGTCGCCGTGGACACTCGCGAGTTTCTCGAGAAAGAGCAGGCGCTGGCGCGCCGGTTCGGCGTCCGCAAGCTCGACGTCATGCTGCAGAGCCTGCGGTGCACGTCGTGCGGTGCGAACGCCCTGCGCGTGCAGCACCTCGCCGGTGCGCGCTTCTCGTCGCTCGACGAGATGGAGCGCCCCCTCATCGCGGCCATCCGCGAGCAGGTCGACGCCACCTGCGCTCGCTGCGAGCAGCGCCCGCTGGCCGGCGACGGGCGGCGCCACCTGCTGCTCGCCTGGTGCGACCGCCGCTCGGCCCACGTCGCGGTGTCGCTGCGCCTGAACGCCGAAGACGACGGGCGGGTGAAGGTCGTGCGACGCGCATGGTGGATCCCGCTGACCGGGGACGCCGAAGAGATCGGCGACAGCGACGAGCGGCTCGTCGACGCGTGGCTGGATTCGGCCGTCCGTCAGGCCGCGACCCTGGCCGACACGGACGCGGCGGTCGAGGCGCTGCAAGCCCTCGCCGAGGTGCACACCGACGACGCGGTCATCCGCCGCGAGCTCGGCCTCACCCTGCTCGAGCAGGGGCGCACCGACGTCGCGCTGCCGCATCTGGAGCGCAGCCTCGAGCAGCAGCCCGACCAGCCCGAGGTCCTGCGCCGCGTCGGACGCATCCACGCCAGCTGGGGCGACGGCTCGACGGCGACGGATCTGCTCGTCCGCGCGCACGACCTCACCAACGACCCCACGTTGCTCGAAGAGATCCTGCGGGCGTCGTGGCAGGGGCGGCGGTACGGGGCGATGGACGCCGCGGCGCTCGCCCTGCTCGAGGACGACCCGGAACATCAGGGCGCGCTCAAGGCGCGGGTGTGCACCGCAAGTGGCACGGACCTCACCGGGCTGCGCGACGCCTGGCGCGACCTTGGCGCCGCTGCCCGAGCGGCTGGCGAGCGCGCCACAGCCGCGGTCGCCGACCACTGGCTCGACGCGCTCGATGTGCCGTGGCCGGACATGCACCCCGGCGAGCCCCTCGAGCTGTGGTGGGACGACGTCCGCGAGACGCTCGTCGACCTCGGCTGGACCCTGCGGCGCCCCACCGGCGAAGAACCCGTCGACCGGGCGACGCTGCCCGACGCCGAAGTGACCGGACCCGACGGGTCGGTGTGGCTGCTGTGGGCCGTCCCGTCGCGGTTCACGCCGTGGGTGTCGCAGCGCATCCGCGCCGCGCTGCGGTTCGCGCACGAGGACGCCGAGCGCACCGGCGCTCGCTTCGTCGTGCTCTCGCCGCAGCCGGTGCCGTGGGCCATCGCTCGATACGCCGCTCGCGTGCCCGACGCGCTGCTGGACCTGACCGCCGACGCCGACTCGAGCATGACGGTGGTCGACGAGAACGCCGCTTCGTTTGCGGCCGCCGCCGAGACGGTGTTCGGCCGCGAGCTCACCGAGGACCTGGACAGCCTCGCCGAAGTCGACGCGATCCTCGCCCGGTACCACGACCACGGGTTCGGCGAGATGACCTGGGCGCTGCAGTGCCAGATCGCCGCGTGGGTCGGCCACGTCGTGTGCCTCGCGCGCCCCGGCGCCGCCTGGGGCGACGGCGACGACGACATGGACCCGCGCGTGCTCGTCCTGCCCGACAGCGGGCAGGTCAACCTCGTCAGCAAGGTCGGCAAGGCCGTGCGCAACGGTGACGAGGACAGCCTGGCGCACTTCGCCGAGGTGCTGCTGGCCACCCTCAGCCCGCCGGAGGCGTCATGAGCCTCGACCGCATCACCACGATCGACGCGGCGGGGGTCCGCGACGGCGTCGTCGTGCTGTCCATCTATCACTTCGACGACTGGGAGCCGGTCGACGAGCGGGTCGAGCAGCTGCGTGCCAAGCTCGACGCCTACGCCGCGTTCGTCCGGTCGCCGCGGTTTCGACAGACCTTCGACGCCCTGCCGGCGATCGTCGAGTTCGTCAGCCGCGACCCGGTCCCGAGCGACGCCGCGGACCTCTGCGCGTCGTTCGGTGTCCATCTCGGTGCGTTCGCGCCGTCGTCCTGACCCGAGCCTCTCATGCGCCTCACGCTCCTCGTCGTCGTCGCCCTGATCGCCACCCTCGCGACGCCGGTGGTGGCGCACGCGCAGGCGGCCCGCGCTGCCGCCGCCGCCGCCGACCTGCCTGAGCCTGCCCTCGCGGAGCTCACTGCGTCGCTGCCGCCGAGCCCGATCATCGTGTTTGCGATGGACCACGAGCAGCTGGCCGAGATGGCCGCGGCGAGCGTGCCCACCCGCGGGCAGGACGCCCTCGTTGCCGACACGTTCCGCGCGCTCGCGTGGCTGCTGTGGGCCGAAGAGGGGGGCGACCGCACCGGCGTCGACCTGCCGCTGGCGTCCGGCGCCGCGATCGGCATGTATCCGCCATCCGGTGAGGTCGTCATCGCGACGAGCCGCCGTGCGATGCGCGGCCGCATCGGGGACGGCGCCGAGCCGGAGTCCGTGGGTTCGCACTGGACGCCGATGCTCGCCGCACGGCGCGGGGACCGCATCCTCGTTGCGACGGCGGATCGCATGGACGCGGCGCTCGATCCGGCGCGCCCGGACTGGTCGCTCGTCGCCGAGTGGCCCGAGATCGCGGACGTGTGGACGGACGACGCAGCCTTCCGACTGTACATCGACGGCGCGGAGCTCGTGCGCACCGCGCGGCACGGCGGTGGCGCGGTGCGGATCTTTCGCGACCGGGGCATCCGCCGGGTCGCCATCGCCGTGCACGCAGACGCGAGCATCCACATCGCCGTCGACGGCACCGACCCGTCGGTGATGAGCGAGGCGCTCGGCGCAGCCCAGTCCTTCACGACGGCGAGCCTCGAACAGGCGGCAGGCCTCGACGTGGTCGGCGATGTGCTGCAGCTCGCGGTGGACGGCATCCTGTCGCGGGTCGAGCTCGACACGACGGCATCGCCGATGCGGGCGACCATCGCGGCGCCGACCTGTGGCGGGCTCCTGCAGCAGATGTCGTCCGCGGCGTTGCTCGTCCTGCTCGCCGAGCGCGGTGGCCCCGACACCCCGCCGGTCGCGGCCTTCGAGCCGATCGTCGACCCGCCGGTGCTCGACCGCTGCCGCACGACGGACGAGGTGGCCGCCGCGACACTGACGCTCGACCCGCTGCGGGCGCTCGCGCTGCCGTCCGAGGGCGCCGTGGGCATGACCTTCGACCTCGCCGCCGTCGCGCGCCTCGTGACGGTCGACGGCGGCGGGCTGCTGCCCTTCGCGCTCGATCCGGCCCGTGTCGAGGCGGCGTTCGCCGACCGCGGGCTCAGCCTCGCGGCGCCCCTGCCGCTCACGATGGTGGCCCTCGGTGATGGCCCGGTGGACCATGGCGGCGTCTGGGTCCGCGTCCCGACGGCGCTCGACGGGCTGCTGTCGCCGCTGCGCCTGCGGTACAGCACCGCCGATGGGGACACGCGGGTGTTCGGGTCCGACCACGACCGCGCGCCGTCGCTCGACGGCCTCGATGTGCCGTCGTGGATGGCCGCGATCGATACGACGCAGCCCGGCGCGATCGTCGTGACCGGCGAGGTGTTCGCCGAGCTGGCGAACGAGCTGCCCTTCCCGTTTCGCGGGCCGTGGGTGCAGGCGTTCGCCTCGTCGAACGCGGTGGTGGTCTCGATCGACGACGAGGGGCGCCCGACGATCACGATCGCGTCCGACGCGTCGACGCCCGAAGAAGCCGCCCTGCTGCCCGAGCTCTTCTCGACGGGACTGCAGGGCGTCCTGCAGCTCGGCGCAATGGAGATGAGCGTCGGTGCCCGTGGGGTGCAGTCGCTGACCCAGCTCGGCGAGCGCATCGGCGCCCTCGGGCGCGGCGACGTCGTCGACGGTGGTGTGCGGTTCACCCTCGACGTCGACGGGCAGTGGATCGTGCTCGCGGGGATCGGGGCGGCGTCCGCCGTGCTGCCCTGGCTGCACGAGGAGTACTACGACAGCGCCCGATGGCAGGTCGAAAACGGGATGCGCGAGATCATCACCGCGGCGCGCACCCACTGGGACAACGACCCGGATGGGGACGGCGTGCGGGCGTATCCCCCGTCGATCGGGCCGACGCCCGCGCTCGAGGACCTGACCTCGCTCTGTGCTCCGGTGCCTGCGGGCCGGCACGGCTGGTCGATGTCGATGGCCGAAGCAGCGATGGCCGACAGCGGCGCTTTCGACGCCGATGCGTCGACGTGGGACCAGCTCGGCTTCGATCCGGCCGCCACCCCCTGGGTCGCCTGGTCGTTCACGTCGTCGGGCACCGAGACGAACGCCGAGATGCGTGTCACCGCCTGGGTCGATGCCGACTGCGACGGCGAATACGCCGAGTTCGTCTGGCAGAGCGATCCGGCGTGGCACGGAACGCCGCGCCCCTGGCCGGGCAGCGCGGACGCGCCGATCGAGATCACGAATCCGTTCGAATAGAGCAACACCGGCGGCGACGCGTCGACCGAAGGGAGCACACCGCGCGCAACGCGCCCTGCCCCGGAGGTCACGATGTCTGCAGCCCACGGTCCGTCCCCCCTGCCCGTCGACGCGAAGCGCTGGCTCGACGCACTGCCCGATCGTCCGTTTCGCCCGCTGCCCGTCGGCATGATGCGCGCGATGGCCGACGCCCGAGCACCTCTCGAAGACGTCGTGCTGGATCGGCTCGCGTTCGGTACGTCGATGCAGCGCGTGCCGGACCGGGGGTACCGGGCGGCGTTTCTCGTCTCGCTCGTCGGCGAGTGGCGCTGCGCGGCGGGGCTGCCGGTGCTCGTGCAGCACCTCGACACCCCGTGGGGGTATGGCTGGGACGAGCTGATCCACGCCTTCACCCGCATCGGTCCGGCGTCGATCCCGTCGCTGCTCTACGCCGCGTTCGACGGCCGGTCAACGGTGCTCGCTCGCCAGCGCGCGCTGCGTGCGCTCGCGTCGTGCGCCCACGCCGCGGTCGATCCCGACGACGAGTGGCCCGGCGACGGTCGCGCGCACTACGGCGAGATCTGTGCAGCGCTGCGGCTCGTGCTGCACCGGTGGGCGGCGGAGCCGCGGGCGATCGTCGACGAGGCAGCGCTGCGGCTCTGCGGGCTACGCTGCCTCGAGGCGTGGGACGAGGTGCGTGACCTCTTCGCTCGCGGCGTCGTGCGCGAGCGCGAAGGGTTCACCGCGAACATCGCTGCCGACCTCATCGAGGGGCGGCTGTGGACGGCCGACCTCGGCGGGTGGTCGTCGTCGATGATCGACCACCTGCCCTGATCGCGGGGTCCGCGGGTTCGACCCCGGTCGCTCGAACGGATGCCACCCGGCGTGGATCTGCCGTGCTCATCGGCAAAATCGTCGGGGTCAGCTTGCCCGAGCGGCCGGGATCGTGGACCCTGCGGATCTCGCCGCCCATCCCCACTGGATTCATGGCACAGTCGATCACGTCGCGTATCGCCCTCTCTGCCCTCGTCGCACTCGCCCTCGTCGGTTGCAGCGACGCCGGCCCGCCGGCCGGGATCGAGATCCCCGACACCGGGGGATCCGACGACGGTGGCGCGGACGCCACGGGCAGCCCCGACACGATCGGCGCCGTCGACGGCGGCGCGGACGCCGTCGACCCGGACGCCGGATCGGGCGACACCGGTGAGACCCCCGACGCGACCGAAGACACCGGCCCCGACGAGGGCGGTTTCGGTTGGCCCTGCGAGGATCCCGAGGACTGCGACAGCGGGTACTGCGTGCGCACCGAGGTCGGTGGCGATCGGGTCTGCACCGTGCCGTGCCTCGACGAGTGCGAAGAGGACGGCTGGGAGTGCGCGCCCATCGAGAACCTCGAAGGCGACCGCGTCTTTCTCTGCCTGCCCGAGGTCGACAACGTCTGCCGGGCGTGTGAGGCGGACGAGGACTGCAGCAGCCTCTCGTCGGCGTGCACGACCCTCGAAGACGGCGCGTTCTGCCTGCCGCGCTGCGCGACGGACGACGACTGCGACGCGGGCTTTGCCTGTGAGCGCGCGCCGACGGCCGAGGGGGACGCCGAGGTGTGCTTGCCGATGCAGAACGTGTGCGCCGGGTGCTACGACCCCGACGACGACGGGTACGGCATCGGCGCGGACTGCGAGCTCGACTGCGCGCCGAACGACCCGACAATCTCGCCGGGTGCGGCCGAGCTGTGCAACGGCGGTGACGACGACTGTGACGGCGACATCGACGAGGACTTCGACTTCTCGTCCGACGCCGACCACTGCGGCGCGTGCGGCGTGAGCTGCGATGCGGCCGCGGCCTCGACCCTGTGTGTCGAGGGTGCGTGCGAGATCCTGCGGTGCGACGAGGGCTTCGTCGATTGCGACGGGCTCGCCGAGAACGGCTGCGAACGCCCCGCCGACACGCTGAACGCCTGCGGCGGGTGTACCACCCTCGACGACGCCCTCGGCGCGGCGTGCGGTGCCTGCGACACCGGCGAGTGGGTGTGCGACGGCCCCGAGGGCCTGACCTGCGCCGGCGACGACGAAGGCGCCGAGAACGCGTGTGGTGGCTGCGTCGCGCTCGACGGCGCGCCCGGCGCGGCGTGCGGTACGTGCGGCAGCGGCGCGTGGGTGTGCGACGGCGAGGACGCCGTGACCTGCGCCGGCGACGACCCGGACCGGGCGAACACCTGCGGTGGCTGCGTCGAGCTCGACGCCGAACCGGCCTCCCCCTGCGGTACGTGCGGCAGCGGCGAGTGGGTGTGTGACGGCATCGACGACCTGCGCTGCGTGGGCGACGAAGGCCCGGGCGCGCTGAACGCGTGCGGCGGCTGCGCGGTGCTCGACGCGCGCCCCGGCGACGGCTGCGGCACCTGCGGCAGCGGGCGGTACATCTGCGACGGCGAGGGCGGGCTCACCTGCGAGGGCGACGACGGCGCGGCCGCGCTGAACGCCTGCGGTGGCTGTGCGGCGCTCGCCGGGGCCCCGGACGGCCCGTGCGGCACGTGCGGCAGCGGCGCGTGGGTGTGTGACGGCGGCGAGGCCGTGACGTGCGGCGGCGACCTCGGCGACGGCGCGCTGAACGCGTGCGGAGGCTGCTCGGTGCTTGGCGCGACCCCCGGCGACGCGTGCGGCGCGTGCGGCGCCGGCGTGTGGATCTGCGACGGTCGCGACGGGCTGGCGTGCTTCGGCGACGACACCGACTCGGACGGCGACGGCGTGTGCGACCGCGAGGACGCGTGCCCGGGCTTCGACGACGACATCGACCGGGACGGCGACGGCGTGCCGGACGCGTGCGACGACTGCCCGGCAGACAACCCGGACGACTCGGATGGCGACACGATCTGCGACTCGGCGGACGTGTGCCCCGGCGAAGACGACCGTGTCGACACCGACTTCGATGGCGTGCCGAACGCCTGTGACGACTGCCCGCTCGACAACCCGGACGACTCGGACGGCGACGGCGTGTGCGACACCGGCGACGCGTGCCCCGGCTTCGACGACGGCGCGGACGTGGACGGCGACGGCGTGCCGGACGGCTGCGACGAAGAGACGTGCGACGGCGTCGACAACGACGGCGACACCGAGGTCGACGAGGGCTGCGACGAAGGCGGCTGGACGTTCTATGGCCTGCCGTACGACTACTACGACTGGGACGCGAACGCGGCGGCGCTGCTCGGCCGCGCCGCGACGTACAATATGCCCCCGGGCGTCGGCATCGCGGTGGTGAGCGAGTGTGTCGACACGTCGGGCTCGACGAGCGCCAGCGCCCCCGGCGGCCCGTACCTCGGGGAGTTCAACGCGACGATCGCGGCGCTCGAGTACACGGGCATCGCGCCGGCCCGCATCGTGCGCGTGGCCAATGCGTCCGAGGCGGCGTCCACCGCCGGATCTTGGGACGTGATCGTGTTCCCCGAGATGGAGCGGTGCGCCCCCTCGGCGGCGAGCTGGATCCCCGTGCTCTCGGCCGCGCAGTCGGCGGGCAAGCGCATCATCAGCACGTACCCGAGCGCCAGCAACGGGTCGTTCCTCACGGCGGTCGGGCTCTTCGGGACCGGCTCGTCGAGCTCACAGACCGCGCCGTACGCGTGGACGGCCGCCGACCCGGGGTTCGCCGCGGGCCTCACGCCGGCGGGCTACCAGAACGCGACGTCGAGCTGGTCGTGGACGGCGGATGGGCTCGAGGTGCTGCAGCAGGACGCGTCCGGTCGTGCGATGGTGATCCGAATCCGCGGCGGTGATGCGCCCCCGGTGGCACGGCACAACGTGTACCTGCTGCCGTACGACTTCTTCGCCTGGGACGCGCCGGCGGCCTCGCTGCTTGCCCGCGCAGCGACGTACGAGAACGTCGCCAGCCCCCGCATCGCCGTCGTCAGCGAGTGCGTCGACACGTCGGGCTCGACGAGCGCCAGCGCCCCCGGTGGCCCCTACTCTGGCGAGTACAACGCGACGATCGCCGCGTTCGAGAACGGCGGCATCCCGGCGGGCAACATCGTGCGGGTGGCCAACGTGTCCGAAGCGCTCGCGACCCGCGCGACGTGGAACGTGATCGTGTTCCCCGAGCAGGAGTCCTGCGCCGTGGACCCGGCCACGTGGCGCGCCGCGATGAACACCTTCGTCGCCGAGGGCAAGCGTGTGATCGTGACCTTCCCGAACTCGCGTTCGGCGGCGTTCCTCAACGGGCTCGACGGGTTCGGATCGGGCTCGAACTCGTCGGCGACGACCCCGTACGCCTACACCGACGCGGCGTTCGCCGACGGTCGCGCGATGCCCCAGTACCACAGCGCCACGGGCTCGTGGTCGTGGACGGGCACCGACCTCGAGGTGCTCGCCGAGGACGCGTCCGGGCGCGATCTCGTGGTGCGCTTCGTCGCCGAGTGAGGCGAAGGCACGCCGGTCAGAGCTGCGCGCCCGGGTGAGGCGCGGCCGAGCTGGTCAGCGCCGCGCCGCCATCCGCATCAGAGGGTGAGCTCGGACCACGGGCCCGCGTTGCAGCCGCCGTTCGCCGGGTCCGTCGGATCCGGCGAGGGCGTCGACTCGGCCACCGCCCGCGTCGCGCTGTTCAGGCCGACCCCACACGCCCACAGGCGATCCTCGGCGTCGCGGGTCCACGCGAAGCGGGCCCACGTCGACGGGTCGAGGTCGCTGCTGCTGGTCGAGTAGACGAGCACGTCCCCCGCTGCGTTATCGACGTTGCGCACCGAGTACCGCCGGATCTGACCGGCGCCATCGATGATGATGTCGGTGACCGTCACGCTCCAGAACAGGGAGTCCTCGGTCCACGGGCCCTGGATCTCGATGGGCTCCGGGCCGCCGACGAGGGTGAACCACGCCGAGCCGTTGCAGCCCAGGGCGAGGTTCTCTGCGTCCGGGGCGGCCGTTGCGGCGGCCTCTTCGGCGGTGGCGGCGGTGTGGGTCGTCTCGCAGAGCAGCACGCCGAGGTCGGTGTCCTCGACGAGATCGAAGCGCGAGAAGAGCCCGCCGTCGCTCGCGTTGTCGGCGGCGTTCTCGGCGATGACCACGCCGTCGGCGGCCGAGAGCACGGCATAGCGGTCCGCCGCGTCACCGACGGTGATCGTCCACCCGCCGCCGGCGATGCGATGCTGGCGGGTGCCGTCGTCGTGCCAGTCCCCTTCGTAGCCGGGGACCTCGACGCCGGTGCCGAACCCCGCGTCGGCGTCGTCGGTCGCATCGGTGGCGTCCGTGGCGTCGGCGGCGTCCTGCTGGCCGGTGTCTTCGGTGCCGGTGTCCTGCTGGCCGGTGTCCTCGACGCCGGTATCCTGCTGGCCGGTGTCTTCGGTGCCGGTGTCCTGCTGGCCGGCATCCGTCGTGCCGCCGGTGTCCGGCGTCACCGACGTCGCCGGTCCGTCGGCGTCGGGGTCGATCGTGCAGCCGGCCGCGTGAGCGGCGAGGGCAGCGGCGCAGAATCCGATCAGCAGGTCGTGGGTACGCATCGGTCTCGTCGGGGTCGGGTAGGCTTCTCGCTCTACGCGTCCCGACGAGTGGTCGCAACCCCGGGCGGGCGCGCGCCACGCTCGATGCGCAGCGTCGCGACCCGCTCGGGGCGCTGCGTGATCATACCGACGATCCGTGAAACGTACGCGATGGTGACGAAGAAAGGCGGGCAGCTGGCAAGGCGCGAAAGAGCTGAATACTGGAGGTATTCTGCGATTGAGCAACGCCGCGAGGTGTTCGCCTGGCAAGTCAGGGCGCGGACCGGATCACTGAATGTCGGTATCAGTCCTCGACCGGGTCCAGCGTGGACCAGGCAAAGCCGGCGCACCCGGCGTCGAGATCGCCAGCGTTCGCCCGCTCGGCGTCGCGCGCTTCGTCCGCCGTCGCCGCGTCGAACACGCTCTGGCAGAACGCCAGGGTGCCCTCGTCGGTCCACGTCCACTCGAAACGGCTGAACAGGTCCGGGTTGAACGCGTTGTCGCTGTCGTTCTGCGCGACCGCCCACCGGTCGACGTTCGAGTACGCGTCGAAGACGAAGATCAGCGGCGAGCCGTCGCCGTAGTCCTGGGTCCACGCGTCGTCGATCGTGTGGGTGCCGAAGCCGTCGGTCCACACGCCGGCGATGGCCAGGTCACCCTGTCCGGCGGTCAGCGTCGACCACCCGAACCCGCCGCACCCGGCGTCGAGGTCCTCGGCGTCGGCGCGCTCGGCGTCGCGGGCCTCGTCGGCCGAGGCGCCGTCGAAGACGCTCTGGCAGTAGTACAGCTGCCCTTCGCCATCGATCGTCCACTCGAAGCGGCTGAACAGCCCGGGGTTGAACGCGTTGGCCGCGTCGTTCTCGGCGACGAGCCACATGGCGTCGAGGTCCCACTCGATCGTCGCGAAGACGAAGGCGCTCGGGCCCCAGCCGGACTGCCAGCGATCGTCGGTGATCCAGTGCGTGCCGCCGAAGCCGTCGACCCAGACCCCCTCGAGGTCGAACGACGGGCCCGCGTCGCCGGAGTCGGCCCCGCTGTCGGCGCCTCCGTCCGCGGCGTCGGTACCCCCGTCCGTGGCGTCGAGGCCGGTGTCCGTCGCGTCGACGCCGACGTCCGCGGCGTCCTCGATGACATCGGCGCCCGCGTCGGTGGCGTCTTCGGCCACGTCGCCGCCGGTATCGGAACCGCCGGTATCGGTCACGCCCGTGTCGGTCATGCCCGTGTCGGAGACGCCGGTATCGGTCATGCCGGCATCGGTGACGCCGGTATCCGCCGCGTCGCCGCCGCCGTCGTCATCGCCACAGGCCGCGAGGCCAAGGGCCAGCGAGGCGATCAGGAGTCCACCGCGCTGCACACGCATCCACTGCACCATGTCGTACCTCCCCCGAAGGGTGACGCCGGTCGGACCACGACCGCACGCCGGGTCCGGGATCTGCCCGGACCGATTGCAGAACCGCGATGCGTCCCTCGCCGCCTTCGCGCTCGAACGCTCCACCCGAAGGTAGAGGCCGGGGCAGGTCTTCGGACTCGTCAGCGCGGGTTGGACCCACCTACCGCCTGCTGCTTCCCGGGGCAGGCCCCAGTGCGTCGCTTGCAGGTTTCGTTCTGACTCACCGCTGCGGGGCAGTCCCGGATTTGCACCAGGTTCCCTCTTTCGTCGTCCCGCGTCGACGCGCGGTCCGAACCCTCGGCCGGCGCAGGGGGCCACACCTGACGGGTCCGGTCAACCGGATTCACCGCGCGTCGCGGCGTCGGTGGTGGCGCCGTCTGGACCGTGGGGCGTCGCTGAGCGATGGCGGCGGTTCGGGCGCCAGCCGAGCTTGAGCAGCGCGGGCAGCACGATGAGGTCGCCAAACAGACACCCGAGGATCGTGATGCCGGTCAGCTCGGCGAAGAGGCGGATGGGCACGAAGGAGCTCGTGCTCATCACGGCCAGCCCGCCCACGAGCATCACCGACGTGATGACGATCGCACGGCCGGATCCGGCCGCCGCTCGTCGCAGCGCCTCGTCGAGCCCGACGCCCCGGGCCATCTCTTCGTCGAACCGGGCGAGCATGTGGATCGTGTCGTCGACCGCGAGCCCGATCGAGATCGAGAAGATGATCACCGTCGTCGTGTTCAAGAACACGCCGTGCAGGCCCATCCACGCGAGGGTGAACAGCAGGGGCAGGACGTTCGGCGGGATGCTGATCATCCCCATGCGCAGGCTCGAGAAGAGCAGCGTCATGAAGGCGAAGATGATGATGAACGCCATGCCGATGCTGCCGAGCATGTCGTGGATGAGCGAGTCGAGCCCGCGGGAACCGGACCAGGCGTCGCCGGACAGATCCACCCGCAGGTCGTCGACACCATCGAAGGTCGCGTCGACCTCGGCGAGCAGTCGATCGGCGAAGGCGCGCGCGGCCTTTGACCCCGCGTCGGCGAGCTGCACGTTCACGCGAAGCTGTCGGCGATCCGGGGTCACGTAGGGCCGGATCGGATCGCTGGATCCGCCCTCCAGCAACGAGGCGAGCTGGGCGACCTGCGCCTCGTTGGCGAAGGCCTCGTCGCGCTTCGCGTCGTCGTCGGCCCAGGCGACCCACGCCTCGTGCAGCACGTCGCCATACGTCGTTACGCTGAGCACGTGCGGCTGGTCGCGGACCCAGTCGGCGAGGCGGTCGACGCGGTTGAGGACGTCCGGGTCATCGAACCGACCGGCGGCGTCCGCGCGCAGGTAGACCTCGAAGGGCAGCACGCCGTCGAGCTCGGCTTCGAGGGTCTTCACCTGCCTGTGGATCGGGGTGTCCTCGGGGAAGGTCTCGAGCAGGGTCGTGTCGATCGTCACCGTCGAGGCGAGGGCGACCGCGCCCAGGATCGGCACCATCGACAGCGCGAGTACGGTGCGCGGCGCCTTCAGAATGCGGTCGACGAGAGCGATGAGCACGCGCTCGAGGCGTCCCTCGGTGTGGGTCTCGAGGGTGCGAGACGGCTTCGGCGCCCACGACAGGGCGGGGGGCAGAAAGAGCACCGTGACGACGTACGCGATCAGGATGCCGGCGGCGGCGGCGAGCCCGAACCGGCGCAGGATGTCGGTGCGCGAGATCAGCAGCGAGGCGAACCCGACCGCGGTCGTGAACGAGGTCAGAAAGCAGGCGACGAGCATGGTCCGCACGGTCTCGCGGGCGGCCGTGCGGCGGTCGCCGGACTTGTGGAACTCCTCGCCGAACCGGCTGATCAGGTGGATCGAGTCGCTGACCCCGATGATGATCAGCAGGGTCGGCAACATCTGGTTCATGATGTTGAAGGGCTCGTCGACCGCCGCCATGCCGCCGATGAGCAGCGCCGCCGTCAGGCCGACCGCGACGTTCGGGGCGACCACGCCGGGCCACCAGCGAAAGGCGAGCAGCAGCAGGACGGCACACGCCACCACCGCGAAGGGGATCAGGCGCACCTGGTCCGAGAGCATGAGGTCGACGACGTGGTCACGGATGTGCGGGATGCCGCCGACCTCGACGGTGACGCCGCTCGGGGGCGGGTGCGCGCCCACGACGTCGTGGATCTCGGCCATCACCTCGCGCAGCTGGGCGATCGCCTCGAAGTCGGCGCCGATGAAGAGCGCGACGACGGTCAGGTGGCGGCTCTCAGCGACGAGGGTCCCGTCGAGCAGCGTCGAGCGGTCGAGCGCAGCGCGGATCTCGGCGGCTTCTTCGGGTTCGACGGTGTCGCCGCGGATGGGGGAGTCGACGCGCAGCACGCCGGGACCGTCCGCGCGAGGCAGCGCGGTGGTCGTCAGCGACTCGAACCGGTCGAGCCAGGGGCGACGCGGCTGCTCGAACGCGCGGCTCAGGTCGTGCACGTACTGCAGTACCGCAGGGTCGAGCACATCGTCGGCGCCGATCATGACCATCGCCACGTTCTCGGTCTGGCCGAACGCCGCGCCGAAGTCGGCGTCGATCTCGGCCTGGTCGGCGAACGTGGTGAACAGCGCCTGGGGGCTGAAGTCGGCCTTCACCCCGCGGGTCGCGACAGCGAACGCCGCGGCGACGAGCGCGACGGCGATGATCCCCACCGACGCGAGCCGGTGGGCGATGATCCAGTGGCCGAGCCGGTCGACGACGGGCAGATCGAAGCGCATGGGGGTCCAGCGAGGGGGCAGCCGTGCGTGCGATGGTATGCGCCCACGGGTCGGTGCGGTGCGCGATGTTGTCGCTGCAGCGGCCGATGTGCGAGAAAAGATCGCGGGTTGGACGAAACGTCACCGGGTCGCACGGCATTGTACGAAGAGTCCCCCGGCACGCCCTCGCCCCTTCGGGAGCCCTGATGATCACGCAGCTCCGTACCCTCGGTCTGATGACCGCCGTCGTCGCGTGTGCGAGTGCCCTCGCGATCCCGGCTTCGGTCGAGGCGTCGCCGTGGACCCTGCCACAGGGCGCGCTGACGGTCAGCACGAGCACCGACTTTCAGTACGCCACCGACGAGTTTCTCATCAACGGCGATCACCAGCCCTTCCCGCTCGATGGCCGCTTCTTCTCGATGAACGTGCGAGCCGGCGTCCGATACGGGCTGACGGATCGGACCGAGATCGGCACGAGCCTCGCGGCGAGCTACGTCGGGTACTTCAGCGACCCGGCGTACCTCGGCGACATCTTCACCACCGAGGTGGGGGACGAGGGCTCCGTCGAGCGGTTTCGGTCGAACATCGCGTCGTTCAATCGCACGGCCGGCGGAGTTGGCGACCTGCGGCTGTTCCTGCGGCAGCGGTTCACCCCCGTCCGACGGTTCGTCGCGGCGGGTGAGATCGTGCTGAAGCTGCCGACCGGATACACGGACCCCGAGGGCACGTTCGAGCAGGACGACCCGTCGCGCGGCATCAACGACGACGTGACGCTCGGCGACGGCCAGACCGACATCGACGCGAAGATTCTGCTCGGCTGGGTGCCGGTGAACGACTGGTTCCTGCGGCTCGACGCCGGGTACCGCATCCGGACCGGCGGGCCGGGCCATCAGGCGATCGGCGCGTTCAAGACCGGGTACCGCATCTCGGACCTCGTGCTGCCCTACGTCGGCGTCGACGGCGAATACACCGTGTTCGATGGTTCCACCGTCGGGCAGACTTTCGTCGCGATCGACGCGGACGTGCCTGCATCCGAGTTCACCGCCGACAACGTCGAGACCGTCGATCTGCGCCTCGATCGGGACTGGGTTCGCCCGTCGGTCGGGATGATTTTCGCGCTGGGTGGGCGTGACATCGACCTCTCGTACGGTTACGTCGTATGGGGTCGCAATGTCGCACAGACGCACGTGTTCAGCCTCGGCACGACCTTCTCGATCTTCTGACCGACGCGTGTTGGAGCCTGCATGTCCATGACGCCGATCCGCATCGCGTTCACCCTGTCGGGGCGTCCTCTCGGGCGCACGACCGTGGTGCTCGGCGGGTTCGACGCAGCGCTGGAGACGGACGCCGCGGGCGTGCTCGAGGTGGGCCTGCCCGGCGGGCGGGTCGAAGGCGAGGTGCACATCGGCGAGCAGCGGTTGCCGTTCACGTTCGTGAACGCGTCCGGGCGCCGCGCGGCGCGGGTCGACCTGCGCGAGGCCGAGGTGCCGATCGACGACGAGCGCGTGCGGTCGGCGATGCCGGCAGACCGGTACGTGCCGATCAAGCTGCTCGGCCGCGGCGCGGCAGGGGCGGTGTACAAGGTGCGCGACACGGTCCTCGACCGCCTCGTCGCCATCAAGCTGCTCAGCGAGGAGTTCGCGTCGTCCGAAGACGAGTTCGACGCGTTTCTCGGTGAGGCCCGCAGCCTCGCACGCATCGACCACCCGAACCTGATCGACATCTACGACCTGGGTCGCCATCGCGGTCGGGTGTGGATGGCGGTCGAGTTCCTCGACGGGCCGGACCTTGAGACGCTGACCCTGTCGAACCAGCGGCTGCCTTCGGGGTCGGCGGCGGCCGCGGGCGTGCAGCTCATGCGCGCGCTGCACGCGATCCACCTCGAGGGGTTCATCCACCGGGATGTGAAGCCGTCGAACGGCCTCGTCAGCCGCGACGGTCGGGTGCGGCTCGCCGACTTCGGCCTCGTGCGGCCACTGGTGGACTTCACCGACCCGCGGTCGCGCATCTTCGGGACCCCGGCGTACATGTCGCCGGAGCAGCTGCAGGCGCGCCCGCTCGGGCCGGCGTCCGACATCTACGGCCTTGGTGCGACCCTCTTTCACATGGCCGCCGGGCGGCTTCCGTTCAACGGCCCGAACCCGATCCTCGCGCACATCACGGATCCGGCGCCGAGCCTCGCCGAGGTCGTGCCGGACTGCGCGCCCGAGCTCGCGAACGTCATCCTCGAGATGATGGCGAAGGACCCGGACGCGCGGCCGCACGCCGAGGAAGTGATCGAGCGGCTGGTCGGGGTCGCGACGACGGTCCCGTACGCCGAGACCTCGGAGTACCTGCCCCGTCTGCACACGTCGGACATCGGCGCGGACACCCGATCGGATCGCGCGCAGCAGGTACGGGCGGCGACCCGAGAACGGTCGACGATCGTCGTCGACCGAGACGGTCGGGGCGCCGCGCCGATCGTGTCCGTCGACGCCGAGCCGCTCGATCCGCCCATCGCCGAGCCGCGTCGCGCCGGTCCGAAGATGGCCGTGTTGGCCGCGCTCGCGCTCGTTGCGGGGGTCGGCGGGTACTTCTTCGTCACCGGCGGTGGTGCCGCGCCCGAAGGTACAGACGCCGAGCCGGGCGAGGTCGTGGCCGACGATCCGCCGGCACCGCCCGAGTCGTCACTCGCGGCCGCGGATCCGGGCGTGGTGGCCGCGTCGCCGACGGGTGAAGGTTCGGCCCTGGCGGCCGCAGAGGCGCCGGACATGCCCGATGCCGACGAAGAGCCGGTGGCCGTCGCCCTTGCGTGGCGAGACATCGGCGCAGGGGTACGAGCGGCCGATACGGTGGCGCGCCTCACGGCCGCTGAACCCGACCCGGCGACGCCCGATCCAGAGCCTGCTGCTGCTGCGCCGGCGCCGAGTCGTGCGCCGAGTTCTGGGCCAGGTCGTGCGCCGACACCAACGCCGGACCCGCCGAGCGAGCCCGCGCCGGAGCCGCCGGTGGCGGCCGCCGCGCCGGCTGCGCCGAGTGAGGCGCCATCGGCCGGCGAAGCGCCTGGTGAAGGGGAGCCGGGTGCGGACGCGGCCGAACCCGTCGAAGACACCGTCGTGCTCTCGGTGCCGATCGAGAACCCGGACGCCGGCTCGGCCGAACCGGCGACGCCGGACCCGGTCGCCGCGGCCGCGCCGGAAGCCGGTACTGAAGCGCAGCCGGACGAAGAAGCAGAGCCCGAGGCCGAAGCCGAGCCCGAAGACGAGGCGCCCGAGACCGGGCGTGGACGTCGGGATCGGGGGGGCGACGCACGACCGCCGGTCACGTTCTGAATCGCCTGTCGGCGTCAGGGCGACAGGGCGAGGACGACCGCCGGTCACGTTCTGAATCGCCCGTCGGCGTCAGGGCGGCAGGGCGAGGACGATGGCCGGTGGTGTGGTGAATCGCTCCGGCGGCGTCATAGCGACGGGTCGAGGACGACGCGAATCGGGCAGTGGTCGCTGAGGACGTCCTCGAACGCCTCGCCGTACGCGTCATACGTGAACTCGGCGAACGCGTCGGGGGACCACCACGCCGCGGATCGCGCGTCGAGCACGATGTGGTCGATGTAGTCCGGGTACCGGCTGCCCCAGCACTGCTGCGAGCGCCCGGCGCTGGTCAGCGTGAGGTCGGCCATCGCCGGTTCGCCGTCGTCGATCTCGACCCAGAAGGGGTCGGCGTCGGCGAGGCGACGATTGAAGTCGCCGACCACCGCGAACGGCGTGTCTTCGACGGCGCGGGCGTCGATCCACGCCTCGATGACGGGCAGCTGCAGCGACAGCTTCGTGCAGGCGTTCGAGTCGGTATCGAGGGGATCGCCCCAGCATCCGCTCTTGAGGTGCACGCCGAGCACGCGCAGGGCGTGGTCACCCCAGCGGACCGTGAGGTCGACGCCCTCACGGACGCCGCCGACGTCGAGGGCCTCGAGGTCGGCGTGGACGGTGACGTCGAGGCCGTTGCGCCACACGACGACGACCCGCTGGGGGATGTCCTGTTCGGCGGCGTGCATCGACCAGTCGGCCGGGTCGAATACCCGCCGGGCGGCTTCGACGCCCTGCACCTCCTGCAGGACCCACACGTCGGCGTCGACGGTGTCGACGAGCTCAGCCAACCGCGTGTAGTCCCCCGGCTGCCGTGGGTTCGGCCCGTGGTCGTCCCGCACGTGCAACCACTCGATGTTCCACGTCGCCAGGTGCAGCACGTCCCCGCCGAAAATTGCCCGCTCCGCGCCGCCGGCTGCCGCTGACACATTACCTTCGGGAGTGGGATTTTCGCCGCCGGCTGCCGCGGATGCATTACCTTCGGGAGTGGGATTTTCGCCGGCTGCGGAAGGTGACGCATTACCTTCGGGTGTGGGATTTTCGCCGCCTGCTGCCGCGGCCGCACTACCTTCGGGTGGGGCGATCGAATGACCTTCGGGTGGGTCTATCTGGCCGTCGTTCGGAGTGTTTTGATCGCTCTCACTACCTTCGGGCGGGGTGTCGGTGCCGCGGGCGAGGGGGGACAGGGGGAGCCCGGGGTGGACGCAGTCGACGAGCTCGACGAGGGCGTCGGCGAGGCGGGGGCCGGGGCGGGCGAGGCGGTCGGCGTCGACCTCGCAGATGCGGCGGTCGCGGACGGCTGGCAGGGACGGATGCCGCAGCCACGCCTCGGGGAGTCCCGTCGCGTCGACGATCACTTCGGGGCGGGAGCGCAGCAGTGTCTCGTCGTCGACGAGGACCCAGTCCCCCTCGGCGAGGGCGTTCACGCCGCCCGCGATGGTGAGCAGCTCGCCGACCCGTGACTCCGGTCCCGCGGCGTAGAGCGGATCCTGCCCGACCGCGATCAGCGCACGGGGGGTCGGCATGCCGGCTGTGGCGCGGCGCACTTCGGCAATGCGCAGCTCCCACGTCATCGCGATCGCCTCGGCCTCGGCGACGCGGGACAGCCGCGCGCCGAGGGCGCGGATCGCCCGTGGCACGTCGTCGAGTGCGACGTCGTCGATCACCATGACCTCGACCCCCGCGTCCCGCATCCGGTCGAGCGCGGGCAAGCCCGCCTGTGCTTCCGTCGCGAGGATCAGCGTGGGGCGCAGCGCGACCAGCTGCTCGGGGTCCGGATCCATGCCGGAGCCGACGGATGGCACCTCCGTCACCTCGGGCGGGAAGTCGCAGTGCGTCGAGCGGCCCACGAGGCGATCGGTCGCGCCGAGCGCGGCGACGATCTCGGTCACGTTCGGCGCGAGGCTGATCACCCGCAGGTGGTCTTCGTCCGACGGTACGGCGTCCGGATCGGTCGCCGACGACCCCGGGCAACCGGCGGTGGCGAACGCGAGCAGGATGAGGACAGCAAGGCGAACCATGGCGACTCCGGGGATCGCCGCCACGGTCGGTGCCGCTCTGCGGGCTGTCAACGTGGGCACGGATCGCTGCTTGCGCGCCGGGATCTTCACGAGTACGACCGACGCAGGTCGAGCGCGCGCGGCAGTGGACGCCGCGTGCAGGGAAGCCGGTGCGAATCCGGCGCGGACCCGCCACTGTAACGAGTGCGCGTCCCCGACATGCCACTGCGCCACACGCGCGGGAAGGCGGGGTCGCCGTCGCAGCTTCGGCTGCCGACACGCTCGAAGCCAGGAGACCGGCTCGCCCTCACGCCCACAGCGGTGTGCACCCTCGTCGTCCCGGGAGTTGGACATGAGGATCGAGCAGAGGCTCTGGATCGGTGCCTTCGTGGCGCTCCTCGCAGGTTGCGGTGCAGACCCGGACGGGTCCGCACATGTGCACCCGCTTTCGATCACCATCGATGCGCCGTCGTCGTCGTACGCCGGCCTCGCCGTCGCGCTCGAGGCGCAGGTCGACGATCCGTCGGCCACCGTATCGTGGGACTTCGACGTCGCCGCCGGCGCCAGCGAAGACGCCGTCGGTGACACCGCCGAGGCCGTCTGGCGCGTGCCCGGGACGTACACCGTGCGCGCCACCGCCAGGACGGCCGCGGGCGTCTCGTCGTCGGCCGAGACCACCGTCGAGATCGGCAGCGACTTCGTGCCCCCGGTGGTGCGTGTGCCCGACGTGGTGCACGCGCAGACCGGCGACCTCGTGCGCATCGACGGCGCCGGGTCGACGGACAACGTCGGCATCGAGCGGTGGGCATGGGACGCGGACCTCGCTGCTGCGCCGGCGGTCAACGCGGCGGGTCCGCTGCTGGAGCACCGGTACACTCGGCCCGGCACGTACTTCGCCTCGCTGACCGTCTGGGACGCCGCCGGGCTGCATGCCAGCGGCAACGTCCGCGTCGAAGTGACCGGCGCCATCGACGCCGGCGACGCCCCGCAAGCCGTTCTCGATCTGGCGCCGCGCGCGGTTGGAGGTGCTGATCTCGCCCCACCACGCCACGATGCGTCCGGCGTGTACGCGTGGCCCGAGGTGCTCGCGGTTCGCGAAGAACCGGTGCGCGTCGCCCCGGGCGAATCCGCCGAGGTGGTCGTCGAGGCCCGCTACGCCGATGGGGCCCGGTCGACGATCGACGTCGTCGCGGTCACGGTCGACGGTCCGGAGGCGTCGGTCGACGGGGTCCGGGTCATCGGCACAACAACCGGCCTGTCCTCCGGACGCGCGACGGTGCAGCTCGGCCGGACCGCGGTCGAGGTGCCCTTCGACGTCGAGGTGGGCGCGACCGCGCTTGCCGTCAGCGATGGGGCGTGGCGCACGGTGCCCGGGGGCGACACGGGCGCGCCGGTCGAACGCGTGCTGGGTACGTCGGTCGTCCCCGGGACGGTGTTTGCCCTCGTCGAGCACGCTGGCGCCCGCTACCTCGATGCGTTCGACCCGCTGGGCCGGCCGCTTGTGCGCCACGCCGTACCGGCGGATACGGCGACCGTGCTCGCCACCTCGCCGACGGTCGTCTGGACCTTCGGGCGCGATGGCGTCGGGCGCTTCGACGGAGCCGAGTGGTCGCATGTCGCCCCCCTCGAACCGGCCGGGGATCCCGTGGCCGTCGTGTTCGGGGACGTCGAAGCGCATGTCTTCGTCGACACCGCCGACGGTGTGCAGCAGGCGACGTGGCGGCTTGACGACGAGCGGTGGCGCACGGCCGAGTCGCCCTCGCCGGTCGATCGGTGCGATCGGGTGCTCGACGCGCAGCGGGTGGGGCGGTCCGTTGCGCTGGCGTGCGCGTCGCGCGCCGGCGGTCGCGTCCACCTCTTCGAAGCGTCGTCGCGGCTGAACCCCGTGGGTGCGTGGGACGCGCCCGGGCCGGTGCGCGCGATGGTGCTCGATGCGCATCGCGGCGAGGCGGTTGTCGTGGTCGACGGGGCGGACGCGCGCGTGCACCGCATCGGGCTGAGCGACGGCGCGGTGCATGGGGCGTCGTCCGGCGCGCCGGCCTCGATCTCGGCGCGCGCCGACGGGACCCTGCTGGCGTCGATGCCCGACGGGATCTGGTCGCTCGGCGGCCACGCAGACGAGCACCTCACGGGCTGGACCGCGTCGACGATCGTCGCGCTTCCGCTGGCCCGGTGGCCGATGGTGCTGGAGCCGTCGAACGCGTGGATCGGTGCCACGACGCCTCTCGAGCCGGGGGTCACCGATGGGGTCTACGGCGCTCCGCACGGCGCTGGAACACGCGGGCAGAACGCCGATCCGACGGACCTGGCGACCCTCCCGAACGGGGCGTCGCTGGTCGTGGAGCTCGATGGCATCGAGCTCGTCGATGGCCCCGGTGCAGACCTCGTCGTGTTCGAAAACCCGTTCGAGGTCGGCCGTGGGCTGAACCGCTGGATGGAGCCGGGCACTCTCGTGCTGCGCAGCGGACAGTCGCGTCAGCCTGTGCCCACCGTCGTCGACGACACCGTACCGGCGGACGTGTCTGGCGACCCGGCGCGATACCGCGCGGGCGTGTTCGGCGTCGTGCCGGTGCGCGCCAACCCCGACCGTGGCGACCACGTGCCGGGGCATGCGGGCGCCGGTGGTGATCCGTTCGATCTCGCGGACGTCGCGCTGCCCTCGGCGGACGCGTTCGAGCTCGTCGACATCGAAGGCGACGGGTTCTCGCCCGACGTCGACGCGGTGGCTCTCGTGCACTGGCGGCGCGTGGTGCGTCCGATGGACGCGCACGCCGCCGAGGCTACTTCGCGTCCGTAGCGTCCCGGAGGATGCGCGCCAGCGTGCCGCGGTTGATGTCGAGCCGTCGCGCGGCTTCGACGTCCGACGGGCACATCGCACGTACGTGCCGCGCGTACCAGGCGCGGGCGTCGTCCATCGACCACGCGCCGCTGACCAGCGCGGCGGGTGCGCGGCTGGACGGCGGGGCGCGCAGCTCGTTGCGGGCGTCCAGCCGCGGCTCGATGCCCAGCACCAGCTCACGCACCACGGCGCGTAGCTCGCGCAGGTTGCCGGGCCACGGGTGACGCGCGGCGGGTCCGGTGAGGAAGGCGTCGATCCGGCTGCGGACCGCGACGTCATCACCGAGTCCGAAGGTCGTGGCCTCGTGGATGGCGATCGCGAAGACGTCCTCGCGGCGGGTGCGCAGCGGCGGCAGCTCGATCGTGATCGACGACAGCGGCCGCAACAGGGCGACCGGCACACCTTCGGCCGCAGCGACGGACGGCCCGGTCTGTGCGGTCACGATGAGCCGCGGGGCGTTCGGATCGCGCGACTCCGGGCCCTCGACACGGCGAGACAGCGCGGCCTGGGCACGCGGCTGCAGCCGCGCGACATCCGTCACGAGCAGCGCGTCCGGCAGCGAGCCGTCCTCGTCGTCGGCGATGTTCGCGAGCAGCGCGTGCACCTGCTCGCTCTCGTCGAGGGTCGTCGCATCGACGCGCGCCACCGACCCGGGACGCCACTCGGCGAGAGATCGCTTGAGGCGGCCCTGACACGAGGCAGCGACGGCTTCGGCGACGAGCTGCCGACCGGTGCCGGTCTCGCCGTGGATCCAGACCGGCGTCTCGCGGAGGGCGTCGTCCAGGGCGTCGGCCTGAGCGAGCGACGGTCCGAAGCACGCGCGCCACACGGTCTCGAGGGCGCCGCGCAGCGGCTCGGACGTCCCGACGAGCGGGGCGAGCCCGCGTTCGAGGGCGAGGGCGCGCCCGGCGAGGGCGGGGGCGTCGCGCCGCTCGGGCTTCGGCAACCGGCGCGCGAGCTCGGTCATCGATTCCCACGGCGCGTCGGTCGACCGCGAGAGGCCGACGCACGCCGCGATGGCGGCTTCGCGGCTGCGCAGCGACTCGGGCAACAGGTCCCACCACTGCAGCCACGCGTCCGGACCGCGGTCCGGCGTCGGGGCGAATCCGCTGCGGGCTACGGACGTGCGCAGCGCCTCGGCGTTCGGGCGCCAGGGGTTGCCGCAGTACGCGTCAATGACGTCGTCCATCGCGGGGCTGTCGATGCGCGTCGCGCTCATGGCCTTCGTCGGTGGCAGGGGACTCCACCATGCGTCACTGCTCCGGTGGTCGTCCAGCACGGCGCCGTCGTCGCGCTCGCACCTGTCGCAGCACCCTCGGTCTCGTCGCCAGACGCACCGAGCGAGCGTGTTCGTGCCGGCCCCGGACGTCTGCCGACGGTGCGTCGCGCCAGTATCGACTCGCCAAAAAGGAGGACGCGCCGCGGCGACCAGGGCGTCGGCGCGGCGCGCAGAAGGTAGGGCACGTGGGGGGATGTGCGTGGAGACGGGGGGGAAGGAGGGATGGAGGGCCGTGTCGAACGTTGCACGTCGCCCCGGGGAGGGGTCCCTGACATGCGGTGATTCACCTGTTCGAACGATTCCAATCCTAGTGACCGACCGGGTCGCGCACAGTGTCCGCCCGCGCCAAAAGACTGTCCCAGGGCGCCAGGTGAACGCGAAAGCCGGCGACAACCCCACGGGATCACACGCTTGACACGGTGCGTCGAAGCGGTACGTTCTCGCTCGCTGTCGGCGACTGGCCGACGACGGACGTCATGGGACGTCCGCGCTCGATCCCCGGGAATTCCATGGTGATGGACGTCGTCAAGCGCGCAATGGACCGCGGCCGTGAGCTGGTCTTCGACGTGCTCGATCTGGTCGCGGACCGCCTCGCGAAGTCGCCGGAGGCGCCCGTTCGCCGTCCGGCCGAGCCCACGCGCCCGCCGGCAGCACGTCGCGCGGAGGACGTCGCACCGCCCGCGCCGGCCGCCGAGCCGGCTGCCGCGCAGCCCGAGCCGGCTGCGGCGGAGGCCACGCCCGAACCGGCCGCCGAGCCCGCGAAGGCCTCGACGCCGAAGAAGAAGTCGACGCCGAAGAAGAAGGCCGCCCCGAAGAAGAAGGCGGCGGCAAAGAAGAAGTCGACGCCGAAGAAGAAGGCCGCCCCGAAGAAGGCCGCCTCGACTCCGGCCGCCGACGCGCCTGCGCCGAGCGAGCTGCCGAGCGACGAGGAGATGGAGGCGATGACCCGCGTCGCGCTCTACAAGCTGTCGGCGAAGCTCGACATCCCCGGCCGCACGAAGATGAAGAAGGCCGAGTTCATCGCCCACATCGGTGCGATCCGCGACGGTCGCTGACCGACGCCCCGTTCTCGCGTCCTGTTCGGGGGACCCACCCGGTCGGCTGCGCTTCGCGTGGCCGGCTCGGCGCTTTTGCGTCCTCTGTCGTGTGTGAGCGCAGGGACTCGACACGTGCTTTCGCATCGCGTCTCGACGACGGCATGGGGCGGACTTTGTGCTTGACGAAACCCTACCGGCGGGTAGTCTCTTGCCTACCGCGCGGTAGGTCCGGGTGGGTTTCGCTCGGCCATGCGCGCTCGCGCTCGCCGCGGCGAATTCGCCACGTCCCCGCGCATCCCCGAACACCACGTTCTCATGAACGAACGCCGCAATCCACCCCCGACCGCGGGCGATGAGCCCGTGCCGATGCGAGAGCGCATCCTCGACGAGGCCACGCGTCGGTTCGCTCGCGCGGGCTACGCCTCGACGAGCGTGCAGTCGATCGCCGAGGCGGTCGGGATTCGCAAGCCGTCGCTGCTCTACCACTTCTCGACGAAGGACGAGCTCCGCGACGCGGTGCTCGATCGCACCATGTCGCGGTGGAACGACGTGCTGCCCACCCTGCTGCGCGCCGCGTCGTCGGGCGAGAGCCGGCTCGACAGCGTCGTCGACGAGGTCATGGCGTTCTTCGCGAGCGAGCCCGACCGCGCGCGGCTTCTCGTGCGCGAGATGCTCGATCGCCCCGAAGGCATGCGCGCGCGGCTGCGGTCGCAGGTCGCGCCGTGGATGGGCGTGGTCACGCACTACGTCCGCACCGGCATCGACGAGGGCACCCTGCACCGCGGCGTCGACCCGGAGACGTGGGTGCTCGTGTCCGTCGAGCTGCTCGTCGGTGGCATCGCCCTCGGCGACGTGCTCGGCGTGCTGCTCGACGACGACGCGACGGCCGCCAGCGCGCGGTGGCGCCGCGAGATCAAGCGCATCATCCGCGATGGACTCTTTGTGACGGCTGCGGACGCGGCCCCGGCGAACGGAGTGTCGTAATGGGCAACTTCTTCAAGGACAACGAAGACCTGCAGTTCTACGTCGACCACTGGATCGACTGGCCGACGCTGGCCCGGGTCACCGAACGCGGCTTCACCGACGACGAAGGGTTCTCGAACGCGGACGAGGCGATCGAGTTCTACCGCGAGATCCTCGAGATGTTCGGCCAGTTCGCTGCCGACGAGGTCGCGCCGCACGCGGCCGACATCGAGCACGAGGGCATGACCCTCGAGAACGGCGAGGTCACCTTCGGCCCGAAGATGCAGCGTGTCTTCGACCAGATCGGTGAGCTCGGCCTGCACGCGATGAACCTGCCGCGCGAGCTGGGCGGCATGAACGTGCCGCTGATGGTCTACATGCTCAACGCCGAGATGTTCGCCCGCGCGGACGTCGGGATGATGACGCACCACAGCTTTCATGGCGGCATGGCGATGGCGGCGCTCGTGTACTCGATCTTCGAGGGCTCCACGAAGATGGACGCCGCGGGTCGGATCACCGAGACGCGCTTTCGTGACATGATCGACGAGATCGCGTCCGGCCAGGCCTGGGGCGCGATGGACATCACCGAGCCCCACGCCGGCAGCGACATGGCGGCGCTGCGGACGAAGGCCGAGCTCGGCGACGACGGCGTCTGGTACCTGACGGGCACCAAGATCTTCATCACGTCGGGGCATGCGAAGTACCACTTCGTCGTCGCGAAGACGGACACGAACCCGGACGCGGGCCTCGAGGGGCTGTCGTTCTTCCTCGTTCGCGCCTACGAGGACCAGCCGGACGGGACGCGCACGCGCCTCGCCCATGTCGTGCGCCTCGAAGAGAAGCTCGGCCACCATTCGTCGGCGACCTGCCAGATCGAGTTCGACCGTACGCCGGGCGAGCTGATCGGCAACCTCGGCGAGGGCTTCAAGCAGATGCTCCTGCTGATGAACAACGCCCGCGTCGGCGTGGCCATGGAGGGCCTCGGCATCGCCGAGTGTGCCTACCGCATGGCTCGCGACTACGCCGCCGAGCGCGGCAGCATGGGCAAGACGATCGATCAGCACGAGATGATCGCCGACTACCTCGATGAGATGCAGACCGACATCCAGGGGCTGCGCGCGCTCGTCATTCATGGCGCGTACAACGAGGAGCTGTCGCAGAAGACGCGCATTGCGGTCGAGAACCCGGAGGCCGGTGCAGGCATCGACGATGCCGAGCGGGCGCGCCACGAGCGCAACCTCGGGCGGTACAAGTACGAGGCCCGCCGGGTCACGCCGCTGATGAAGTACTTCGCCGCCGAGAAGGCCGTGTCGATCGCACAGCGCTGCATCCAGATCCACGGCGGTGCCGGGTACACGAAGGAGTACGGCGCCGAGAAGCTGCTGCGCGACGCGATGGTGCTGCCGATCTACGAGGGCACGAGCCAGATCCAGTCGCTCATGGCGATGAAGGACGCGCTGATGGGGATCATGAAGAACCCGCAGGGGTTCTTGAAGGACCTCGCGACGGCGCGGTGGCGCAGCATGTCGGCGCGGGATCCTCTCGAGCGGCGCGTGTCGCGGCTGCAGTGGACGAACGCGCGGGCCCAGCAGCACCTCATGATGAAGACTGCGGCCGACAAGTTCGGCACCATCCGGCACCTGCCGATGGCGGAGTGGACCGAGGCGTTCACCGAGAACTGGGACCCGAAGCGCGACTTCGCGTGGGCGATGCTGCACGCCGAGCGGCTGATCCAGCTCATGATCGATGCCACGGTCGCGGACCTGCTCTTCGAACAGGCGAAGCAGTACACCGAGCGGCGTGAGGTGCTGTCGCGTTGGCTCGAGCGCGCCGAGCCGCGGAGCCGGTACCTGCTCGAGCAGATCACGCACACCGGGGGTCGTCTGCTCGACACGCTGCGCGGCACCTCGGATCGGGTCGCGGCCGAGTAGTCCGGCGAATTCCTGGAACGATACGTGCGCCGACGGCCGATCTGTGTCAGGATCTGGCCGAATCGAACGAGGTGCGCATGTCGCTCCGGGTACGCGTCGGGCCCTTCGAGCTCGAACATCGTCTCGGTCGCGGGGGTATGGCCGAGGTCTGGCGAGCACGCCATGTGGCGATGGAGGAATCCGTCGCCATCAAGGTCGTGCACGCGAAGCTGGCCCGTGATCGGCGGTACGTGCAGCGATTCTGGCGTGAGATCGTCGCCATGGCGCGGCTCGAGCACCCCGGCATCGTCGAGGTGCTCGACGCAGGCGTCGTACCGATCGAAGCCGCCGAAGCCGCCGGCGTCGACACGCTCGCCGGGTCGCCGTGGCTGGCCATGCCACTGCTGCAGGACGGCACGCTGGGGTCGAACCCGCCGCACTCGTGGGACGAGCTCGCGCCGCAGCTCTTCGCGCTGCTCGACGCCCTCGCGCACGCCCACTCGCGAGGGGTGCTGCATCGCGACCTGAAGCCGGCGAACGTGCTGCGTGACGTGCGCGGCACGGGCCCGCCGGGGGTGTGCGTCGCCGACTTCGGGCTCGCGTACGCGCTGGGCGCAGCGGGCATGACGACGGACCTGTCGGGCCCGCAGGGGACGCCGGTGTACATGGCGCCGGAGCAGTTCCGCTACGACGGATACCCGGTCGGGCCGTGGTCGGATCTGTACGCGGTCGGCGTCATGGTCTGGGAGCTGGTGACTGGCGAGCGCCCGTTCGCGGCGAAGAACCCGATCGCGATCATGCGGGCCAAGGACGCCGGGACGTTCGTGCCGTTTCGTCCGCTCTTCGCCGTCCCCCGGTCCCTCGACGCCTGGATGCGAGCGCTGATGGACCCGGATCCGGCGCGCCGCATTCGCCGCGCCGCGGACGCATCCGCCGCGCTGCGCGCGCTGCTGACGGGCCAGTCGCCGCCGGGGATCGACGCGGTCGTGGCGATGGGCCCGCGGATGCCCGGCATGCCGGTTGTCGACCTCGAAGAGGCGGCGCGGATCGACGATGCCGCGCCGCCGGTGCCCGTTCGCGCAGCGCCAGACCGGACCGCCGAAGGCTCGACGTTGCGCGGGCTGGGCCTCTTTTCGTTGCGTCGGGCTCCGGTGCTCGGGCGGCGCGCCGAACGTGCGGCCCTCTGGGACGAACTGCGTGGGGTCGCCGAACGACGTGATGCGCGCATCGTGCTGCTGACGGGCACGCAGGGCGTCGGTCGCCGGCGACTCGCGGAGTGGCTGGCCGAACACGCGCACGCCGCCGGCGCCGCAGAGATCGCCCGCGCCGACGGGTCCGAGGGCGGGGACGTGATCGGGCGTGCCGTAGCCTCGCTGTTGCGGGTGCAGACGGCGGCCCAGGACCTGCGTCGTGGCCGTCTGGAGGCGTGGTGTGCGGCACATCGCGTCGCGGACGAGGGCCTCGACGCGTCCGAGATCCACGCGATCCTGCCGGGCAAGGGCGCGCCGGCGCTGACGAATCCGATGACGCTGGTCAGCGACGAGCGAATGGGGGTGCTCGAGCGCGTGCTGCACGTCGCTGCGCGGGGCCGCGCCGTCGTTCTCGTGGTGCAACGCACATCCGATGCGGCGATCGGGGCCATCGAGAGCTTCGTCGACCAGTGGGACAGCGGACCGCTGCTCGTGCTGGTCTGTGCCGACGAGACGCTCGAGTCTGCGTCCGCGCTCGGTGCCCGGTCGGATGCCCGGGTCGTCGAACTCGGCCCGCTGCCGTCGCGGGACATCGCCGCTTCGGTGCGGGCGATGATCCCGCTCGAGCCGGCGCTCGAGCACCGCATCGTGCAGATGGCAGACGGGATCCCGGCGGTCGCGACCGTGCTGCTGCGCCAGCTCGTCTCGCGGGGGCATCTCGTCGCGTCCCCCGGGGGCTATGGGCTCGTCGATGGTGCGGAGCTGCCCGTGCTGGAAGACGCGGCGGCCCTCGCGCTCGCCCGCTTCGAAGAGGTGGAGCGGCGCTTTGTCGGCGAGGGGCGCGAGCACGCACGTCGGGCCATCGAGCTGGCGGCGTTTCTCGGGACGAGCGTGCAGGACGACGAGTGGCGCGAGGCGGCGAACCGTGCGGGTGTGCCGATCGACCCGCGACTTGCGGAGTACCTGGAGCGCGCCGGACTCGCGCGGGTGCACGAGCACGGGCTGCGGTTCGCGCACACCGGATTCGCGGTGGCGCTGCGCGAGCGGGCCCGCGCAGAAGGGCGCGCCGAGGACATCGAGCTGACCTGCGCCGAGGCGGTCACCGCGGCGGCACCGAGCGGCTCGTTCGACGTCGCGGGCCGGGTGGGCCGGCACATGCTGCACGGCGGCAACCCGATGGCGGCGATCGACTTGCTGCAGATGGCCGCAGTCGGCGCGGTCTGGCGAGGAGACACCGCGACGGCGTGGGACATCCTCGCGGATCGCGAGCGCGCGATGAACGCGGCCGGGGTGTCGCCCGGAGCGCGCGAGCGGGTCGACAGCGCGCTGTTGCGGGCGTGGTGTGCGGTGTTGGAGTCACGCATCGGGCTCGCAGCGTCGGCCGCGGACGAAGCTGCGACGGGCGCTCGCTCGGCAGGGTTCGAGGACGTCCTTGGCGGCGTCGCGGCCGTGCGTGGCGTGATCGCGATGTATCGTGATCGCCCGGTGGACGCGATCCCGTGGTTCGACGAAGCCGTCGCGCGGTACGACGCGGCCGGGGAGCGCGACTGGCGGCGCCGGGCCCTCGCCTGGAGCGCGTGGATGAACCTGACGATCGGTCGCGTGCCCGACGCGTGGAGGATCGCGCGGATGGTCCTCGAGTCGTCGACGGATCCGCACGAGGCAGCGACGGTGCGCGCGCGGCTCGTCGCGTGCCGGGTCGCGTTGGAGGTGGGGCAGGTGGATGTCGCTCGGCAGTGGCTGGACGCGGTCCGTCGCACGCTCAACGACGGGATCTACTCGGGGCCGCTGCGGGCGCGTGCGTCGCAGGTGCGCGGGTTGTTGCTGCTGGAGCGCGGGGACGCAGCCGGTGCGTGGCGGGCGTTCGTTCGCGCGCGGCGCCACGCGGCGTCGGCGACATCGCCGGAGGGGCGCCTGGCGCGGGCCGAGTTGGCCATTCTCGCCCTGACCGAAGGTCGTCGGGCCGAGGCCGCGCGGCGTCTTCGTGTGCTGGCGGTGGAGCGGCCGATGGACTCCGGCCTCGGGCCATGGATCGCGGTGGCCCGGGCCGTCGCGACTCCGGACGACCCCGATCACGAGCGTCGGCTGACCACGGTCGAAGGCTGGTTGCAGGACACTCGCGGCGGCACGAAGCGGCTGGCTGCGCTGGCACGCCGCGCCGCGATCGTGCTGCCGAGCGGACCCATCGCGACGGCTGCGCGGAGCGTCGAGCGCCTCGCGTCATCCGCAGTGGACCGTCACGCGCTCATCCGGTTCGACCCGACGATCTAGCCCGCGGGGGTCAGGCACCGGCGGCGCGCCGAGCGACCGCTTCGCGCCAGATCTCGGGCACGGGCCGCGTCTCGTTCGTCGCCTGGTCGAACATCACCAGCGTCGTGACGCAGGTGGCGAGCAGGGTGTCGTCGCTGGCTCGGACGAGCCGATAGTGCAGGTCGAAGGATCGTGACCCGATGCGCCCGGGAGCGACGTGGATGTCGACCTCGTCGTCGAAGAAGGCCGGCGCGACGTAGCGGATCGTGAGCTCGCCAAGGACGAACGTGTGCTCGGCAACCGCGGGCTTGCCGAGCATTTGCTGCCAGGTGCGGATGCGGGCGGTCTCGATCCACGTCAGGTAGCACGTGTGGTTGACGTGCCCGTACATTCATCTCGTCGAACTCTTCGTTCGAGTTGTCAGCTCTCATCGGACTCTCCGTGGCTCGCGCCCTGTTGATTGTTCGATTTGTACCCGCCTCGTACCCCAACGCTATACGCCGGTTCAGTGGTTTCGGCAGACTGTCGGGGCAGGACGGAGGGCATCCGCTCCGCTGCCTGCTGCAGGTCGCTCTTGAACACGCCCCGGTAGTGCCAGTGCATCTTCGAAGAGCGGTGCCCGGTGATCTTGAGGATGACGGCCTCGGACATCCCCGCCTCTGCCATGCGCGAGATCCCGATGCGTCGAAGGTCGTGCGGCGTGAGGTCCTCGAGGCCCGCGGCCTCGAGCGCGGGCTGCCACCAGAGCGCCGAGACGACGTGGGCCGCGATCACCTTGCTGTGCATCGCCGACGGGAAGATCGGTGCGTCATCGTCCGTCGGTCGGCCACATCGCTCGAGCCGAGCTCGATGCGTCGCGAGGAGCGACAGCATCTCGAGCGAGAGGGGCACCTGTCGGCCACGTCGGGTCTTCACGATCTCCGCCGGCAGCTCGAGCACCTGCGCGTCGACGTCGATCCATGACCACCGAGCGTTGCGTGCCTCGCCTTGTCGGAGGGCTCCCCAGAGGATCAGTCGGTACAGCGTCTCGACGCCGACATACCGACCGACAGCCTCGCGTTTCGCGTCGTGCTCGCGCCAGTGAGCGAACATGGGCTCGAGCTCCACGACATCCGGGAGCACCTTCATGCGCGATTCTGGCATCGGGGTGCGGAGTCGGGCCGCAGGTGACGAAGGGATCCAGCCGAGAAGCACCGCGAACCGGAGCACGGCACGAAGCCGTGAGTGGATCGCCGCGCGATATCGCACGGAGTAGCCGGCCTCTTCGAGTTCGAGCGCCAGAGGGGCGATGTGCTCGCGATACGTCAGGCGATCGAGCCGGATCCCGTCGAGGCTGGCCCATCGCTGCCGAATCGCCGTGAAGGTCCGCCGGGACTGAATCGACCATCGGCGCCGGCGGTCGTCGAGGTACGCGTCGGCGGCGTCGCGAAGCGTTCGCGGCGTGATGTCGAGCATCTGGGCTTCGCGCCGATACGTTCCGTCGGCGACGGCCGCGAGCATCTCGTCCCGAAGCACCATCGCCTGGCCCAGAGACGTGCCGGGCGGGCAATCGACCTTGTGGGTACGCTCCTTCGTTCCGTCCGGGCGCCATCCTTCGACGCGAACGAAGTAGCCCCCGTCACCGTCGGTGTACTGGTAGAGGCGCCGATCCACCCGCTTGTGGGGTCGTCGTGTGAGAGGCACTACGCGGCCTCCGCTTCTGACCGCGTCTTGCCTCGAAGCACCTGCGCGACCTCGGATGGGAGGAATCGGCGTGTCGAGCTGGCAAGCCGGTAGCGCGGCTCGAGGTTGTGCACGAGGTCGTGCACGGTGGAGCGGCCGTATCCGAGAAGCTCGGCGATCTCACCGACGGACATTGGCACATCGAACGACCACCGACGCGTGAGCGCGCGGATTCTGCCGTTGATGGCGAGCCCGGAATCGGGTACCTGTTTCTGCGACGTCATGATGACCTCATGGTGTTGCCACCTCATCGGTGGGTCTCGGCGCCGCTCCCTCCCGGTCTGCAAACTAGAGGGGGGCGGCGTCGCTCGTTTCGTGCTTCACGTTACTGAACGCGCGTTCCGGTGCAAGGGTCAGCACAAGAGAAGAGGCGCCGGCTCATGATGCACCGGTCGCGTCGGGCGGATGCATCGCATCCTGTCCACCCTAATAGCCGGACACAATATCCGGGTCAATCCTCTTCGCTATCACCGAGCGGCAGTGACCACGCGCCGCTTGCTCGAGCTTCCTCGAACACTGCGCGTCCCCTGCGAGTCGCGCGGATCCGGCGCCCATCGATCCGCTCCAGGAGCGCTTCGTCGAGCATGCTCTTCACGTACTCGTGGGCCGAGGACGTCGCCATCTCCGCCCAGACCGCAATGTCCGAGGCAGAGAGGTTGAATCGCCCAAGCGACAGATCCTCAGCGGTGATGACAGCCCATAGGATGTCGAGTCGTGGCTTGAGTCTTCGTGGGCGGGCCATGTCGCTCGCGTTGAACATCAGTCGATACGGGGCCAGAGGATCGCACAGCACGGCCGCTTTGTCGCCGTCACTCTCCACCCCGGATTGATACCCGGAAATAATGTCCGCAAAAGGTCTTGACCCGAAACCGCGAAGTGAACACTATGGAGTTCGCAGACCGGGGCAAAACGAGACCCACCCGCCGCACCTGTGCCCCATGGTGCGACAACGGCGGCAGACCACATCGGGACGCACACATGGCTCACACGAACGACCTTCTCTGCACGCAGCTCGACCAGCTGCGTGCCCGGACCGGCGCGGCCGTTATCCGGCTCTTTGTTCAGGTCTCGGACACGAACTGCGACGTCGAGCTCGTCGCGGCGATGCCCGACGGCGACGACATCACCCAGCGCTCGGACTCCCTGACCCGGGCGTCCGACCAGCTCGAGGCCGCCTGCATGCGCCTCGACGTCGAAATCGCCGACTCCGATGAGGACTGGACGCCCGCGGCGTAGCGGCACGATACGTGCCAGCCATGCGAGACGTAGTGGATTCGATCTGGATCGATCTTCTGCGCCTGCGTACCGTCCAGAACACTGAACGAATGTGAGGGTTTCGAATGAGCGATTCCACCGAGATGACCCGCGTGGCGACGGCAACCGCCGCCGCGAAGTACGAGCCGAACAACTTCAACAATGCGCTGCAGGTCGCGAACGTCCTGTTCAAGGGCGGCCTGCTGCCTCGCACCATCAAGTCGCCCGAGGCGGCCGTCACCATCGCGATGGCGGGCGCCGAGCTGGGCATGACCTTCCTGCAGTCGGTCCGGTCGATCCATCTGGTCGAAGGCCGCATCACCCTGTCGTCCGACGCCATCGTCGCACTCGTGAAGCGCCACCCGGACTGTGAGTACTGGGTCGTCCGCGAGACGAACAACGAGCGCTGCACGATCGAGACGCTGCGCACCGGTGACCCCGGCCCGACGACGCGCACGTGGACCATCGAGGATGCCCGGCAGGCCAACCTCACCAGCAAGAACAACTGGAAGGCGTACCCGGCCGCCATGCTCCGCGCGCGCTGCAGCGCCGACCTCGGACGCGCCGTGTACCCGGATGCCCTCATGGGCGTGTACCTGCCCGAAGAGCTGCAGCGCGGCGGCGCACGACGCTCGTCGTCGACGCCGACCGCCGGGCAGCCTACGACCGATACGCCGTCCGACGTCATCGACGCGGAGTTCGAGGACGCGGAAACCGCCCCGTCGGCATCGAGCGAGTTCCTCGCGAAGGTCGCGCAGGGGCGTCGCGTTCTCGCGAAGATCGACGGTGAGCGCATCTGCGCCGAGTGGTGCATGCTCGCCTCGCAGGTGCTCGACGTGTGCGAGGAGACGCGGGACGAGACCGAGGCGGCCCCGCTCGGGCGCCTGCTGCGCCTGAAGGCCGGCTGGACCGCCGAGCAGCGCGTCGACGCGCTCGGCGGCGAGACGCTCGCCGCACTCGCAAACCATGACCGGCTCCGCGTCGCGTGGGCGCACGCCACCCTCGCCGCGGTCGCCGACTGCGACGGACACGCGCTCCGGGCTCGCGTCGGCGAGGTGTCCGGCATCTGCACCCACGACGAACTCGTCGAGCTCGCGTCGAAGGTCGTCGACGTCCAGCCGACCGACCGTGTCGAGCGGCTGCGCCACCTGCTCGCCGTGCTCGAGTCGGCCGCGAAGGTCGATGCGATGGACGCGAGCAACGACGACGAGGAAGTGAACGCCGTGCGCATGGCGACCGCCCTGCGGCAGGTCGACGAGCTGCCCGACGTCGACAGCCACACCCGCAGCCAGTGGAAGGCGGCGATCCAGACCGTGTCGGACGCCAGCGTGTTCGCGGCCGTCGAGGCTCTGCGCATCGGCGACGCGCTCGTCAGCGCGCAAGAACGGGTCGACATCCTGCGTGCGCAGATCACCCGCATGCGCGGCGAGACCGCGGGCTCCACGGAGGCCGCATGAACCGGGCTCTGGCGACGCTCGCCGAGGCGACTCGGCGCGCGGGGTTGCTGCTGACCTCGTGGGAACAGAACGGGCCCCAGTACACCGCACACCCGGCGACCGGCGCCGGCGTGGCTGCGCTTCGGATCGTCATCCGTGACGACGAGGACGTCGACACCGTGAGCCGCGTCCGGATCATGCACTGCATCGCGGGGCGCGTGTTCTGTGCGCAGGCGGCGGTGCCACTGTCGAAGCGCCCGAGCGACTCACTCGAGGACGCGCTCGTGCGGAGCCTGTCGGTGGCGTGGATCCTCGCCGAGCGTTGGAACGTCACCGGCGAGACTCCGGACGTCGCATTCGGCGGCGCCGAGCGAGGCAACCCGCACGGCCGCATGGCGGGCCGCGAGGGTCAGGCGGTCTGGTGGCTCCCGCACGGCGCCGCACGGACGACGCAGCTCGTCGACGGCCGCGTCGTGGATCGGACGCATCGCGCGACGCCGGAGCGCAAGGTGGTCGTCGCCGTGCGCGCGACTGGCACGCCCGTGTTCACCGTCCGGTACTGCGGCGACGAGGTAGCCCGTCACACATCTGCCCCTGACGCTTTGCGCGCAGCGCTTGCGATCGAGGGAATCGACTACGAGGGCGCGCCGGTGGTGCGCCGGGAGCGTGCAGCGTGAGCATCGTCATCATCGTCGACACCGAGACGACCAGCGCCGACCGCGAGACCTGCAGCGTCATCGAGGCCGCCGGCGTCGCCTACCACCTCGAGCACGCATCGATCGTCGACGTGTGGTCGGGCATCGCCGCCACCGAGCACGAGGACGAGTGGGGCGCCGAAGACATCCACGGCATCTCGTACGAGCTCGCGGCGAGCTCCGGGCGAGACGAGGAGGCGCTCGTCGGCGAGTTCTTCGGGTGGGCGCACGAGTACGCCCGTGAGCCCATCCTGCTCGCGCACAACGCATCGTTCGACCGCGAGGTCCTGTTCTGGGCCGCGAACCGGGCAGGCACGCTGCCCATCACGCCGGACGACAAGTGGGTCTGCACCTACGAGGACTTCACGTGGCCCAGGGGCAGCGGGAAGCTCGTCGAAGTCGCGCTCAACCACGGCGTCGGCGTCGTCACCGCGCACCGGGCTCTCGACGACTGCCTGACCCTCGCCCGCACGCTCACCCGCGTCGCCGAGACGGGTCACAGCCTTCGTCGTCTCGTGACCGAGGCGACCCTGCCGCGGGCCGAGGTGCGTGCCCACGTGTCGTACGACAATCGCGTCGAGGCGAAAAAGCGCGGCTTCCGGTGGGATCCGGAGCGGCGCATCTGGCACCGTCGCGTCCGCGCAGACCTCATCGAAGAGCTCGCCGCACAGTGGGGGTTCCCGCTGTCGACGCTCGCGCGGGACGCGGCGGCATGACGGAACTGCGCGACACCCCGTCGGCGGGCTGGACGATTGGTGCGATCGAGGACGCCTATGAGGCGTGGCTCGAAGAGCACCATCGCTCCGGCCCTCGGCCGTGCGCGCAGGCCGTTGCCGTCGCGATCTACTACCGCATGCGACGAAGGACGTGGCGCGAGTGCGCCGAGCTCGCAGGCGTCCGGTCATCGACCCACCTGATCACCGCGACCCGGAAGGCGATCGAACGTCTCGCCCTCGGTGACCTCGTCGACGAGGGCGTGCCGGTAGGCCTTGAGGCGGGTGCGCCATGGGATTCGGAGGTCGACGAGGATCCATCGCGGCCGCCAAGCCACCTCATCGCACGTGTAGTCTGGGCGGTCGCGACCTCGACCCACCGCTGCCTCACGGGCGCACCGCGGGATGTCGCGCGCGACATCGGAGTGCCGCAGCTCGCCGAGGCCGAGCGCATCCTGCGGCACCTGCACAACGAGAAGACGATCCGGTTCGCCGCGTTCTCACTCCCGACCGGCCATCGCCGGTGGTCCGTCGTGGTGCCCCTCAAGATCCGCGGCGAGAACCTCAACCACAACGACGACAAGGGCGCCGCGTAGGCGACCAGAAGGAGACCCATGGCATCCGTGAACAAGGCCATCATCCTCGGCAACATCGGCCGAGACATCGAGCTCAAGCACACCCAGAGCGGCAACGCCGTTTGCGAGCTCGCCATCGCGACCAATGAGAGGTTCAAGGACAAGTCGGGAGAGTGGCAGGAACGCACCGAGTGGCACCGCGTCGTCGTCTGGGGTCGTCAGGCCGAGAACGCGGCGCGGTACCTTTCGAAGGGTCGGCAGGTGTACGTCGAGGGACGGTTGCAGACCCGCGACTGGACCGACCGGGACGGCAACAAGCGGTTCACGACCGAGATCGTCGCGCAGGTCGTGCAGTTCCTGTCGGGCGGTGACGGCGCGTCGCGCGGCTCGAGCAGCGGAGGGGGCCGGTACAATGACCCGGGGCCGCCGCCGGCGGGTGAGGTCCAACGGCCGACGACGCACAGCGGGCGCACGGACGACGGGTTCAGCGACGACGACATCCCGTTCTGAATCAACCACCACCGGTAGAGATCCACGAATCAACCGCAACCGACTGATCCCGAGGCCACCCGTGAGCGCCCCACTCGATACCCCGTTCGGCCGCCTACCCTGCGTCCTTGCCGACTCGCACTGGTGCCGCCGCGTCGACGGATGGACACTCAGTGTCGTTCGGACGCACAAGGCCGGCGACCCCCTCGCCTACCGCGCACAGGTCGCGAACGGCCATCTCGCGTGGCAGTACGCCTACGGGACGACGCCGGACGCGGCCTGTTGCGCCCTGCGACGGGTCAGCGAGCGTGCGAGCGACCGCCACAACCGCGACGACGCGTGGCGTCGTGTCCTCGATCGCTGCCTCGCTCTCACCGAGCTGGTCGATGCCGCCGCGTCGGCAGCATAGGGCGACAGATGCTCGAGAAGCGCCGTTTATATTTTTGGTTATATTCCTGGTTGACGTGCGTGCCGCACCTGGAGATGTTGGGTACTCCCACGCACCCAAGGGAACTCGTGGCACTACTACGCTCAGCAGAACCCATTCTCTCTCTGTCCTATGTCGTAGACCGGCTCGGGCCGACTCGGCAGAGGGAGCTTCGGTTGGCATTGGCGCGCGCGCTCCGGGGCTTGCGAGTTGAACTTGCACAGGCGACGGTCCCTCGCCACGGCACGACCCTGTGGGCGTTGTATTGCGATCAGCTTCGGCACGAACTGGACGAGCTCGGGTGGAAGGGGTGTTCGGTCATCGGATCGCACTGCTCCGTCGACTTCCTCATCGACGGTGAGTTCGTCATTCGACTTCGGAGATCGGACGGTGAGGGACGCCCTGCCAATCCGCCGATCAGCGATCGAGGGCGTGACATCGTCGAGACGGGCCAGATGACACTCGACATCGGCGAAGTCTCGGTGGTGTGGCTGCTGTGGCACGTTGGCGTTCGCCTGCCCAGCGGTGCGTGGGACCTTTCGCTTCTCGACGCGAACGGAATCGTCGAGACGGCCGTGTGGCCGGAGATTCAGTTCTCCGGCGAAATCGAGGAACGCCCGGTTCGGGTCGCCTCAACGAACGCAGCTGAAGACGAAGCAAGTGGATGGACCTTCGGTCCAGCAACCCAGCGGAACACCGAACATGAGGAAGCTGGTGGTTGAGCTCCGTGGCGAGAACATTCGCAGAGCCCGACTGGCTTTGGGCCTGTCTCAGAAAGGTCTGGCGGCCAAGATCAATGTGACCCAGCCGCGAGTCTCTCAATGGGAGAATCTTGGCGGGACGACGGAGGCGGACACTGCGGATCGACTGTGCGAAGCATTGGGCGTTGAGCCCGAGTTCCTTCGGATGGAGTTCAACTGGTACGGACTCCCAGGGCTCGCGAACTTCCGGAAGCTCAAGAAGGCTCGCCGAGGCGATCTGAACCGATGGGAGGCCGAGTACTGCTTCATCGTGAATGACCTTCGGCGAATCTTCGACCTCGTCGACCTACAGAGCGCCCCAAACGTGCACGACTTCGCCGCGCGAGAAGGCGCGTCGGCGATGGAGTTTGCCTCCACCTTGCGCCGCCGGCTTGAGTTGCCGAGCGGGCCGATACGCTCCGTAACATCAGTCGCGGAGCGCGCAGGCGCAGTTGTGGTCACGACGGATAAGATCCCCGCGGGCGTGTCCGGCATGAGCCTCTCGAGCCCTGCAGGCTCCCCGCCGCTGATCTTCGTATCGTCGACGCTCCCCCCAGACAGATCCCGCTTCACTATCGCGCACGAGCTTGGTCACCTCCTGATGCATTCCCTGCTGCATCCGGCATACGTCGACGAGTCGGTACTCGAAGATGAAGCCAACGCGTTCGCAGCGGAACTGCTGTTCCCGGCCGAAGAGGTAGAGGCTGTGCTCGGTAGGGTCTCACTTCGTACTCTGCGCCTCGCCAAGACCGAGTACGGGATCTCGCTTCGGGCCGGGGTCTATCGCGCGAGAGACGTCGGACTATTGGAGCGGGACGAGGTGTCCCAGTTCATGAAGCAGATTCAAATCAGGTGGGGTCGAAACGAACCGGACCAGCCGGCGCGCGAATCAGGGACCGTGCTGCGGCGACTCTTCGATTTCGTGAAGTCACAGGGGTACCACGTCGACACGCTCTCTCGTGTCGTCGGCGTTCGTCCCGCGTCATTCCGCGAACGATATCGACACCACCTTCCGGGCCACATGCTGGAGCCAGAGCCGAGCGCTCCGACCAGGCCTCGATTCGACGTGATTGAAGGCGGGCGGTCCTCTGGAAACCGATAGCGTCTACGTGCACAGAAGCCGACTGAACAAAAATCCAGTTGATCCGCAACTTCCTGCTGTTCGTGCCTTTTTGAGCGTGGTACGCTGCCCGCATGACACTTGAGTCGCGAGGCTCAACCGTAACCTACAGCCACGCGGGGCAGCATGGCGGCTGACAGCAAGAGGGTTCGAGCACTGGAGATGGTCGCCGACGGCGCGTCGGTGGTGAAGACGGCTGCCGCGGTCGGCGTCCGGAGGCAGACAGTCCACGCATGGATTCGCGCCGCCGGCGCCGAGTCGCCTTCCGACCGCATGGGTCGGCTGCGGATCCGCGCGCTTGAGCTGGTGCGCGAAGGCATGTCGCCGAGCGACGTCGCCGTCCGCCTCGAGGTCGGCCGCGCGACGGTGACGCGCTGGGTACGTGACGCCGAACTGCAGGTCACGGCGCGGCTCAAGCAGGCGGCCACGGATCGACGCCTCGCCGAGCGTGCGGTGTACGCCGAGCAGAAGCTCGAAGAGGTCCGCAAGGAGCGAGACAAGCTGCGCAAGCTCAACGCCTGGAAGGCCCAGCAGATCTACGACCTGCGCAAGGGCAAGGATGGCATCTGGTTCCGCATCGCCCGCGAGCTCGGGTTCACCGTCGCCGAGATGATGCCGCCGGCGGTGTGGCGGGATCTGCTGGTGCAGGGCGCGCTCTCGGTCCGCTTCGACAGTGAGTCGCTCGACGAGGCCGACGCGGACACCGTGATGGTGCTGCCGGACGAGGGCGAGGGGCGCGACCACCTGCGGATGATCATCGGCGTCCTCGAGGAGCTCGAGGAAGACGACACCATCGAGTGCCGGCGACTCCGTCGGTTCAGCAGCCTGTTGCTGCGCGAGATCTACGGGAGCGAAGAAGACGCAGCGTGACGCCGATTGGATACGGTGTGGATCTCTGTAGGTGACGGTGGTACCTTCGCCTACGAATGGCACCACAAACCGCGCACGTTACTTCCGGGTGACGCGCGTTCCAGTCCGAGTCGGAGGGATCCTCAAATGAGGGGACAATCCTTCACCGTCACGCTGCCCAGGCACGTCGTGTCCGCCCTTGCAGAAGCGGCGGCGCGTCTGCGCATGACTCCGGCGCAATACATCCAGTTCATCGTGACGAACGAAGTCATGGATGTGCTCGGCAATGCAGTGGAGAGCCCGATCGTCAGCGGCTCCACTCAATCGGAAGAACGCTTCGAATCTGCGGACGAGGTCACCTCATGACCCGTTCGCTGCTCGACATGAATTCCAGTCAGCGACGCCAGTCCTGGAACATCTGCCGGCCGCGGTTCTGTAGCTCTGCGGTACCACGGCGGAGGCTGGCGAGGCAGTAGTAGCCCACGATTGACTCAACCCCGGGTGAGCCTGCCCTCACGTCGCCGGCGCTTCTGCGTTTCGGCGGCGTGTAGGGGTTCGTGCAGGCCTGGGCGCAGGGGCAGGACGACACGAACGGGTCTACCTCTCCGCCTCGGCCGTGGTCTCGAGCCGGGTCAGCCGTACAGCGTGATCCTGCACGATCTCGGCGAGGCGTTCGTGCGCGGCCCGCGTGGCGTAGTCCGTCCGAAGCTCGAGCTGCAGCTCGTTGAGCTTGTCGCGCACCCCCTCGATGACCGCCACGACACGAGCGTCCCGCTGGCGCTGCGCCTTCTCGACTTCGTCGAGTCGCTTCGCGGCGGCCGTCCAGATGAGCCATGCCGCCGAGCCGAGTACCGTGCCCAGCACGGACACGGCGGCGAAGAACTGCGGCATGGACAGGGTCAGTGCGTCGACGTTCATGGCGTGCCTAGGGCTGGAGCGGCGCGTCGGTGATGGTGCCCGCGGTGAGTACCTCGTGGCACTGCAGGTCGGGCATCAGGGGCACGGAGTGGCAGATCGTCCAGACGAGGGACCGGCCGCCGCTGACATCGACGCCGGCGGAGATGCGCGAGGTGGTGTCGACGGGCTGGCAGATACCCGGCGCGAGGCAGAGTTCGGAGGCGTAGACGCCGACGATGTCACCGTCGGCGTCCCACGCGCCCTCGACGCCGTCGCCTGCCGACCACTCGACGTCGCCAGCGAACACGAACTCACCCTCGATCGACGCGCTCTGCGGCTCGTAGGTCGGCGAGGACTGCCCGCCGCCACAGGCCATCAACATCGGCAGCGCCACGACGGTGAGCAGCAGCAGGCACGCGAAGCCGAGCACGAGGCTGTGTCCTGTAGTGTCGCGCAGGTGCTTCGCGCTCGTCGACCCGGGCGGCGATCCGGGAGTCCGATCGAGGATGTTCGGCGTGCCGTCGCCATCCCAGTCCGCCATGAGCACGCGGCGCACGGCGACGAGCACGGGGCCCGCGAGTGCGCCGGCGAGCGCGCGCCACACGGCGTCGGTTGCGGTCTCGCCGGTAACCAGTGTGAGGGCGAAGGCGCCGAGGGCGAGGAGACCGGCGAGCAGCGCGGCCCAGAGGATGTTGCGGTTGAGGTAGGGCATGGGTCGTTCCGGTGGGGGAGGGGGCGAGGATCAGTCGGGCGCGGGCAGTGCGGCTCGAACCGCGGCGTCCTTCGACTCGAGCAGCTTGCGCAGCGCGGTGGATGTTTCTGCGCTCGGCTCGAGCGTCTCCGCGAGCTGGTGGGCGAGCTCGCAGAACGGGCGCGAGATCTTGGCGAGGTGCGGGGGGAGGTGCTCGTAGGTGAAGAATCGAAGGATCGGCATGTCAGCTCCGGATCAGGTCGGGCGCTCGGACAGCGCACGGAATCGGGCGCGGATGTGCGGGTATCGGGCGAGCCACGCCGACGACCAGATGGCGACCTCTCGCCCACCCTGTCGCAGGATGGCGGCCATCGAGCGCTGCACGTCGTGCTCGCGCTGCGCGTAGGCCGCGGCTCCCCACACGACGCGCCGACCCTCCATCCGGTAGCGGTCGGCGGCGGTCTGGTGGATGGTGCCGGGCTCGTAGTGGGGCTGGTGCTCGGCGCTGCCGTACTGCCGCGCATACGTCTGCGGGATGACGACCGGCGCCACGTCGGCCAGCAGGGCCGCGCGGGTGGGCAGGTAGGGGATCGCCGTGACGCCCCACCGCGTGCCGTGCAGGGTGCTCATCATCACGCGGACGTGGTCGGCCCACACCGCGTGCTGGCTGCCGGACTTCGTCCAGTTCTCTTCGACGTCGAGGATGACCGTCTCGTCCGGCTGCACGATGTGTCGGTACTGCTGCAGCAGCTCGCGCAGACGCTCGACGCCGTATTGCGAGGCCACCGGCGCCCACATGAAATGGACGTGCACGCCGGCGAGCTCGCGGAGCTCGCGAACCCACGGCTCGACCTCGGCCGAAGACCACCGCGGCTTGAGAGGCGCGTCGAGCGAGTCGACGAAGATGCAGACGTCGGTGGCACCGGTCTCACGCAACGTGGAGGCCAGCGCCGCGGCATCGGACGGCCCGGTCGACTGCGTGAAGACCCAGACACGGCCACCGAGATGCGACCACAGCGCGCGGGTGTGCGCCCACATCGTGCGGTCGCCGTAGTGGCCATCGATACCCGCGATGCCGAGGTCGTACCCGCTGTCGACGAGCACGCGTTGCAGTGCGCGGATGTCGTCACTGAACGCGCCTCGGTCGGGCAGAGAGGCAAGCGTGAGGAGTGCGTGCGCGCGTGAGAAGTCGGCTTTCATGGGCCGAACGTACCGACGGCGGCGGCCCACTCACCCGCCGTCGGGGGCTACGACACGCCCCACACCGATGCGAAGTACGCGTAGAGGTCGGTGACGTCGTCGCCGGTCAGGAACCGGTCGAACACGAGGCACTCCCCGATGTCGCCGTTCCAGAAGTACGTGCCGTTGTAGTCGCCGCCGATGGTGAGGACGTCGTCGAGCCCGAACGTCGCGGCCTTCTCGGCGACGAGGGCTCCGTCGACCTCGACGCCGACGCGGCCGGTGTCGGCGCGGAAGTACAGGCGGACGACGTGAGGGTTCGTGTAGACCCCGGACGCGACCGTCGCGAGCGACTGCTGCGAGGTGATCGCGAAGTTCGTGTAGATGAGCCCGCCGCTCGTGAAGAGCCCGTGCTGCCCTGTCTCGTTGCGGGTGCCGAACCCCACCGGCTCGGCACCGACGCCCGTGGTGATGCCGTTGGTCACGACCCACGCCTCGGCCTCACCCGTAGCGATGAGCGCCGCACGCACCGCCGCGGGGAGGTCGAACTTCGCCGTCTTGCCGAGGAACTGCACCGCGTGCAGGCCCGCGCCGAACGCGTCCTCGGCGAACGTCGCACCGTTGCGCGTCGCGTTCTCGGCGGCGTCATCGCCGAGCCGTGCGGGGAAGGCGGTGACGATGGCGCCGTCGGTGACGCCGTCGAGCAGTCGCGCGTCGTACGCGTCGACCAGCCCGGCGATCGCCGACGGCACGTGCGACAGCGAGCTGCTCACCGACACCGCCACTTCGCCGCCGCTCGTCGTCGCAGTCAGCACGCCGATCTGCGCGCCGACCGCCGTGACGGTGACGGTGACTGCCTCTGTCTCGCCGGGGCCGAGCGGGCCGATCGTCGTCTTGTCGAGCGCGAACTCGCCGGTGATCGCGAGGTCGATGGCGGCGCCCGGCCGGGAGTCGGCGTCGTTGCGGAACGTGATGACGCCCGACGTCGCATCCCCGATCGTCAGCGACTCGACCGTGGGCGCGCACGATCCGGCGGACTCGTCCGCGCCGGCGAGGCCGACGAGCACCACCGGGCGGGGCGCGAGCTGACGATCGGTCACGCTCATGCGAGGTCCGCAGCTGTGGGGACGGTGGGCGCCGCGCCGATGCGGACACGACCATCCGTCGCGGTGAGCTCGACGTAGACGCGGCGCAGCGGAGCGACACGCCACACGTCGACGTAGTTCGCAGCGAGGTCGAACGGGGCGATGTGCAGCAGCGACCAGCGGTCCCGGCCCGTGGGCAGGCCCCAGACACGGACGCTGACTGCGGTCGCCTCGTCGGTCGCCGTCATGTCGCCGGCGGTGATGGACACCACAGGCGCCGCGCCGCTCGACATGAACACGCGCACTGCGTCGGCTTCGCCGTCGCCGTCGAGGTCGACGGTGACCGCCACACCCACCGCGTCGGTGTTGATGGCGTCGCGGAGCCCCACGAGGATCTCGACGAGGGTGGCGTCGGCGTCGGACACGTACGTCGACGGCGTGCCGCCGACGGTGACCGTGTAGGTGGTCGCGTCCGCGACGGTGTCGACGGTGACCCACGCGGACGGCAACGCCGGGTCCTCGTTGAGCTCGACGGCGATGAGCGCGGCCTGGGCGTCGGCGACGTCGAAACCGGCAGACAGCGTCGGCGGCACGCCGTTGGCGGCAGCGGCGAACTGGTCCGCGTCGACCCAACTCGGGTACCGGGCGGAGTCGAGGCCAGCGACGACGGCGAGGTCGCGTGCGGAGGGGACGGTCATCGCAGCACCGGGGTGAGGAGCTGGTGAAAGGGCGTGCGGCCAGCGGTCAGCGCACGCCGGGCAACGAGGGCCGGGGTGTTGCCGGTGGCAATGCGGGCGAGTTCGAACGCGCCGTCCTTGTGGCCGCCGACGATCGGACCGAACGCGTCGATGGCGAGCAGCCGGCCGGCCACGTCCGACGGGTTCTCGTAGGCCCACAGGGGGGCGCCCGTGGCTGCGTCGACGCCGTGAACGGCTTCGACGGTGGAGAAGGTCTCCAGCGCCATGACGTCGCGGCCGTCGGCGACGATGTCGTCGAGCTCGCCGCTCACGAGGCTGACCGACACCCACAGCTCGGGGGCGTACGTGGTCGAGCCGCCCGAGATGCCGAGGGCGACGATGCGTCCGGACTCGACGAGGGTGAAGACGCGTCGCCCGTCACAGGCGATGGCGCGCGCGCCGAGGGGGTACGTGGCGTCGGAGATGCCGCGCGCGATGAGCGTACCGGCCACCGAGTCGACGAGAGCGACGCCGAAGTCGTTGGCGCCATCGTTGGTGCCCGGATCGCCCGAGAGCGCGACCCCACCGGGGAAGGTCGCCAGGTCGTTCACCGCGGCGCCGTGGTCGTACGTCCACAGCGCAGTGCCGAGGGTCGCGGCCGTCGTCGACAGGTACGCCGACACGGTGTTGCCCGTGGCGACGTAGAGGTTGAGCCCGTCGTGCGCAATGGCCTCGATCGTCGCGCCGATGGCTGTCGACGCCGACACGGAGTCGTCGTCGCGATCGATGGCGTACAGGGTCGAATCGACCGCGATGTAGACGACCCCGCCGGACGTCGCGATATGAGTGACGGGTGCGGTGTACGACTTAGACCACGTCGCATCGAGCGACATGTCGCGCGCGAGGTAGCGCCGTACGGTGCACTCGCCGCCGGGGTCGTCGGCCGGGTCGTCGTCCTCGGCCACCCACACGTAGACGCCATCACTGGCGACGGCGAGGCAGGTGCCCGACAGCGTGCGGCCCGAGTGACGCTCACCCGGGGCGGCGGTCGAGGGTGTGATCCAGTACGGACGGTTCTGCTCGGCTGACATCGAGTCCGCCGGCAGCTCGAGGATCGCCGCGTCCTCGATCCCGGCCACGCGGGTCTCGTGGTCCGTTGCTGTCTCGTCGAGGTAGGTGGTCCACTCGCCGAGGTGGTTGAGCAGCGCGTTGAACATGTCGGACGTCGGCGTCTCGCCGAACACCCAACCGATCAGCCGCTTCGCGGTCGTCGGCATGGACACGCGCGCAGCGGCGTCGGTCGCCCACGTGGGCAGGATCGAGGGACGGGGCATGGCTACCAGCTCTCGGTGAAGACGCCGACGTCGAGCCCGGGACCGGAGTCGAGCCGGAACGTCTCGGCGGTGTAGGGCACGACGGCCTCGAGGACGCCGTCGACCGGCAGGGTGTCGGTGACCCACTCGACGAAGCGGGCACGCCGAGCGGGGTCGGTCTCGCCGTCGATGCCGTCCGCGTCGTAGTGCACCTCGACTCCGACGCCGTGCTGCAGAAGACGCACCTCGTCATCGTCCGCGCCGAGCAGGTCGGTCGCGACCTCACGGACGCGGGCCGAGGTGCCAGCGGAGCTACCCACCCGGTACCAGGTGCGCACGAGGCCGCGCAGCTCGGCGTCTCCGACACCGCCCCGGGACAGGCCGACGCGGGACGCGTACAGGTCGAGGAGCCCGCCGGAGGCGTTGCGCAGGTCCACCGCGAGGTAGGCCTCGGCGAGGACGTGCTCGAGCACCTGCACCGCCTCACCGCCAGCCGCGGCGAGCGCGAGCATGTCGGGCGTCTGGTACGGGCACGGTAGGCGAGCCTCGGCGTCTGCCGCGTAGGTTTCGAGGGGGGCGGTCGTCATGGGGCGACGGTACCCACGGGGACCACGGTGCCGCTGGCGGTCGGGGCTACGCCTCCAGCGTCACCGTCACGTCGTCCACACCCATCGTCGCCACCTCGTCGTGGTCGATCGCCACGGACGCGCCCCACACCCCCTCGGCGATGCGCACCTCGATGATCCCACGCTGCACCCACCCCAGCTGCCCGAGCGGCGCGTAGAGCGGCACCGCCTCGAGGTCGTCACCGATGTCGAGCTCGTCGACGGTGGCAGCGAACGCGGCCGCGATCTGCGCGGCGTAGTCCAGCGGGGCGCCGGGGCCGAGCCGGACGCCGGTGACACGGACCTCGACGGCGACCTCGGTGGCGACGTCCCACGACACCGTGTGCTCAGCGTCGTCCGGGTCCGTGTACGATTCGGCACCGAACGACGTTGCTGTCACCGGTTCCTGGCTGATGAGCGCGGCGCCCACCAGCGCGTCGGCGACGGCGGGGTAGATGACCGGCCGGTAATGGTGTGCCGGGATGCCGCCGTACTCGGCGTCGACCTCGTCGGAGCGGTTGGCGTAGACGCGGGCATACTGGACACCGTCGACGGCCTGCAGCGCGGCCTCGATGGCGCCCCGCGTCCCGCGCCCACCCGCGAAGCGAGCGAGGTCGAGCCGTTCGCGCAGCTCGGCGTCCGTCTCGAGGTTGCGGCCGGGCGACACGATGGCCCCGGATGCCAGAGCCACGGAGTCGAGGCCGGCGACCGGGGTGACGATGTTCGAGACGTCGTCGACCGTCGCGGGACCGACCTCGATCGCGGTGACCGCGGCGTCGGCCGTCCCGCCGCTGCCGATGGCGACGACCTCGTCGGTGGCGAAGGTCGTCGTCGTCGCAGCGTCGGACACCCACGTCCCGGCCGGCACGATGACGCCCGCGGTTCCCGTGAGGGTGACCAGCGCGGTCGACGGCGAAGCGATGAGCCGCGAGATGCCGGCGTGTCGGGCAGCGATGTCGAGCGCCTCGCCCGCTGCGGTCGCCGGGTCGATCGCGAGGATCGTCTCGTTCGCCAGCTCCATCGCGCGGACGAGGCCGTCGGCCGTGCCGAGGATCAGCGCGTACACCGGCGACGACACGTCGCGGACGATGCGCTCGCCGCTGCGTGCTTCGACGAGCTCGAGCAAGTACGACGTCCACTCGTCGAGGGTCGGCGCATCGAGGCCCGCGGGCGTCCACTGCGTTTCGGTCGGGTGTGCCATGTCTACGGGGCCGGGGCGATCGAGGGGCCGTGGGTGTCGACCATGCGCCAGCGCAGCAGGTCGCCGAGCGTCGCCGGGTCGCCGTCGCTGCTGACGGCGATCGAACCCTCAGCGGTCAGCACGACGGCGCGCACCGACACGGTCCGGCGCGCACGGTCGATGGTCACGGCGACGTCGCGGACGCCGGTGACACCCGGGACCGCGAGGACGACGCGGCGGAAGTCCGCTTCCATCCCCAGCGGAGACGGGCTGTTCACGAGCCAGACGCCGCGCAGGTCGAGGCCGCGCGAGCCGTCGCGCCACCACTCGCCCTTGCCGATGGCGAGGCTGATGCGGACGCGCTGGGCGACCTCATCGATGCCGGACAGGCGGGATCCGCCGCTGGCGAGGTCGAGGACGTCGAGGGTGGTGGGCTTGAGGGCGAGCAACGTCATGTGCCAAGGGTATCTGGACTTGGTCGCTCAGAGGCATGGTCAGGGACCGGAGGCTACCAATGGAGGTTGAACTCGTATCGACATCCAGGGTGATGGGATTCACTCACGGCGGAGGGAAAGTTGTTGAGAAGGTCAATTGGGAGGATGTCGAGCACATCGTGTCGCTCCGTGGCGAGGAGCGGAGATGGCCCAAGCCTAGCGATCGGCTGGTCGCGCGCGATTCGAATCCAACCGATGCGGTCATAGAGGTTCGGTGCACGGTCAATGTTGATGACCGCTACTCTTCCGTCCTCAATTCGATTGCGGGGACGGTGGCGATCCCGGGAGATACCCGATCTTCGGCGGACTTCACTGAACTGGCGATCTCCTTCTTGAGGCCACGCGAACGATCACAGCGACTTCTGCACAGGTTCTTCGATGGGATGACCTGGTACCGCGGTAGACATGGAGCCCAATTGTATCGGGAAGCCTGGACGGGAGAGCGGCTTGAGTGGAGCCAGCACCACTCACCAGTCCCGGCACCAGGGCACCATCGCGATCGCAGGGAAGGCGAGAGCTCGACGGCGATAGACCGGAGAGCAGTTGATCTGCGATTCTCGAACCCTACCGACTCAGCAGAACCCGCGTGGCGATACGCATGCGATCGCGTGTCGAGGACGTTTGGCACGGCTCTTGAGCTGGCAGCCGCTTCACTGAGCCGCGAGCATTCCAACCGGGCTCAAGTAGTGATGGCCGCGGTCGCGCTAGAAGACGCACTTCGAACGGAATTGCGGATACGAGGTGTTTCGAGGAGTAGGCTAGAATCGTTCGCGGGGCTCAAGGCCTTGAAGAACGAGGCCTCAGATAAAGGCGTGCTTCACCTCCCGTACCCCGGAACTCTGGAGGATAGCCTTGATCGAGCCTTCGAGGTCCGGAACAAGGTCGCTCATGGCGAGCTTGAATTGAAAACGGGAGAGCCCGTCGCAGATGTCATTGAAGCCGAGTCTGGAGCACTGGTTGCGTCGCTGCACTGGGCCATCCATGCGTGCTGGAACGATCCGAGCGAGCTGCTTGACCGCGCCCGGATGCGGCAAGAGCGGATTCGCGGCGAGAGTCTCCGCACAACCATGGGGAAGGTGGCGGCAAGGCTTCGAGCACGGGAGAACGCACGCGGTCAGGTCTGACCTATCTCGCTTCGACCGCAAGTAGCCCCGCCGACATCGCCTCAAGGCGCGCCTGCAGGGGAGCGAGCAGCGAATCCACCAGCGGAGCCAGCGCGCCGCTCTGCGGGTCCACCACACCGCCACCAGTGAGCAGGTCGATCAGCTCGCGCAGCGTGGCGACGAGGTCCACGGTGCCGTTTCCGATCGCGACGGTCCCGTCCGCGCCGATCCGCACCTGCGCCGGCGACGAAACCGCCGCTGCACCCGGCATGAACGGCAGCGCGATCGCCGACCCGAGGGGGAACCGCGGCCGACGCGGGCTCGGCGCTTCGCTCGCCGGGTCACCCTCGCGCCACGCCGCCATCGACCGAGACGCGTGCAGTAGCCAGACGACGTCGCCCTTCGCGAGCTCGACGACGAATGCGCCGCCGGAGCCAGCCGCCGAGTGTACCGGCACGCCGGGCAGCACAGGCCGCGACCGCGCCTCGCCCGTTGCCGGGTCCTCTCGCTGCAGCAGGGGCAGCACGTCGACGGTGTGCGCCTCGGCGTCGTAGCGCTCGACCCGAGCAGGGCCACCGCTCTCCCATGCGGACGCCACGGCGTACACCTTCGCGGTGAGGACCTCGTCGAGGGTCGGGCGGGTCATTGGCGCGGCTCCAACAGCAGGGACGTTTCCCACCGGTCGGCGTGCGTGTCGCCGCTGTGCTCGACCTCGGTCGCGACGAAGTCGCCGGTGATGTCGCGCGACTCGACGCGGACGACCCGCCCCGGACGCAGCTCGCCGAGCAGCAGACAGCGGGCCTCGATGCCGTCTGCACGGACACGACCGCGCGTGGTGCGCACCCGGTGTCGCGGCGACTCGAGCAGGCCGGTGTCGGGCGAGAGGACGTAGGCCGTGCCGTCGAGCTCGCCGGTGGGCGGCACGATCCGCAGCACGCCGTCGACGATCGTCCACGTCCAGCCGTCCGGCATCGCGGCGTCGAGTGCGTCGTTCGCCCCGGCGTCGATCACCGTCGACCCCACCGGTCCAGACCACTCGTCGCCGACGGCCGCATCGAGCGCATCCTGCACCGTCGGCGCGAACGGCCCTGCCGCAGCGAGGTGGTCGGTGACCCGGGCCAGCAGGTCGCGGCGGGTCCGCACGCCAGCGGTAGACGTCGACACCCACGCGTTGCGCAAGGCCCGCTCGCCCTCGCGAACGTGCAGGCGCGTCACGATGTCCGGCCCGCTCCGCACGTGCTCGGCGAACATGACGTCGCCGGTGAGGACGAGTGGCACGGACGCGGTCTCGTCGTCGCCGGTGTACCCGGCACGCAGCCAGCACACCCGGTCCGGCTGCTCGAGCCATGCACGCGAGTCGGCCGAGAGGTTGTAGACCTCGACGCGCGCGGCGTTCGGGGCGCTGCGGCGGACGTGCCGGACTGTGAACGTGGTGCGCAGGTCGCTCCAGACGCGTCCGGTGTCGCCGTAGGTGCCGACGGCGAGCTCGACGCGGCGGTTGTAGAGCGGGGAGGACATCGGGCGCCCGACGTGGTGGTGACGGCGTCAGGGTGTCGCACGGGCGCTCATGGGCGTGGTCGTCGGGTGCGTGGGTTGGCGTTGCAGTGGCGATCTCTCGCGCATACTCTCAGCACACGACAGCCGATGGAGGGCGCGATGCTTCGATGGGGCGCGGTGATTGCCGTGGCGGTGCTGGTGTGTGGGTGCGGCGGCGAAGGTCTGCAGAGCGGGCCGATCCTCGACGGGGGCGATGCAGGTGCGGCAGCTGATGTCGCGTCGGATGCTGCGGTCGACGGCAGCGACATTGGCGCTGGGGCGGCCGACGTGGACGTCGACGCCGAGGGGCCCGATGTCGCGACCGATGCGGTGGCTGAAGACGCGACGGATGGAGGCATGGCCGACACTGCCGACACCGGGCCGTCGCTGTGTGTGGACTCCGAGTTCTCCGACCTTCAAGGCGATCATGAACGAGGCGGCTTCGGCTTTGTCCTCGAAGCGATCGACGCATGTCGTGACACCGAGGAGTTTCCGTTCCAGCACATGTGCTACGAAGCCGAGTTCGATACCCTCGGGCTTGAGGGAGAGTGCCGCGGTTGCTTCCGCGATGCCGCGAACGCGATCTTCGAGACGTGCGAGGACGCGTGTCCTCGCGAGCCCGGATGCGGCTACTGTCTTGCCACGACGTCGGTCATTGCGGAGTTCGAGCAGTGTTCAGGATGGGAGGTTCCGCTTCCGCGTGGCGAGTGCTCGAATCTCGACGACGCTGGCGAGCGGTTCGCCAACCGAACCTCGAACTTCACGGGAGAGTTCGCTGCGCCCTGCGTCGGCCGAGACAACCTCGAGGCGTGCCTCGACGAGGTCGACAACTACACCCGCCCCTGCGGTCCGTGCCGACGGGTCTGGGATGAGTGCTGGATCACGAACTGCGGCGACGTGTGCGCCGATGCTGACGCCGACACGGCGGACCTGCTGGCGCCGGAGTGCATCACCTGCCGAGAGGAAGCGCGCTGCGACGAGTTCTACGAGATCTGCTCGGGCCTCGAAGTGCCCGAGCTCGACTAGGACCCGCGGAGTGCCTCGGCCAGCTCGTCGGCGGGCGTGTACACGATGGTCACCCGGTCGCCGAGGTCGACGAAGCCCGGGTCCGCGTCGGCGCCTGATGTATCGACAGCGACGAGCAAACCCCGAGGCGCGCGCGGGTGTGCGACGCGGTCCAGCATCGGCCGACCCACAAGCACGGGCCGCCCGCGGATGATGCCCTCGCCGTCGGCCGTCTCGATCGCGTAGGCCCACCGCTGCGTTCGCTCGCGCCAGCGGAACCGGAGCACATACCTCGAGCCGTCGAGGTTGATGGTGAGCCGCTGGCTTGCGACACCGGGCCGAACGGGGATGCGGATCATCACGGGCCCCCGAGCGGGATGTTCGCCATCGCATTGTTGAACAGGTTGCCGGGCGCACGGATTGCGGCGCCGACCGCCTCGTCGGTACCGCCGGCGACCTGGAAGGCGAGCGAGGGGCGCGCCCCGCCCTCCTGCTCGGCCTCCGTCGGCTCTTCGCCCTGCACTTCGCCAAGGTCGACCTCTTCGGCGGCGTTGCGTTGGTCTGCGGGCAGCGGCGGAATCTCCACCCGCCGGGTGTTCGCCCGTCGCACCTCGCGCAGCACGACCGTCGCCTGGTAGGAAAGCCCGGTCCGGTCGTCGATCGGCTCGACGACCGAAGCGATCGCCATGCCGGTGTAGGCGCCGCCAACGAGGGTGATGTCGACGAGCTCGCGCGCGGCCCACATCGCCTCGAGCTCGGCGCGCACCATGCGGTCGCGCTCGGGATCGGGTTCGGCGTCGATCGGCGTTGCCGTCGCCATGACGTCGATCGTCACCTCGACGGGCATCGCCCGGATGTGGTCCGACACCGGCGCGCCGTCCTCGACCGGAAACTCGCTGACCTGCGACGAGCGGTTGTGGGTCTCGCGCAGGACGGCGTCGAACTCGATCGACCGCGACGGCGACTGCAGCAGGACACGGCGGATGGGGTCACGCATGGCTACGACTCCTCCATCGTCGACCTGTCGTACGACAGCATGAGGTCCTCGAGCGTGACCGCAGCTGCGCGAGCGACCGCGCGCCCGAACACGCCCGGGTCCTCGGATGCGGGGACGGTCACCTCAAGGCGCTCGACCCGTACGCTTGTGCGCGAGGACCGGGACTGCGCAGCGGCCCGCTCGCGCCCCACTGCCCGCGCTCCGATCGGATCCCCGTTCGCGTCCACACGGTCGGGGCCGGTGCCGCCCACCCATCGGAGTAGATCTGCGACCGTTCCGCCGCTGTCCTCGCCCTGAAACTCCCTCCGCCCAGAGATACCCAGGAAGCTGGCTGGGTTCGGGATGAGCATCTGGTCGAACGTCTGCTGCGTGGACTCGGGCAGCAGGTTCACGGCGAGCCCAGCCGGCCCCATGCCGTGCGTCAGCTCCGTGATCCGCTCAAGTGCGTCCGCGACTGTGCGCGCGGCGTTCACAAGTTCCTCGGGGATCAGGTCGCCCATCTGGGCAGTGAGCTCCGGCAGGTTCTCCATCAGCCACCGCACCGGCGACGTCACCGTCCGCCAGAGCTCCTTCGCTCGATCGATGACGGCTTCGACGTCCTCGAGGAAGAGGTCCCACGCCGCACCACCATGCTCGCGGATGTCGCCAAACATCCGTGCGAGGTTCCCCATGAACCCATCCGCCTCCGAGTGGTTGCCGACGAGCACGCCGATCACCGACGGCCGCCCCTGCATGAACGCCACGAAGTCGTCGATGAGCAGGACAGTGCCGACGACGGCGGCGGTGACGGCGCCGGTCACAGCGAGAGCCTGCAGCCGCACGAGGACCGCAGCGCGGTTCATCTCCATGAGCGCGTCAGCGCCACGGAGGATCGGACCGGTGGTGGACGCCGCGCCCAGCACGATGAGGCCGAGGCGGAGCATGTGGGTGTTCTCGCGGAGGTAGTCCACGAGGTCAGCGGCAGTGTCGAGCCCGCCGGCGAGCACAGTGCCGATGGAGTGCGCGAGGTCGTCGCTGTCGCCGATCGCCGACGTGAAGCTGTCCAGCAGGCCGCGCATGGCTTCGGTCGCCCCAGCGTCGCCGACGGACACCGCGAACGCCGTCGCGGCGTCCTGCAGCATGCTCATGCGGCCGGCGAGAGTCTCCGACTGCCGAACCATGCCACCGGCGAACCGGGTGCGGCCGAGGTCCTCGACGAAGGCCGCGATCTCTCCGAACCCTTCGCCGATCTCGCGGACCTGCCCGTTCATCGAGACGAACAGGCGCCCATTGCGGGACATGAAGTTGAGGCCGAACGCACGGAAGGTCTGGTCGAGCCGCTCGGTGTTGCCGATCGCGCCGCCAGACATGGCGTCGAGCAACTCCGAGATCGGCACCTGCGTCGCGGCGGCGACGTCGCCGAGCGCGGTCAGCCGCTCCACCGTCGGGTCGAGCCCCTGCGACTGCAGCGTGATCCACGCGTCGGCGATCTGGCCGATCTGGTCCGGCGACCGCACCGCGAACTCCCGCACGAAGTCGAGGGCGGCTTCGGTCGCTTCGGCACTTCCGGTCACAAGCTCGAGGCGCGCCCGCAGCGAGTCAATCTGCTGGTTCGCGCTGAAGAGGCCGCGCCCACCGCCCATCACCAGTGCGGCGCCGGCGTACGTGGCGAGCATCCGACCGATCCCAAGGTTCAGCCCGTTCACCCCGCGCTGGTACTGCGCGAGGTTCCGTCGTCCCCGGTCGAGCGCGACGTCGGCCCGGCGGATCGATGCCTCGTTGAGGTCGAATCCGAACAGGGCGCGGAGCTCGCGGATGATGGTCACGGGGATGCTCTTCGGGGGTCAGCGCCGGGGGCGACTCTTCTCAAGCTCGCGGCGATGGTGGTCAGCGAGGATGGCGTCCATTTCGGCGCGGGCGTCGAGGTACGCCTCGGCCTCGAGGAACTCGGTCACATTCCACCGGTCGAGGCACTCGACGAGTCCGGAGGCGAGCCCGGCGTCGACGACGCGCCAGACGCGCCACCGGACGCGAGGATGGCGATCAGCGACGTCGGCGAAGCGCCGTTCAACTGCCGCAGGGAGTCTCGAAGCCACGCGCCCACCGTTGCGCGCGCGGCCTTCGAAAAACCCCCGAACTTCACCTCGAGCACGGCCTCGACAGCGCGCAGGACCTCGCCGAGGTTGCCGGTGTACGCCGCTTCGAAGCCTGCGACCTCGGACACATCGACGCCGTCACGGGTGACGCCACGCAGCAGCTCGGACAGCAGCTCCCATCCGCCGTGCCGGGTCACGCTGTCGGCGAGGCCCGTCAGCGCCGAGCCGACGCCACGGCGCAGGTCGATGGTGTCGCCGATGAGGCCGAGCACCTTCGGGCCGACGCCGAAGAGCGCGTCGCGCGCGGTGGGGATGCGGATGACGTAGGTGTGCGCGCCGCCGAAGTCGTCGACGAGCTCGCGCTTCGGTGCCGGGTCGTAGTTCATGGATGCGCCTCGAATGGGTCAGGTGGACGGGCGGGCTACGCGGCGGTCGCGCCGCCGGCCCACAGCTCGGTGTTCGCGAGGCGAAGCACCCACTCACGGACGCCCGACTCGGCGCCGAACGTCGGCCCGGGCATCTGCTCGATCCACGCCTGCGGTGCGGCGAGCAGGTCGCGGCCGTTGAGGTCCTTCAGCAGCGCCGGGACCACGCCCTTGCCCGTCAGGTCGTCGAGCTTCGCATAGCCGGAGAGCACGTCGTTCGACGGGCTGGACTGCTGCAGGCGGATGGTGAGTGTCGCCGTCCGGTCGTTGCGCTTCGACCGCGTGGTCGCGCCGCCGGCGCCGACCTGCGTGGTGAACCGCTCGGGGAGGTCGACGCTGATGGCGTCGCCGTCGGCGAACCCCGTGATCGGCACGCCGCCGATGAGCAGGATCACCGAATTGAAGTCGTAGTTGCGGGCGATGGACATGGCGTTCGCTCCCAGAGGCGAGGGTCAGACGAGTGGGGCGCGTCGGGCGCGGCCTAGTCGTTGGTGATGGCGACGGCGAACTGGACGGAGTGCACCGCGCCGGCGAGGCCCATGCTCCCGGTGAAGGCTCGGTTGCGAGCCGACGTCTCGGCATCCGTGCGCGGGGGGAAGTTCAGGATGAGCGCGTCCTCTCGGAAATGGCCCGCAGAGACTCCCTGCCGGTACAGCGCGCGGGCGTTCGATTCGAACACCGCGTCGCCGATCGACGTGCCGGGGATCTTGCTGCCGCGGGCGGGAGCATCGAGAAGCGACTGCGCGTTGCGCTCTTCGAGTCGCGCCTGCAACCACGACGCGGTGACCATCTCGTCGGCGAAACGGCCGCTCGCCACCTTGCCCGGGTACGTGGCGGGGATGCCCTTGAGCGGCAGGTAGACGAGGCCGTTGGCGGCGAGCACGTGACCGCGCTCGGTGGCCGTGAGCTTGTCGACGGTGATGCCCGCGAGGGACGTGTGCGCCCACGTGGTCGCCTGAATGTCCGGGTCGACGGCGAGCCGGTTGGCGAGCAGAGCCGCGTCCAGCGCCTCGTCGTCGTCGGCGTGGTACGCGACGATGGTGCGGTTGTAGCCCGCGGCCTTCGCGACGTTCGCGGGGTCCGTCGTGTCCGCCGTGAGCATCTCGGCGTCCGACGACTGGCCGACGAAGAGCTTGCCGTTGGCCTCGGCGTAGGCGCTGCCGAGGGCGATGTCCGCCTTCGCCCGGCTGGTCAGGCACAGGCCGAACCAGTCATCGTTCTCGGCGGCGATCGCCACGAGGCTCGCGGTGAGGTCCGCGTCGCCGACGTCGATGCGGCCGATCGCGAAGCGCGCGGCGTTGTTGGAGAACGCGGCGACCGCGGCGGCGTACTCGGGGTCGGTCGACTCGATGCCGGTGCTGGCCGCGATGACCGAGTCCGGATCGGTGAACACCTGCACCCGCTCGGTGAACGTCGCGTTCGGGCCCGCGCAGAGGACGAGCCCGAAGCCCTCGACACCGACCGAGGGGGCATCGAGCGAAACGGAGATGTTGAGGACGAGGTCGTCGAGGGCCATGCCGCACCGTGGTCGTGAGGAGGGTCGCGCATCGCGCGTCAGGCACGGCCCACGCTACGGCTGCACGAGCACCCCCCGCACGCGGTCGGGGCGCCTACTCGGTGGCGATGGTCGCCTCGACGGACTCGATGACGTCGACCGGGTCCGAGGCAGCGACGACGTATCGGAAGTCGACCTCCGCGATGTGGCGCGTCTCGGTCTTGTCGCCGAACCAGTCCGACGCATCGCGGGTCTGGCCGACGCGGATGACGACGACGCCGGCGGCGAGCAACGTCTCGCGATGCGCCGAGCTCGCGATCGACAGGCGGAGCGTCTCGATCGCCCCCGCGCCGCCGGAACCGTACGCGTTGAGCGTCGCTGTCGCCCGGCGCACACCACTTCGGACGGCGAGCCCGTCGCCGTCGTCGTCGGCGTACGTTTCGGCGTCGTGGCCCTCGCCGCGGCCCGGCGACGTGAGGCGGATGCCCATGTACGGCAACGCGGGGCGTCGTTCTTCGAAGGGCTCGGTGGCGACCTCGAGCGACGTCACCGACGTGACCCACGCGCGAAGCGCCTGCAGGGCCGACTCGTCCGCGGTCTCGGGGGCGAGGGCAGTCATCGCGGCCTCGCGAGCGTGGCGGCGTAGTGCGGGATCACTCGGGAGTACGCGTCGACCTGCACCACCTCGTAGCGCACCCCGTCGATCTCGATGAGGTCGCCATCGACGTCGTCCGTCGTGCTCGTCGCACGCAGCTCGTCATCCGTGTACGCGCGCAGCTCGACCCGTTCGCGCACCCCTTCAGGCGCTCGCTCGATGACGTGCCCCTTCGCCGGCACGACCGTGGCGAAGATCGTCGTCGACGTCTCGCCACGCGGCGCCGCACGCCCATCCGGACCGATGGTGCTGCCGGCGACGCTGCGGCGGATGCGGGTGACCTGTCGTCGTCCGATCATTCGTCGCTCACCTCGTGCCGGATGGAGTTGATGAGCCGTCCGGTGTCGACGAGCGGAGTGAAGCCGCCGAACCGGTCGTTCTTCGGCTGCCCGCTCTTGCCGAGCCGCTTGAGGCGCTTCGCGATCGTCGCCTCGGCCAGCGGCGGCGGGATTCGCTCTCGAATCGTGCGCTGGATGTCGGCGGTCACCAGCAGGCCGAGCCGGTGCAGGCCGGCGCGCACCGAGCCGCCGCGCATGGCTGCCGCAGCAATGCGCCGCAGGACCGTCGTGTACTCCTCGCGCTTGTCGTCGACGGTGGCGCGGATGAATGAGCGCTCCGGCACGCCCGCCTTCTCGGACCCGAACTCGTGGACACTGGCGATGAGCGCCATCGACGTGCCGTCGCCGACGGCCTCCTCGTCGGCATGCACGCCGACGGTGACGACCGCACGCCGCATCTCGGCGGCGAGTCGTCCGCGGAGCTGGTCCCAGCCGCGGTCGGTCTCTCGAATCTGTCGGCGTCGCACCATGGCCTACACCACGATGGCGCCGGCGCCGGCAGAGATCTGCCGACGGAGCGCAATGAACTCGATGCCGTGGCGCGTGGTAGCCCGGACGCCGTCACGAGCGAGGACGCCCACGGCCGCGCCGTACGCACGCTCGAGGTCGCCCGCCTTCTCGCGGACAATCGGGCCGACGCCGCCGTCGCCGGCCGCGCCTCGCGCACGCAGCTCGAGGAAGTGGCACGCGAGCCGCACCACGCCCTCCTGGTAGAGCGCACCCCACGCCGCTGGCGCGCAGCTGGTCGCAGAGAGCGCGAGCACCGCGTCGACGTCGTCGTCGGCGACGGCGTCGAACTCGGGGGCGAGTAGCCGAAGTAGCTCGCGGCTGGTCATGGGTCGCCTCGGGGAGCGACGAGGGCCGGCCCGCGGTCGAGTAGAGTGAGGCGCTACTCACCCGCCGCGAGCCGTCCCCCGCCGCCAGAGGGCGGAGCGGGTTACGCCGCCGCCGGGTACTCGATGATCTCGGTCTCGAAGGGGAAGCGGACGTGCAGTCCGCCGATGCGCCCCATCATCGGGACCATGAGAGACAGGTTCTTCGCCTGCACCGGCTGGGCCTGCGGCTGCATCGCGATCTTGAAGTTGAGGACCGACGGGTCGCGTCGGTACGCGAAGATCGCGTCGCGCCCCGACTTGCCCGCACCCGCGACATGGAACGCCGGGCGGATCTCGGCGATCCACGGATTGCCCGCGAGGATGAACTCGAGGATGGTCCGGTCGGTCGCCGTACCGTGCGGCGTCGTGGTGATGTGCGCGTACAGGTCGTGCGGCACAGCGAGCGTGAGCTGCTTGTTCTCGAACGTGCCCTTCGTGCGTGCCAGCGCGCGCTTGGCGATCTGGTTGAGTTCGTCACGCAGGTCGGCGGCCGTCATCGCCAGCAGGTTCGTCTTCAGCACGTGCCGTGGGATGTCGGCGTGCGAGAAGATGCCCTCGAGCCCGGCCTTGCGATCGCCATTCCAGAGCACGTCGTGGAACTGTTCCTCGATCGACCGGGTTGCGATGCGCAGCTTGTCGTTCGGCAGCGACTTGCCGGTGGCCGCGGCGCGCATCACGTCGAGGACCGACCACTGCGCCGACGAGCCGTAGGTCGCGACCTTGCGCGCCGTCTCGGACACGCCCACGTCGCCGCCGGGCAGGTCGTCCGCGAAGTCGGCGATGAGCTTGGCGCGCCCCGACTCCGTCATGGTCTGTTCGATCCACACGTCGTCGTGCGGCGCGAGCGAGCGGGTGTCGACGGGGATGATCTCGAAGCCGGTGAGCGGGACGCGCTCCTCGGTCAGCACCTCGGGCAGGACGCGCTCGAGCTCGCGGGCGAAGTACGCCCCGATTCCGGCATCGATGCGCGACGCGAGCGAGGCGTCGGCGTGCGCGGCCATCTCGTCGATGCGCGCAGCCATCTCGGCGGTGATCAGCTTGGTCATGTCGGGCCTCGTGGGCGTTGCGCGACTTGGCGCGTGGGGTCAGGTCGAGGTGGCGTGGCCGGCGACTACCGGCAGTTGATGTCGATGACGGCGAAGGTCGAATCGAGCAGCTCGTGCCAGCGCACCAGGCGGCGCGGGATGGGCACGGTGTTGGCGTCGGGCGTCGCGGTGACGGCGCCGGCGACGCCGCTGCCACCGACGCGCAGGTACATCGGGGCAGCGAGGTTGGCGGGCATGGCCTCGGGCTGCACGACGAGGCGGCCGTGCCGCATGACCGGCACCTCGTCGTTCGGGCCGTAGCCCGTGTCCTCGGCGCGCACCTCGTACGAGCCGACGACGAAGCCCGCGAGGGCGTCCTCGACACGCGCCTGCGTCTGCGACGCGAGGGTGAGGTCGGTGCCGAGGATGACGTTCATGCCGACGCCGGCGATGTCGCAGGTGATGGTGAGGCTGGTGCCGTCGTCGGAGGCCGTGAAGCCCGAGGGGACGTCCGCCGACAGGCCGGCGAGGATCTCGGCCGCGGTCGCGTCGGCGTCGGACAGGTAGCGCAGCGTGAAGCCCGGGCCCGAGTCCGGCTGGACGGTGATCTCGTACTCGGTGTCGTTGGCGACCGCGGGCGTCGCGGTGAACGCCGAGTTGCCGAGCTGGTCGGCGGGCACGAGGGTCTGGCCGTCGGTCGACAGGACACCGACGCCGAACGTCACGCCCGCCGGCTCGGCGTTGGCCGTGCTCGTCGCGACGGTGAGGTTCGCGTCGCCGCTGGTGAGGGTCCAGCCGACGCCGGCGAAGCGCGCGTCGATGGTCACGGCGTCGACACCGTCGCTCACCGCCTCGAGGCGGCCCGAGAGCAGCGGCTCGGCGTTGATGGCGGCGGCGAGGGCGTCGGCGATCTCGGCCTTCGTCGCCGAGGCGTCCGACGTGATCGACACCACCACGCCATCGATCGTCACGGTGTAGGCGGTGTCGTTGGCCGCCGTGTCGACGGTGATGGTGTCCTTCTGGGCGGTGCGACCGTGGTCGGTCACGAGCGAGTCGATCGTGCGGTCGCTCGTGTCGGCGAGCGCACCGGCGGCGATTGCGACGGCGAGATAGGTGCGGTAGGTCTTCATGGTCATGGGGTCCTCGGGCGGATGTGCCGTCGTCGGCTTGGTTCAGGTCGTCAGCAGGGGGTGGCGTCGGCCTACGAGGCGCGCTTCGCGCCGGTGGCCGCGGCGGCCCAATCGGCCTTCGGGTCGGACTTCGTCTCGCCCGCGTCCGTGCGCTTCGTGGGGCGCGTGAGGCCCGCGGCGAGGTTCGCCACGTGGTCGGTGCCGACGTCGGCGAGGGCCACGTCGAGCGCACCGGCGATGCGGTCGTCCGTCGCCTCATCGAGGCGCAGGTCCGGGTAGCGCTTCGCGACGATCGCCTTGCCGAGCTCCTTCGTGCCCAGCTTGCGGGCTTCGGCGACGTCGAGACCGACGGCCGCGGCACCGCCGAGCAGGCGGATGCGCTCGTCGACGTGGGCGTCGAGCTGCTCGGCCGTCAGCGTGTCGCCCTCGGCCTTGTCCGCGCGTGCCTTGTGCTCGTCGCGCTGCTTGCGGGTCGTGGCGATGTCCGCCTCGAGCGCGTCGACGCGGCCGGTGGCGGCATCAGCGCGGGCCTTCTCGTCGTCGCGGGCCTTCTCGACCGCTTCGATGTCCGACTGCAGCGCGGCGCCGTCGAACTTCTCGTCCGACAGGTCGTACGTCTTGCCGTTGATGGTGATCTTCATGCTGGAGTCCTCGCGGGGCTGCCCCTTCGGCGGGGCGTCGGTTTCGGACTGGTCGACCATCACGGCCGCACCCTCGACGTCGGCGAACGAGTCGAGGCGGATGGAGGCCTCGGCGCCGTGTCGTCCCCGGTGGACGATGGCGACGTGGTTCGGGACACGGCGAGTCTGCCGCTTGTCGTACGGGACCTGCCGCCCGTCGGGGGCGGTCCACACTCCCGGGGTCTCATCGAGCGCCACGAGGTAGCCGCACGAGACCTGGCGGGCGCCGCGGTCGATGGCGTCGAGACCACGGCGGTGGGTCACGGCGAGTCGGCCGATGAGGCGACCGGCATCGACGCGCACGCCATCGGTGACGTGGCCGACGGCGACCTCGCCGATCGTGTTCGCGTCGACCATCTTCGCCGGGTGACCGTCGGTCACCGGCCGGTGCGCCCACGCCTCCGCGCTCGCCTCGAGGACGTCGGCGTCAACGAGCTCGCGCACGATCTGACCGGTGGACGAGTCCCGGTACGGGTACACGCCCGGCACGGCGAGCGTCGCCGGGGCGAACACGTACCCCTCGTCGGTGCGGACCACGCCGTCGATCGCGGCGAAGTCCTCTCGGTAATGGGTGGGGCGGGTCGGGTCCATGTCCCGACGGATACGCCGCCCGAAGCCCTCTCGCCCGCGGTCGGGGACCGCTCGCTACACGTCGGGTTCGAACTCGACGTCGGCGTCCTCGACCCAGTCCTCGTCGTACTCGAAGTCGGCGTCTGTCCACTTCTCGGGCAGCTTGTAGCGCATGCCCGGTGGCGGGACGACCAGGCCGCCCGACGGCGCTGCACCGCCGACGAGAGCGGGGGCGGGATCCTTCAGCATGCCGTCGAGAATCTGCTCGAGCTCGGCCGGGAGCGTCCCGCGCTCGTAGCCCTCCGCCGTGAACATCGCGAACGCCTCGGCGATGAACTCCTCGGGCTTCGTGCCGGCATAGTCGCTCACCAGCTTGCGCGCGTCGGACAGGCTCAGCCCGGTGGCACGCCATCGCCGCAGTACCTCGTCGTTCGTCAGCACGTGTCCCAGCTCGTGACGGAAGGCAGACCCGATCCACTTTGCCCGATCTTCGGAGTCGAGCGAAGGGACGGTCATCGGGCGGCCATGCTGGTTGCGCCACGTCGCGCTGTCGCCTGCCATCTGCGTGTTGCGCAGCGCCATGTACGCCTGCGACCACGTGCGCCCCAATCCGCTGACAGAGGGGTGATTGAGCGTCGCGCTGCCACCGACCGACTTGTTCCGCTTCGCGCGCGGCATCAGCCGCAGCGCCCCGACGGCCATCGGGTTCAGGCCGAGCCGCTCGAGTCGCTCCAGCTCGCGCAGCACCTCGGTGGCGACGAGGAGGCGGTCCCGCTTGTAGGGACGGCCGAACCGGTTCAGCCGCTTGTTCAGGATCCTCATGGCCGCCGGGTTGCGGCGGAACATGTCCTGCAGCGGGTCGAGCCCCTCTTCGGTCGCCGGGTCGCCGAACGTGATGCCGAAGCGCCGGAGCCTCGCGCGCGCCTCCTCGAGGTTCGCCGGGGGGGCGAAGTCTCCGCCCCCCTGTTCGGGGGGTGTGTCCTCGGGCGGCTCTTCCTCCGGTCCGACGGCGCTGCCGCTCAAAGCTGCCCGGATCGTCGCGATCGTGGGCAGCGACGCGCGAATCGCGTCCAGCCATGCCCCGCGCATGCCGGGCACGGCGAGGCCATCGACGACGTCGTCGAGCAGGTCTCGGACGCGTTCGGCATGTTCGATCGTCCCCGTCTCGGCGAATGCGTCCTCGTCGAGCAGGTCGTCGAGTACCGGCTCGGGCGTGCAACGGCACTGAATGGGATGCCCCGGGTGCCCGTCATCCGGCGGCGACGCCCAGCTGAACCGCTCCCCGTCGCGGTCCGCATGCCGCTGCCGGACGCGTTCGTCGCGAGCGGTCCGCCAGATGTACTCCTCGACGCCGGCCGCGGCCTGCCGCAGCGCCGAGAGGCCGCCGTTCAGCTTGCCCACCTGGTCGCGGGCGATGAGCTCGGCGCGGCGCGAGGTGACGCCGAAGCGCTCCCGAAGCATGCGCTGCAGCTCGCCCGTCGATCGACCCGACCGCCATGCCTCGTCGACGGCGACACGGACGTCGCGGACGGCCTTCGGGCCGAGGCTGCGAATCAGCCCGGCGTTCACGCGGCTCCACGTCCGCATGACCGGATCCAACCACGGCTCGCTGCGCAGCGGGTCCACCGCGAGCACGGCGCCAACGGTGCGGCCGTACTGGTCCTTCTGGAACATCCCCGTCTCGGTGCCGAACGGTAGCGCCGTCTGCGCGGGGTTCTGCCGGTCGATGAGCGCACCCCACCGAAGGCCGAGACGACCCTCGAACGCCTCGAACGGCGACTGCCCCGCGCGGCCCGCATCCGTTCGCTCGTCGTCCTCGCGCCGAGCGTCGTACGCCGCGGCCTCGCGCTCGAAGTGCCGGACCAGCTCGGCGACGACGTCGTCGTCGTACATGCGGCGAACGATGGCGACGAGGCGGCTGGCGTAGCGGGCGGCGATGCGGTCGGGATGGGCGGCACGGAGCGCCCGGCGAACAGGTGCCCGCAGGCTACGCGTCCGGGTCGCCATCGTTCATCCCTCCACCGGCCGGCGAGTCGGTGTCGACGGACCGCGTGCTCGAGTACCGGGCGCCGCCGTAGGCCGAGGTGCGCACGTCCTCGCCGTCGATCGCGCCGATCTCGAAGTGGATCTTGTCGGCCTGCGCGTCCTTGAGACGGACGTCGGCGCGTTCGAGCTCGCTCGGCTCGTCGAGCGCCGCGAACTCGACGTCGATCGAGTCATCCGGGTCGACGTCGACGACGCCGGCGAGGGCGAGCAGGCGGCACACGTAGCGGATCGGCGTCCGGTACCGCTCGGCCTGCATCGCAGCGACCTCGTCGTAGTACCAGCGGGCCCCGGACTCGTCGTCGCTCGACAGACCGCGCGGTGGCGTGCCGAACAGCTTGCTGACGGGCATGCGTGCCGCGGCGGACAGGTCGAGCGCGAAGCGGTCCCACAGGTCAGCGAGCCCCGACACGTTCGCGGTCGAGCGCGTGAAGTCCTCGCCCTCGGCGTCGATGACGGCGAGCTTCGCCATGCCCTTGCCGAGGCTGAACGCCGTCATGCGCTGGGCGAGCTTCTCGCTGCCGCCGGGCGACATGGCGAGGTCGCGCAGGCCCTTCACCTTCATCACCGGCACCTCGTACTCGTGCACGATGTGGGCGGCGCCCTGCGTGCATGACCCGTAGCCGGCGATCGCGTCCCACGCGGACTGCAGGACGCAGTCGCCCCATCCCTGCCGCTGGATGCGTCGCAGGGGCGTGCAGGGCTCGCCGTCGAAGCGGAGGACGCGCGAGGCGTGCACGCGCATCGTCTCGTAGCCCGACAGCGGCGTGACGTCGTACCAGACCGGCAGCCCGTACCACGGACGCGAGGGGTCGGTCTCAGTGTCACCCGGAGACAGTTCGACGCGGCTGTAGACGCCGAGGACACGGACGGCGGTGATGTTCGCCTCGTCGACCTCCATCGCGGCGTCGCGGCCGTCGTCGATACCGAGGACGACGGCGCCGCCGCCGAAGAGCCGCGACCAGCGATGCGCGCCGGCGAGGTGCGTGGCGAGGTCGAGATCGTCGAGTGCGGCGGCGAAGGGCTCGCCCTCCTCGAGGTTGCCCACCTCGCCGACGGTAACGCGGAACCCGCGCCGGACGCAGTCGCCAGGCGGGCCCTCGACGATGCGGCGCGCGAACCAGTTGCCGCGGTAGAGGCCCTCAAGCTCGGGGTCCGTCAGCTCGCGGACGGCACCGACGTTCGTCGCGGTCGCCTTGTCGCGGCCGAGGACCCCGAGCCCGGAGAGGGCGTTGATCAGGGCGTCGAAGCGGAACTTGAGCACGGGTGGGCCGGGGCACGGTGGTGCCCGATCTCTATACCCTCGACCCCTGCGACTGACGTCGTCGGGATCTCGGCCAGCGGCCTATCTCAAAATGGTTGCGAAAAATCGTTTCACCCCTATTTTAGTACCCGTGGCGGGATTCGAACCCGCAAGACTCTCACATCGGACGTTTTCTAGACGTCTGCGTTTGCCAATTTCGCCACACGGGCCCTCGCTAGCCGTGGCCCTGTCCGGTCATTTCTAGCGATGCCCACAAGGGTATACCCCGGAAGCGCCCTCGCAACTGTGAGGGTGCTTCTTTTTGGGACACCTCCGGCAAGGTGTTGAATCCACTGTGGTTTCACCACCACGACAGCGCCCCCACCCCGTCGTTGAGGTAGTTCAACGCCTGCGACGTCTCGTCCACCCGGTCGTCATTCGCCCCGTTCGGGAACGTCACGAGCTCCTCGACGTACCCTCCCGCCCACGGCACGTTCGCGGGCAGCCACACCTGCCCAGCCTCGAACGACGGCGTCACGGACACCGCCCTCGCGTACTTCGACCCCTGCACCTTCACCGGCAGGATGCCGACCACCTCGTTCTGCAGGTCGGAGATCACCGCCGGGCCGTTCGCCTTGTCCTCGACGAGCACAGGCCGCGCCCCGGGGTACTTCGCGGTCATGTCGCGGATCGCCTGCCGGGTCTCGGTGAACGAGGCCCGCGCCCGCCACTCGTCGAGCCGGTACCGGCGTGCGCCCTTCGCACCCCACACCGCGCCGACGACGTACGAGGCCGCGTCGGAGTCACTGCCGAACGACAGGTCCCACGACTGGATGAGGCGGTCGAACTCCGCGGGCGGTGTCGCGAACCGGTTGGCGAGCCACTCGCGACGAAACAGAGCGCCGTCTGCGGGCGCCGGTCGCTGCTGGTAGAGCGCGGCCCAGATGCGTGACCCGACGCCCATCCGGATGCGGTTCAGCGTCTCGGCGTCGTACCGCTCCGGGCACAGCGGGTCGCCGATGTTGCGGCCGAGAGGGTCGACGCCCGGTTCGGCCAACGCCGGCATGCGCACGATCTCCCACTCGTCGCTGTGCTCGTGCTCAAGCCACCCGGCTAGGTCGCGCTCGTGCCATCGGGTCATGACGACGACGATCGTGCCGCCGGGCTCGACGCGGGTGTAGAGGACCGAGTTGAACCAGTCGACGGCGGCCTCACGCTTTCTCTGTGACTGCGCGTCCTCCCAGTTCTTCACCGGGTCATCGATGATCGCGAGGTCGGCGCCCTTGCCGGTCGCGGGTCCGCCGACGCCGGTGGCGAACATGCTGCCGCCCTCGGGCAACGCGAAGCGGTGGGCGGCGCCGTCGCTGGCCCGTGGGCGCGCCCATGCGAGCGGGTGGTGGGCGAGGGTGTCGCGCACCCGGCGGCTGAACCCCTGCGCGAGCTCGGCGCCGTAGCTCGCCATCATGACCCGCTTGTCCGGGTGCTGGTCGAGGAACCACGTCGGCAACCAGTACGACGTGAACTCCGACTTGCCGTGCCGCGGCGGCATCGAGACGATGACCCGGCCGTTGCCGCGGCGGATCGCTCGGTGGATGGTGCGAGAGAGGATGCGGAGGTGCCGGTACGCCTGCCACCGACCTCCCGACATCCGGTGCGCGTACGTGTCTGGGTAGAGGCGCCACGCATCGGGGATGAGCGTCGTCAGGTCGAGGGGTGCGGTCATGTCGAGTCCGTCCCGTCACGGTCGCGTTCGACCTCGACCGTCGCGGCGCGCTCTGCGATCTCGCGAAGGGCGTCGACAGCTTCGGGCGACACGCCGTCGAGGACGGCCCGAACGGCTCGCTTGCGGTGCTCGACGCTGACGGCCACCGGACCGCCGCCGGGACCCGTCACCTCGACGTCGACGCGCTGCGGCTCCAGCTTGCCGATGCCGGCGAGCTCGAGCGCGGCCTGCACTGCGGCGACACGGGCGCGGTCGGCCCGGCCGTCGACGAGGGTGACCTTGCCGAGGGCGATGTCGACGAGGGTGTCCGTCAGCTCGTCGATGCGCTCGATGATGCGCTCGCGGGCCTTCTCTCGGATGACCTCGCGCCGGGTGCGAAGCTGCTCGAGCTCGTGCTGGTCCCATGCCTCGGCGCGGGCGACCCACTCGTGCGCTGCAGACCACCTCTCCCAGTGCCTCGGGGCCGGTGTTCCTTCCTCCGGTGTTCCTCCGGTGTTTCTCCGGTGCGCCGAGTCCGCGGCGAACGCCGCCGCCAACGACCGGCGAGGGCCGAGTCGCAGGTACGTGCTGAACGCGGTGAAGGCGCGCGCCGTCTCGCCGGAGCGTCGATCCCATGGCCGCGTGGCGATGTCGTCGACGGGGGCCATGACGACACGCTACGGTCGTCGCACCCACAGCAATCGCTGGTCGGGGCGGAGTTCCGTCACGAGTCAGGTAGAGCCATGAGCGACTACCCGGATCGCCGTGCGTTCGTGGAGCGCACCGAGGTCGGCTATCGGGCCGAGGTGTACGAGGTCGGCCGGTGCCGAATCGGGCGGCGAATCGACATCGTGACCGGCCCGCTGCTCGACGACGTTCTGCTGCAGTTGCGGAAGCTCTGGCCGGACACCTCGGTGCTGGTGCTCGACGAGGACGGTGCCACGGCGCGCGAGCTCTTCACCGGGATTCCCGAGTGAAGCGCGATCCGCTCGGCATCATGCTTCCTGGGGCCGCGGTGTATCTTGTGGTCGTGGCAGTGCTTGCCCTCTTGTCGAGGTCGGGCGGCTGCTGGTGACCTTAACTCGCTGGATCCGTTCTACTCTTCGTCGGACCCGTTCTGCGCTTCGTCGGACCCGTTCTGCGCTTCGTCGGACCCGTTCTGCGCTTCGTCGGACCCGTTCTGCGCTTCGTCGGTCAGATAGTGGAGACCCACGAGCGTGACACTGCCCAACTGGGACAGAAGGCCGTAGTAGATGGCCGCGAGCACGATGCGCCACCCGAGCGTCCACGACATGAACCATGTTGATCCGATCTCCAGCATCGTGCTTGCGCAGTAGAGGGTGAGAGACAGCACCGAAAGGTAGGCAAAGATCGACATCACGAGCGTTCGTCGCGTGATCTTGGAGTCGTCGAGGACGACTGAAGTTCTGCTGCGAAGCGACGGTGAGTCGAGCGCGGCGACGACACCCATTGCCGCCGTGAAGACGCCAGTGAAGACGAGCAGCAGGGCGGCAATCGGCTTCGAGAGCATGATGCCGGGCGCGATGAGCACCGATGCGTCGAAGAAGCACGCGTCGATGCACGTAAGAATTCCGGCCAAGGCGATCGGAAGGCCGTAGTCGTAGATGTTCTTCTCCGGGTGCCGCATCTTCAGGTACCGAAAGACGGTGAAGACCTTCAGCGCGACACGCAGCCCGGCATTGCTCGCAGCTTCGCTCATGGGTTCATCTTCTGGTGCTTGGTTGCGACCTTCAGCAACTCGCTAACCATGTCCTCTCGTAGCTGCTGGTGACACTGATGCAGTTTCGTCTCCACGGGAGCGGTCTCGTACATCTCACCGAGCAGCGCCTCTCCAGCCTCCTCGGGGTCTGTGAATCGGACGGACTTCGGCCCGGACCCTTCAATCGTAACCGTGAACTGGTCGAACCCCTTCAACTTGCCCCATAGGCAGATCTTCTTGAGTCGCTCCAGGGGGGTGTCTGAGCCAGTTCTCGGGCGCATTGTCAGGTGGTGGCTGACGAAGTCGGAATTGGGGTTGTCCATGTCATCCGGAGCCTTCAGGCCCTCAAGCCGAACGAGATCGATAGCCCGACCAGACTGAATCGCGTCTTTCAGCTTCAGATTCGGAAGTAGCTTCGTTGCGACCTTGACGAAGAATGGGCCGGAGTGGTCCGGGTGAAGTGAGTTCGTCAACTTCGTTGGGTTCGCGGAGACCCACTCCCTGATCGCGCTATTCAAGATCGCGTCGACCGACTTCGCGCCGATCGTCGGCACCTTCTCCCGGTACACCAAGGCGTGTTCCTTCCATTTTGGCGGACGCGTATCCACCAGGACGTGACAGGAGTATCCAGAATCCTCGTCGGGCAGCTTGTTGGCAGCGCGGACCTTGAACAAGGGCGCGGACTGCACGAATGCCGGATTCGCAATGTCTGAACGCGCGCCGACGATGTGTAGGGCAAACATCCGCCCCTCGTCGTCAACTCGCTTGACATCGGTCAGGGCGAGCAATCTGCGGACACCTGCCGCCTCGTCTTCGGTGTAGACGTGCGGACTCGAGCTGGTCGAAGCCTCAAGGTCGTTGAGGATCGTCTGGAACCACCGCCACTGGAAGACGTCCTCGTCGGGAGACGTCCTACGAGAGGGCTTGCCGGTCACGTGCATCTTCCCAACAACGACCGAACGAACGTACTCATGGAGCATTGGATCCCCTTCCGCCTGTCGAATGGCGGGAACCAATCACATCAGCCCAGCAAGCTCAACCACGCCAGCGGGTCGCCTCGATTTCGGAGGCCTCCGCCTTCGCCCGGCACGTCTCCGCCGCCTCCCGAAGGCACCGGGCGCTGCTCGCCAGCACCACGGCGGTCGGGCGCGACACAGCACTGCGAAGAGCGATGCGGAGGGCGGCGAGCTCCAGGTGATGCGCAGCCGCGAACGCCGAAGCAGCGGCCGAGAAGTCACCTGCAGCTCGATGGTCCATGCCGTCGTGCGCCACCTCCATGGCTCGACGGTGCAGGCCGCGCACCGAGTACCGTTGAGGGGCTGGCATCGTCATGCCGTGTCCATGTCTGTGACAGCGATGTGCGTCGCCTCCCACTCTGCTCGCGCTTCCGCCACCCCGGTCGCGATCAGTTCGCGACGCAGCTCCACTGCGAGAGCTTCAGCCATCGTGAGCAGGAACTTGTACCCTTGGCCCCCCTCGAGCACGGTCTGGCGCAGGTACATCACGAGGTCGAGCGCCTCCTGGTACGAATCGACAAGGGCGTCGCGCCCGTTATGGCACCGCAGCAGGGTACCGTACTTCCGGCGCCCCTCGATTGCGCGCGCCGCGAGGTCGTGTGTGATGTCGCGCGCGGTCGGCCGGTCGAGCGGCACGATATGCCCCTCGCCGGTGGGGAGCTTCTGTCGCGCGGTTGCGAGCCATGTGATGTCGATGTCCTTCACGCCGCCCTCCGCGCCTGCTGAATCGCTGCCACCCCGTCCGCCGACACCATCCGCGGCAGCATCCCGCTGCCCACGTCGGCACGCATCCAGACGAAGTGCGCGTAGAACTGAAACGCCGAGCTCGTCGCCCCACCGAACCGGATGCGCCGGTGGGTGACGAGCCACCGCGGCCCGTACTTCCGCCACCACGCGACGTCCTCGGCGGTGGTGCGTCGTCGCACCTCCATGACGCCCACAGGCAGCAGCAGGACGACCGATTCGGCCACCTCGAGGCCGCGCTCGACGAATCGGCGGTACAGGCTGAACGGCGGGTTCGTGGCGGCGAGGACGCAGCCGTCGAGCAGGTCGCGTCGCAGCATCTCGAACGGGCACAGATGCGTGCCGTCGATGTGCGTCGCGGCCGACGTGTGCCGGCAGTCGGCGCCACCCACGTTCGGGAATCGCTCGCGCAGCGCGTCGAGGTACACAGGCCGCTCGACGATGCGCCCGTCGCGGACGACGCCACCCATGGCGGGGTCGACGACGAGGGCGCCGGCCTGCGCGGCGGCGAGCACCGCCCCGAGCTCGGCGTCGTGCTGGTCGGCGATGTGCTCGATGGTGTCGAGGGCCTCGTCGACCACCCACCGGGGCGTCGAGTAGAACTCGTGCACGGCCTTCGCACGGGCGTCGGCCTCGGCGATGGCTTCGGCCTGCTTCTCTGCATCGCGGTCAGAACACGCGGTGCAGAGCGGAGGCAGCAGGGTTGGCCAGCCGCATCGGGTGCAGGTGGTCATCACGCACCCCCTGCGGCTTTGCGTGTGTCCATCAGGACGGTGCCGTCGTCGTCGAGGTAGACGACCCCCTGCGTTGGGTGAAACGGCACGCCGCCGACGTGAATGTAGCAGGATGCGCTGGTGATTCGCCCGCGCTTTGCGAGCCGCCACCTGCGCGGGTCCCCTGCCGGGAGACGCCCCCAGCCCTGTGGCCTGTAGTAGACCTCGACCAGTCGCCCGCGCTTCGCCGGCACGCCGTAGTGGTTTCGAACCCATGCCATCGTCACGATGCACCCCCTGCGGCTTCGATAGCCGCGACGAGGGCGTGCGCGCGGGTCGGACCGACGCCGAGCACGCTGTTCCAGCCCTTCCGCAGGTCCATGATCTGCGTGGAGTTCAGGGCCCACCGGTCGACCTCGCCGTCGACGTAGATGGGGCGGACGGTGACGTCGCTGACCCCGAACGCTTCCTCGACCAGCGCCAACGCGCAGCCGCGGGTAGCGTGTTCGCGGAAGTCGGGCCATGCCCCGCCGCCCATCCACAAGGCCGTCCAATCTGCGCCGACGTCACCCACGACGAAGTTGAAGACGAGGCAGACGTGTTCGCCCTCCCACGTCACTGCCCAACGGTCGCCCTCCTCGTCGACGTCGAGCAGTCGAATCCACTGGCCGTGTCGATCGACGAGCTTCGCCCCTTCGGGCCACCGTTCGAGCGGGACGGCCCTTGCGGCACGCTGGCCGAGCTCGGTCCACTCCTGTTCGGTCATCGTCATCAGAATCCCCCCATCGAGTAGCGCGCTCGCCACTCGGTCATGCACTCGTCCACCGTCGGCGCCTCGCCCCGCTCCTTCTCCATCCGACGCCACGTCGCGTCGTAGGTGAGGTGGCAGCGCTGGCAGAGGGCCATCAGGTTCGCGTCGTCGTTGTGTTCGGGCTGCTGGTCGAGGTGGGCGATGGTCAGCACGACGCGCGTGCCTCCCGGCTCGCCCCACCAGAGGAACCCGTTGCGGTCGATCTCCAGACCGTTCGGCGCGCCGCAGCGCACGGGCTTCGGCAGGTCCTCGCCGGCCGGTAGCGTCATCTCGCACTGCGGGACGCGGTCCACCTCGGCACGCGCGAGGATGCGGGCGCGGACCTCGGGCCAGTTGGCCGGGTACCGGTCGCGGTTCTCGGGCTTGATGGGCATCACGCCACCTCCGCCAGCTCGACCACCGGCACGTCGGGCGACGACAGCACCGCGGCCCAGCCTCCCATCGCCACCGCGAGGACGGACGCGTCGTGCATCGTGCCCGCGGAGCCACGAGCGACCGCCTTGACCCGGCTGGCTCCCAGTTCCCCACCGACACGGCGAAGGGCCGGCGCGCCTACGGGGAGGCTCCACACCTCGTGCATCGCGAGGCTGACCCGCTCCGAGAGCGGCACCGGGCCCGGATCGCCACCGACGAGGTCGGCGACGTCGACGCCGAGCGCGTCGATGATGCGCTGCGCGTAGCCCAGGCTGACAGGCCAGCCGTTCTCGATGCCAGCGACGGTCGACGCCATGCACCGCGCTCGAGCGGCGACGGTGCGACGGTCGAGCCCGAGCTGCTCGCGGGCTTCGGTGATGAGCGCGCCGAGCTCGCGGCGCATGGCCGCGGCGGCGGCCTCCACGGTCGTCTTCATGCTGCATGCTCCCCGCCGGCATCATCCGCCGGCGCAAAGATCCACCAGTCCACGCGGTCGAAGCCCTGCTCCGTCCGCACATACGCCTCGACTCCGAGGCACTCCCTGTCGTCGGCGCACAGGCGCCCGTGCTGGGCGGCGTCGAGCACCGCCTTCGCGTAGTTGTCGACGTCGCCCCGCTGCTTGCCGCGGACGTGCACGACGATCCGCACGACGAATCCCGTCGGCAGCTGTCCCGGCCCGACGCCGGCGCGCAGGCACCACGCGATGCGGTTCTGGCTTGCGTGGTACTTCCGGGCGCGCGGGCAGGTGCGCGACGTCTTGTTCGGCCGCCGGACGTACGGGACGATCCGGCCGTCGATGCTGCCGTGGGCGATGAGGGTGCCGTGGTTCACCGCACCACCTCGATCGTCGCGTTGTGCCGCTCGCAGAAGTCGACGACGTTCGCCGCCGCACTCCGCAGACCCTCGGTGAGGTCCACCTGCGCGTTCGCCGACGTCACGATCAGCTGGCCGTTCATGACCGCGGCCAGCTCGAGCAGGTCCTCCCGCGTCAGCGCCGTGGACACCTTCGCCTGCAGGCTCACCGCCGAGCCCTCGATGAGCAGCCGAGGCGTTGAGCAGAGCTGACCGCGCAGGAACGTCACCGCGACGATGCCGTCGTCGTTCGTCGACCGCTGCACGACGAGGTCCACCGGCACGCCGTCCTTCGGGGTCGACCGCAGCGAGTCGACGGTCACCCGCTGCTTGCGCGGCTCCGGGTGGTCCGGGATGCGAGCGGCGACCGGCTTCGGCGCCCGGGGCTCCGGCTGGCCGAGGTCGACAGCCCGTTCGCAGGCGGCGCGCCACTCGGCGATCTTCTCGTCGTTGGCTCGTGCGGCCTCGCGCTCGGCCTCGTCGCGCTCGGCCTCCCATGCTGCGATTCGGGCGTCGTGGATGGCAAGCAGGGCATGCACTGCCGCCGCCTCTTCGAGCGACTCGAGCACAGCCGTGCCCACGCCGATCAGCAGCTCGATGCGTACCTGCGCCGTCCAGCGCTTCGGGGTGACGAGCGTGCTCTCGATGGTCAGGCCGCTCGGCAGAGTCAGCGACTGGTGGTCGCAGGTGGGGAAGCTCGGGTTCTCCATGGGGGTCCTCTGGGTCATGCGGCCTCGCGGCCGTCGTCGTCGTCGTGATGGTTGGGTGCCGGGTTGGCCGCGGCTTCGCGCTGCAGCCGGGCTCGTCTGCCGCGCTCGATCGCCTGCTCGAGCATCCGTTCGAGGGCGTCGTTCAGGCCGACGCGCCGCTCTCGGCGTCGGCGCTCGCAGTGCGGACACTGCCGACCGTGCACCGCGAGAGGGTCGTGGCTGACTCGGTGGCCGCAGGTCAGCAGGTCGTACGGGCGGCCGTCGTCACCCCAGATGACGGCCCGGATTCGGCGGACAGGGGGTGCCATCAGCGCATGCCTCCCGCCGCGGCGAGCGGCTCCGTCGTGGTCGTGGCGTCGGCCGGGTCGACGTGGCGAACGTCGATGGCGACGTCGCGGCCGGCGGCCTCGGTGGCGACTCGGCACAGCAGCCCCGTCAGGTTCTTCTCGACGAGCAGGGCGGCGAGCTCGTCCGGGGTCTGCAGTCGCACCCGGTCGGCCCGCCAGCCGGCGAGTCGCAGCGTGGACAGGTCGCCAGCGAGCTGCTCGGGGGCACCGTCGGCCAGTCGGGCCGTCACAGACTCCCACCATGGCGGCGGAGTCACACCCGGCAGCGGCGACAGGGGCGGCGCCGATGGTCGTGTCGGCGACGGGCTCGACGTCGTCGCAATCGTTGTCGACGTCGTCGCTGGCGTCGCGGCGAGGGTCGACGACGGCGGGTCGACCGGTGCGCCGAAGATGCGGGCGGCGAGCTCGTCGGCGGCGTCGGTCCGCTCGACGGTCCAGAGGCGCCGGTCAGGGACGTAGGTCCAGCCGCCGGCGCGCATGGCCTCGGTCACCGACACGGGCGGCTGGCCGTCGAACTGGACCCACAGCCGGGCCGGGCGCCCGTCCGTCGCGGCGGCGGCTCGGCACTCGCCGAGGTCGGCCATGACCCCGGTCGAAAACGAGGGATGGGATCCCCCCTCCTCCACCCCGGCGGTGCCCCGTCGCTGCCCGGGAGGGTCCGGGCTGCGTGGGGGGGTAGGGGGGGATGGATCTTTCTTATGAGAGATCTCTTTCTTCTTAGTGTGCGCGGAATCTGCGCGCGAACTGCGCGCCATCTGCGCGGAATCTGCGCGCGAACTGCGCGCGCCCGGGCCGGATGCGCAGTGCTCATCGGCATCGGCCTGCGCGGAATCTGCGCGCGAACTGCGCGCCATCTGCGCGGAATCTGCGCGCGAACTGCGCGCGCTTTCGGGGACCGCGTCGGCCTGGTATCGGTCGTAGTTCAGGACCGTGATGACCGACCCCTCGCAGGTGATCATCGCGTCGGCGACGAGCGCGTTGAGGAAGCGTCGGACCGCGTGCCGGTTGCCCCATCGCCACGAGCGGGCGAGCTGCGCGTGGCTCGCCTCGAGCTGCCCGCGGACGAGGCCACGCCCCTCGGCGAAGTACGCACGGCCGAGCATCCAGATCCACGCCTCGGCGCGGGTCATGGGCGCATCGTCCTGCAGCACCGGATGGCTCCAGATGGACCGATGCACACGGATGTAGCCGTGGTCGATCACCGGCGGACCTCCCGCACGCGGAAGGCCACGCGCCAGACCCACGGGTTGTCCGCCCATGACTGGCCGGGCTTCGCGCCGTAGATGCTGTCCCAGATGTCGACCCACGCCTCGCGCAGCAGCTCGGTGGACAGCGCCGGGATGCCCACGCCCTCGGCGAGGATGTCCTCGCGGGTGATGGCCTGCAGCCGCTCGGGCCGCACGTCGGTCACCTCGAGGAAGAGCCGGGCGAACTCGCGCGGCATGTGGATGGACGGGCGCCAGCGGCCGTCGTCGAGGAGCTCGCGCACGGTGTCCTCGCGCCCGACCGGCGCTTCGGCGCGGTAGATCGGCACGTCGCCGGCCAGCCCCCACGTCTCGCGCACCCACAGAGTGTCGCCGCCGGCGCCAGACGGGCAGCGAAGCGTCGGGCAGGCCGCGGCGTCGGCGCCCGTGTAGCCCTTCGGCATCCACAGATGCACTGATGGGTCGCGCCTGTGCGCCCCGACGTGCCGCCACGAATCGGGCGCTGGCGTCGTGTCGGCGCGCCGACGGTAGGCGAAGCCGGGGACGTGCAGGTTGATGGCGTCGAGGCCCTGCAGCCGCCGCGTCACCGTCTTGCGACCGTCGAGGATGGCCCGCACCAGCGGACCCGAGAAGAGGATCGGACGTTCGGTGCTCATGCCGCCTGACCCCCCACCTCGCGCAGAAGCTCGTCGAGGTTCGGGTAGTCGCACAGGACCTCGTCGCAGACCGTGCGGCCGGCGAGCACGGCGTCGATGACCGCGCCCTCGTGCTCGGCCGCGAGCGTGCGGGTGAGGCGGTCCTCGTGGGCGCCCCACAGGGCGTCACGTCCGACGCGTTCGATCGTCGGACGATCGAAGAGCAGCGGCTTCTCGCTGTAGAGGTCCTCGCGGTGGTACTCGCGCCACATCTGGACGAAGTCACCGCGACGCATCTCCCACGGCTCGCAGACGTCCCCACCCGCGGCGGCCATGCGTCCGGCATCGGTGACGCGAATGACCCGCGTCTTCACACCGTCCGGCCGGACGATGCACCCCTTGCGCTCGAGTGCATCGAGGTGGTCGGAGACCCCGTTGGTCGAGCTGACGCCGAGCGAGGCCGCCATCTCGCGGTAGCTCGGCGAGTAGCCGAAGTAGCTCTGGTACCCGACGATGTCGCGCAGCAGGGTGAGCTGCCGGTCTGTCAGAGGGCGGATCCGGTATGTACCCTCTTTGTACCCCGGACGGTTCCGATCACCCTCGGACACCTCGGGAGAATCGTCGATCTCCGAAGGGCGCGGATCGCCGTTTACGCAGTGATTTTCGGCCGTTCCGTGACGTGCCCGTACATGTCTGTGTCGCGAAAGGTCGCGGTGATGCGCGTCGCGACGCGCCACATCTCGGGGGCGGGCGTGGAATCAGGCATCGACAGCCTCGTCATCGGCGGTGCGGCGGGCCTCGGCGGAGAGGGCCGCGGCGTGTTCGGCGTCGACGAGCAACACGAGGTGCCCGCCGCCGGTGAACTGGATCGGCGCGTCCGCGGTCTGCGGTGTGGCCGTGCCATCGGCGTCGATGTACGCGAGGGCGAGGACGTCGTCACCCCACTGTTCGCGCAGGCGACCCTCGTCACAATCGGCGGTGATGAGGTGGCTGACGATCCGGTGGCCGGTGGCGAAGCGCTCCGCGATCTCGTCGTACCGCCCGCCGGTGCCGAAGAGAATGCGCCCCGTGCCTGGGGCTTCGTCGGCGCCATCCTCGAGGGTCGACGGCAGGCGATACACGTCGGCGCGGCCGAACATGCGTTCGAAGTTGACCGAGGCGAGTGCGTTTACCTCGTCATTCGAGGTGAGCGACAACGCGCGGCCCATGTTGGTGAGATCGAGCTCGCCGAGGCCCGGGTCGGTCAGGACGTTCGCCTCCATGGCGTCGAGGCCCTTCATGCGCGCCATGAGCACGTTCGCGTGGTTCGTGTCGACGAGCAACGTGGGTACGCCGAGCTCGTCGAGACGGGACGCGAGGGCGCGCACCCAGGGTGTCGCACCGACGAGGACGACGCCGTTGGCCTGTTCTTCGAGCAGCCCGATCCGTCGCATGACCGGGCCGGCGGTGAGTCCATAGAACGCCACGGTGCCGGCGATCACGGTGAACGTCACCGGGACGAGCCGGTCGGCGCCTTCGAACCCGGCTGCGGTCAGCTTGAGGGCGAACACGCTGGCGACGGCCGCCGCCACGATGCCTCGCGGCGCCATCCACATCAGAAAGAGCATCTCTTTGACGGTCATGTCCGTGCCCCAGGCGGAGGCGAGCACGGCGAGAGGACGGATAACGAAGATGAGCAGGGCGAGGAAGAGCAGGGCGCGTCCGTCGATCAGCTGCAGCGTCTCGACGGACAGGTCGGCGGCGAGCATGACGAAGAGGCTCGAGATCAGCAGGACCTGGAGGTCTTCCTTGAACTCGATGATGCGGTGCACGTTCGTCGCGGACTGGTTGGCGAGCACGATGCCCATCACGGTGACCGAGAGCAGGCCGGACTCCTCCTGCACCTGGTTGGCGAGGGTCGAGACGGCGAGCACGAGGCCGAGCACGATCGGGTTTCGCAGGTAGTCGGGGATCCAGTACCGCTTGAGGGCCTGGGTCAGGAACACGCCCCCGAGCAGACCGATTGCCGTGCCGACGACGGCGGTGAGGGTGATCACTTCGACCGTGTGGGCGGTCGCGTCGGCGATGCCGGGGTGGCGGATCACCTCGTAGACGAGGACCGCGAGCATCGCGCCGATCGGGTCGTTGACGATGCCCTCCCAGCGGGCCGCGGCGGCGATGCGCCCGCGGGGCCTGAGGTGGGCGAGCATGGGTACGATGACCGTGGGTCCGGTGACGACGAGCACCGCGCCGAGCAGGATCGCGAGGCGGGGCTCGAGGCCGACGACGAGCACGCCGCCGAGCGATGCGAGCACCCAGGTGACGGCGGCTCCGATCGTGATGAGGTTGCGCACCGGGCGCCCGACCTCGCGCAGGTCGTCGAAGCGCAGGCTCAGGCCGCCTTCGAAGAGAATGACGGCGACGGCGAGCGAGATGATCGGGTGCATCAGGTCGCCGAAGACGTGATGCGGATCGATCAGGCCGGCGACGGGCCCAACGAAGAGGCCCGCCAACAGGAGCAGCAGAATGGACGGGATGGCGAGGCGCCACGCGACCCACTGGGCCGCGAGGCCGACACCGACGATGGCCGAGAGGCCGATGAGATGGGACTGATCCACGGACGCCCGGGACAGGTGGCTCGGTCACCCGGCACGAGGCCGGATGTGGACGAGCGCTCGCAGACCACGACACGCCCGAAGGTAGATTTTGGCGTCGGTGCGCGTGCCGTAGGCGTCACGCCCGAAGGTAGTTTCATCGACGGTGCGCAGGCCGTAGGGGCCCCGCCGTAGGCGTCACGCCTGGGCGTCACGCCCGAAGGTAGTTTCATCGACGGTGCGCGTGCCGTAGGCGTCACGCCCGAAGGTAGTTTCATCGACGGTTTCATCGACGGTGCGCGTGCCGTAGGCGTCACGCCCGAAGGTAGTTTCATCGACGGTTTCATCGACGGTGCGCAGGCCGTAGGGGCCACGCCCGAAGGTAGTTTCATCGACGGTGCGCAGGCCGTAGGGGCCCCGTCCGAAGGTAGATCTCAACACGTTGACTCGGCTCAGAACCAGCCGCGTCCGGACGCCGTAGTTATCGGCAGGATGAGCGAGGATGCAACCGCCGCCTTGTGAGGGTGGGCGTCAGCGAGCACGTTCGCGGTCGAGCTCGGTGGCGAGCGCGGCGGCGAGATGCTCGTACTGGGCGAAGGCGTTGTACGCCTGAGCGGACACGCGAACGAGGCGCTTCGGGTGCGTCGGCCAGGGGATGATCGGGACCTCGATGTCGTGGCGCTGTAGCAGGTCGTCCTGCAGTCGCGTCAGGTACATCGGGTGGGGCTCGGGGGGATGCGGGTCGTCGGGGAGCGGTACGGCCGCGAGCGCGCCGATCATCGAGTCGGGGGCCGGCGGAGCGACGCCGAGCGCATCGCAGAGAAGGTCGCGCGCGCGCAGCGCGAGCGCTCGGTTGCGTGCCATCCATCCGGGCCATCCGTCGGGCGACATGCCCTCGATGGCCTCGAGCGCGTCGGCGACGACCATCCACGGCGATGGATCGAACGTCCCTGTCCATTCGAACTCGATCTGAAATCGGCTGCGGTCGGTGCGCGTCGTGTTCGCGCCGTGCGAGATGACCGTCGGGCGGATGTCCGCCTGTCGATCGCGTCGCACCCACAGGAAAGCGGCGCCCTTCGGTGCACAGACCCACTTGTGCAGGTTACCCGTGTAGTACGTCGCCCCGATGGACGGCACGTCGAGCGGGACCATGCCGGGAGCGTGGGCGCCGTCCACGAGGACCTCGATGCCACGGGGTTCGACGGCCGCGGCGAGGTCGGCGACGGGCAGAATGAGCCCGGTCGGACTGGTGATGTGGTCGACCAGCACGAGCCGCGTGCGCTCGGTGACGGCGTCGAGGATTGCGTTGACGGCGTCGCGCGGCGTTGCGATCGGGAAGGGCACCGTAGCCACGACGACCGAGGCGCCAGCGCGATCGGCAACGAAGCGAGCGGCGTTGTTGCAGGCGTTGTATCCGTGGCTCGTGACGAGGATCTCGTCGCCGGGGGCAAAGGCCAGCGACCGCAGCACGGCGTTCACACCGGACGTCGCGTTGGGCACGAAGACGACATCGCGGGCGTCCGCGCTGAGGAAGTCCGCGAGGGCATGCCGGCTGCGTGCGAGGCGGTCCTCGAACTGCCGGAGCATGAAGCCGACCGGCTGCCGCTCGAGCGCCGCGCGGACCTCGTCCTGAGCGTCGAGAACAACCTTCGGGCAGGCGCCGAACGAGCCGTGGTTCAAGAAGTCGACGGCTGGGTCGAGCGCGAAGTGGCGGGCCAGGTTGGACGCGCGATCGGTCACGGTCGAGATCAGGGCCAGGGGGCGGTGAACGTGCCGGTCGACATGCGGAAGCTGCGTCCGTTGATGTCGACGGACTGGGGCAGGCCGGTGATCTCGCCGTTGAACTGCCCGGTCGCGAGATCGACGGCCCCTTCGAACCCGGCCGTCAGCCCGGTGCCTCGGCCGGCCCACTCGATGCGCACGTCGACGTCGGCGTTGACGTTCGCCGGAGGCTCGATCGTCGGCGACCCACCGATGAAGCTGATGTTCACCGCGAGGGGCTGGCGTTCGTATTCGCCCGTGCAACGGACCGATGAGCTGCCGTTGAATCGCACGACCCCGCTGTCTTCGACGGTCACGACCAGGTCTCCCGAACAGCCGGCGGGGGTGATGTCCGCAAAGAACCTTCCGCCGGAGTATTCACCGGCCGCGGCGAGGGTACACTCGCGCACGTCGCCTGCTCCACCGCACGAGTGCGCCGCGGTCGGGCACTCGCCGCAGGACCCTCCGCAGCCATCGTCGCCACACTCGCGCATCTCGCAGTTCGGCACGCACACGCACGCGCCGTCGTCGCACTGCTCGTTGTCGGCGCATTCGCCGCAGGACCCTCCGCAGCCGTCGTCGCCGCACGCAAACCCGTCGCAGCTCGGGACGCACGCGGGCACGTCGGGCTCTGTCGACGCATCGGGTTCTGTGGACGTATCTGGCTGTGTGGATGTGTCGGGTTCTGTGGACGTATCGGGCGCTGTCCCTCCGTCCGGATCGAACCCGTCGCAGGTGCACGGGCTCCAGGACCCGTCGACGCCGCATGCCTGCGCACCGGATGACCCGTCGGTGCAGACGCAGGCCGCCGTTGCCCCCGGCACGCCACACGACGTCGAATCGGACGAGCAGGCCGGCCCCGCGACGAGTGCGAGTATCGGCAGAGCGAGCATGAGGACAATCGTGCGTGTCGAATCGGCCATCAGGGGTCCAGCAGCGAGACGCGACCGCGCGCGTCGTGAGCGATCTTGCGTGAGGTAGGACACAGTGATCGAGTCTTCGCTGCGAAGCCAGTGCCGTCGAACGAGCGCGCCCATGCGGACGAGGTTGCCGATCCCGGGTGCGAGACCGTGGCCCGGTCCGACGTCCTATGCGAGGCTCCCGCTCCGCCTCGACGCCGGAGTTCGTGATGTCTGCATGGAAGCTCGTCGCAGTGTTTGCGGTCGTTCTCTTCGCCTTCGGCTGCGCCGACGACGATGAGGGGGGGTCCTTCGAGCTCGACTTCATCGGCACCACCTTCGCTGGCACCGATGTCGATTGCCGGATCAACACGTCGTATCCCGAAGGTGACCCGCAGCGGGACCGGTTCTATGTGCGGGCTGCGAACCCCGAAGAGCAGAACTTCAGTGCGCTGATCTCGTTCCTGGCGCACACCGACGCCCCCCCGGCCGGGGACTACGGTTTCGGCGATCTGGCGATTCAGGCGGGCTTCGATGGCCTGAGCGGCGAGTACGTCCGGGGCGACTTCAGCGATGGCGGCACCGTCACCGTCGTCGATGACGGCAGCGGTTCGCTGACGATCACCATCGCGGGTTCGTCGACGATGACGGGTACGATCGTCTGCCCGTGACCGCGGTGATACCGACAATCAGTGAAACGTCCGCGATGATGACGAAGAAAGGCGGGCAGCCGGCAAGGCGTGAAAGTGCCGATTGCTGAGGGTACTTTGCGATTGAGCCACGCCGCGAGGTGTTCGCCTGGCAAGTCTGGGCGCGGACCGGATCACTGAAGGTCGGTATCAGTCGCTGCCGGGATCGGTGAACGTCGGGGGCCGCAGCTGCCACAGCGGGGTGCCACGTTCGACTGGACGCATGGCGTTCTGCTCGAGAAACGCGACCGCCTCGTCCGGCGTTTCGACGAGGTCGATCAGCTCACCGTAGCCTGATTGCCACTGCTTCTTCGCCGCGACGAAGCCGACGACGGCGCCGAACATCGGGCCCCACTCGCGGTGGCCGAGAAAGACCATCGGGCTGTGGCTGGCGAACGTGGCGTAGTGGTTCTGCGCGAGGTCCATGTAGACCTCCTGCAGGGTGCCGGCGCTGCCGGGGGCGTACACCACGCCGGCGGTCGAGATCGCGAGCAGACCGTCTTCGCGGATCGAATTGGCGAAGTACTTCGCGATCGCCGGCGAGAAGAGGTTCGAAGGCTCGTGGCCATAGAACCAGGTCGGGATCGCGAGGCTGCGCCCCGGATCGACGGCGTCACGGCCGAATCGGCTGACGTCCTGCAGCGACGCGCCCGGGCCGAATCGAGCGACGACCGCTCTCGCCGTGGTCAGCCACGCATCGAGCCCGGCGAGCCACGAATCGGTGCCCTCGGCGCCGGGGCCGGCGTACTTCGGCGCCGGCGCCAGCATCGACACGGCCTCGGTGATCACGCTGCGGTCCGACCAGTTGGCGAGCCACGCGCCGAGGTTGCCCGCCTCCATGATGCCCGGACCGCCGCCGGTCGCGATGGTGAACCCGGCGCGTGTCGCGAGCCAGGCGGTCTCGACGACGTCGGTGAACCGCGGGTCGGTGCGCAGGGTCGAGTGCCCGCCCATGATTCCGACCATGCCGCGGCCGTCGATGGTGTCGAGCCACTCTTCGAGGGCGTCGTCGATCGCGTGGTCGTGGATGCGCATCGCCAGCGACGCCGCGATGGGGATCCCGCGCCCCGACCGCCGGTGCTGATCGTACCAGGCGTAGATGGCGAAGTCGCGGGTGCCCGTGTAGCCGCCGGCTCCGTAGCCCGCCATCAGCTCTGTCGGCTCGTACAGCCGGTGGCGCCACGGGTCGTATGGCAGGTCGGGCAGGCGGGGGAACACGAAGGCCCCGCGGGCGACGAGGTCGGCCTCGGCGGCTCGATCGTCGCCGAACCGGCACCCCAGGAAGAGCGCGTCGGTGACGTCGACGCCAGCGAGGTCCAGACCCCGCAGGTCGACCCCCTGCACCGCGCGGTCGCGCAGCTGCTGCGGTTGGGCGGCCGCGAGGCGCACCTCGTCCACCGAGGTCAGCTCACCGCGAAGCTCGTGCCGGCTCGTCATGTCGCGTCCCAGGTCGTCCGTCGTCGTCGCAGGGCGGCCTTGCCTTCGGTGTCGATCAGCACGCCCGTCGCGCCGCGGCCGAGCTCGGCGGCGTTGCCCTCGTCGGTGTCGATGTGCATCTCGAGGGCGTAGCTCGACTTCACGCGGACGAGCACGTCGCCGAAGATCAGCGAGCGTCCGCCGCTCTGGACGGCGACTTCGACGACGTCGCGGTCGTTGACGCCGAACGCCTCGGCGTCGGCGGGCGTCATGTGGATGTGCCGCCAGGCGCAGATGACACCCTGGCGCAGGGTGACGCGGCCTTTCGGCCCCTCGATCACGATGCCGGGGGTGTTCTCGACGTCGCCCGAAGCCCGCACGGGGGCGTCGACACCGAGGTGAAACTCGTCGGTGCGCGAGATCTCGATCTGGTCCTTCGATCGCAGCGGGCCGAGGATGCGCACGCCCTCGATCGACCGCTTCGGGCCGTGCAGCGTGACGGTCTCTTCGGCGGCAAACTGCCCGGGCTGGCTGAGCGGATTGCGCTCGGTGAGCGCGTAGCCTTCGCCGAAGAGCTTCTCGAGCGTCTCGTGCGTGAGGTGCACGTGTCGCGCGCTCACGGCGACCGGGATGGTGCGAGGCGCCGCGACGCGGTCCTGCTCGCGGGCGATGCGGGCGGTGTCGCGGGCGATCGCTGCCTGCTCGTCGGTGGCGACGACCAGCAGGCGGCACCGGCTCGTTGCGGTGGAGATCTCGGCGACCGGGGTATCGGCGCTGACGCGGGCGTCGTGGTTGCGCTCCTCGTCGAGCCGGGCGCCGAGGAAGTCGAGCCGCTGACCGACGCGATGGCGCACGAGCGCGCTGTTCTCGCCGATGCCGGCGGTGAACACGATGGCATCGACGCCGCCCATGGCTGCAGCGTACGCGCCGATGTAGCGGCGGACGCGGTGCGTGAACACGTGCAGCGCGAGGCGGGCGCGCTCGTCGCCGTCGCCGGCCCGGGCCTCGATGTCGCGCATGTCGTTGCCCGCGCCCGACAGGCCGGCGAGCCCGCTCTGGCGGTTGAGCAGGTGGTCGACCGCGTCGACGTCGAGCCCTTCGGCGCGCATGAGCTGCAGCACGAGTCCGGGGTCGACGTCGCCGACGCGGGTGCCCATGACGAGGCCCTCGAGGGGCGTCATGCCCATCGACGTCTCGACGCTGCGGCCGTGCTCGACGGCGGTCACGCTGCACCCGTTACCGAGGTGGCAGGTGATGATGCGCAGGTCGCGGACGTCGGCGTCGAGGTGCTTCGCGGCGCGCGACGCGACGTACTGGTGGCTGATGCCGTGGAACCCGAACCGGCGGAGCCCGTGCTGTTCAGCGAGCTCGATCGGCAGGGCGTAGTGGCGGGCTCGAGCCGGAAGGGTCGCGTGGAACGCGGTGTCGAACACGGCGACGTGCGGCACTTCGGGCAGCAGCTCGAGCGCGGCGCGGATGCCGGCGAGGTTCGCCGGGTTGTGCAGCGGGGCGAGGGGCACGAGCGCTTCGATCTCGGCGATGACAGCGTCGTCGATGCGCGTGGGAGCGGTGAATCGCTCGCCGCCGTGGACGACCCGGTGGCCGACGCCGCGGATCTCGGTCGCGCCGGATGCGAGCCGGTCGAGGACGAGGGCGACTGCGGCGCGATGATCTGTCGCAGGGACGGTGACGGGGTCGCCGTCGTCGAAGCGAGCGGTGGCTTCGGGGCCGATGCGATCGATGCGGGCGTTGGTGACGTGGCGGCCGGTGTCCGTATCGATCAGGGCGGCCTTCAGCGTCGACGAGCCAGCGTTCAGGGCGAGCACGATCATGGTCAGACTCCCAGCCAGGCGGCCGCCTTCGCGGCGACGTCGCTCAGGCATCCGCGCTCGAACGGCGACTGCAATCCGGCGTCGGCGACGAGCGTGCGGAACGGCGCTTCGCCGCCGCGGCGGCAGAGCGTGAGCCATGCGTCGAACGCTGCGTCGAAGTCGTCGTCGAGCTTCGACCAGAGCTGCAGGGCGACGGTGCCGGCGAGGGTGTAGTCGATGTAGTAGAACGGCGCGCAGTAGATGTGCAGCTGCTTCTGCCAGAAGCCGCCCTTCGCGGTGTGCTCGATGGCGGCGTGGTTGCGCCAGGGCAGGTACATGCGCTCCATCTCGAGCCACATCGCGTGTCGCTCGGCGGGTGTGGCGTCCGGCTTCTCGTAGATGAGGTGCTGGAAGTGGTCGACGGCGACGCCGTACGGGATGAAGCAGAGGGCCTCGATGAGGTGCGTCCGGCGAAACCGGTCTGCGTCATCGTCGAAGAACTTCTCCATGTGGTCCCACGTGAGGAACTCGAGGCTCATGGAGTGAATCTCGGCCGCCTCGTACGTGGGCCAGAGCTGCTCCATGTACGGGTGGTGGCGGCTGGACCACGCCTGGAACGCGTGGCCGGCTTCGTGGGTGAACACGCGGACGTCGCCGGCGCTGCCATTGAAGTTTGCGAAAATGTAGGGGACTTCGTAGTTCGGGAAGTCCGTGCAGAAGCCGCCGCCGGCCTTGCCGTCGCGGGCTTCGAGGTCGAGCAGGTCGAGGTCGACCATCATGCGAAAGAACCCGCTGAGTTCGGGGTGCATGGCGTCGAACATCTCGGTGGCGCGCTCGACCATCCACGGGCCATCGCCCTTCGGACGCGGGTTGCCGTTGGCGTCGTAGACGAGCTCGTCGGCGATGGTCAGCGTGTCGAGACCGAGTTCGGCAGCCTGCCATTCGCGGATGCGAGCGACGAGGGGGACGATCTCGTCGCGGACTTCGGCGCGGAACGCGAGCACGTCGTCGCGGTCGTAGTCCATGCGGTTCATGCGCCGGTAGCCGAGTTCGACGAAGTCGGCGAGGCCGAGCTTCTGCGCCATGCCGTGGCGCAGGGCGACGAGGTCGTCGTAGAGCGCGTCGAGAGCGTCGGCGTTGTCTGCGTGCCAGCCCCAGTAGGCGCGCCATGCGGCGTGCCGGGTGGCGGTGTCGCCGTCGTCCATGAACGCGCCGAGAGCGGACAGGTTGAGGGATCGCCCCTGGAACTCGACCTTCGCCGAGCCGCGGAGCTCGGTGTACTTCGCGGTGAGCTTCGACTCGGTGGTGAGATCTTCGGCGATGGACGGGTCGAAGGACCCCATCTCGTTGGTCCACGTCGCGGCAATCACGGTCCCGAGCTCGGCGAGCACGGCGTCGGACGTCGCATGATCGAGGATCGCGCGCATCATGCCGGTGTCGTGCTCGGTAACACGCGGCCACCGCTCGTCGACGGTCTCGCGCGCGGCCTTCGCATCAGCGTCGCCGGTGTTCTGCGCGAACCGGACGCCGGCGAGCGCCTTCCACGTGGCGAGGTGTCGGCGCCACTCGTCCCACTCGCGCACGACGGCGAGGGCGTCTTCGGCGGTGGTGGCGGCGTCGAGCGCCGCGTCGAGCGCCGCCCGAAGGTTCTTGTATCGATCGTCGATCGTCTCGAGCGAAGGCGTCTCGACGCGCATGGCGTCGAAGCGAGGAGCGTTCATGGTGGGCCTCTTGAAAGGGCGGAAGTAGGCCCGCGAAGCGTAGGTCCGGTGCCTCGGTCGTGTCGAGGGGGGCGGTCGGCAGGAGACCGGATGGCGGCCAATATCACGGCCCGAAAGTCGTGAGGCGGCAGCCCGGGAAGCCGGTTCGTAGATTCGTAGCTGGTCCGACGGCTCGATTCGTGGCCAGCCCGAAGGTTCGAAGCTCGCGGCCGGCCCGAAGCTCGCGGCCGGCCCGAAGGTCCTACGGAACGGTCCTACGGAACGGAAGGTCCTACGGAACGCCGCCCGAGGGTTCGGTGTGCGCAGCGCTCGGAAACGACGGCGATGCGCGCCGAGATTTCCGTTGAGGGTGTTTCTCTGGTGAGACACGGATCGGTTTGACGGGCTGAAGGCGTCAAACTTCACCGCGAGAAGGCGTGATCAGGTAACCGATCTCGCTACGCGTTGGATTCGATGCCACGGGCACGCGCCGAGGACGTTCGATACCCCCGGCCCCGCTTGCTCTCGGCCTGTCCGCACCGCCACGTGCCTACCCGACGGCTTCGGCACCAGCGTACACGACGACCCACCATGTGCCGGCGGGGAAGGTCACCTCTCGGTCGCCGGCACTCCACCGCTCCCATGCGGCGCGGTACGC
>Ga0209692_10000438_pt1 | contig 99674 bp, 94 predicted proteins | sample tdDd472_FD_187129 | JGI IMG/M metagenome (GOLD analysis project Ga0209692, IMG submission 187129) | Marine sediment microbial communities from the Atlantic coast under amendment with organic carbon and nitrate - tdDd47.2 (SPAdes)... | ecosystem: Environmental > Aquatic > Marine > Coastal >...
GTAGCACAATATATGTAGGGGAGCCCCTTGTGGGTTCCCGTTGAGATGGTCTGGGGTTGAGGCATCGGCGGGCACACGCAATGCGCCCCTACGCGATTGAATCCGAGCGTTGTTTTACATTTTTTTGGTAGGGGCTTATTGCATAAGCCCGTTGAGATGGCCTGGAATTCAGCGATCGTCGGGCGGGTACAAGACGCCGCCCCTACAGAAATGTAGCACAATATATGTAGGGGAGCCCCTTGTGGGTTCCCGCTGAGATGGTCTTAGGTTGAGGCATCGGCGGGCGCACGCAATGCGCCCCTACGCGATTGAATCCGAGCGTTGTTTTACATTTTTTTGGTAGGGGCTTATCGCATAAGCCCGTTGAGATGGTCTGGAATTCAGAGATCGTGGGGCGGGTACAAGACGCCGCCCCTACAGAAATGTAGTACAATATATGTAGGGGAGCCCCTTGTGGGTTCCCGTTGAGATGGTCTGAGGTTGAGGCATCGGCGGGCGCACGCAATGCGCCCTACGCGATTGAATCCGAGTGTTGTTTTACATTTTTTTGTAGGGGCTTATCGCATAAGCCCGTTGAGATGGCCTGGAATTCAGCGATCGTCGGGCGGGTACAAGACGCCGCCCCTACAGAAATGTAGCACAATATATGTAGGGGAGCCCCTTGTGGGTTCCCGCTGAGATGGTCTTAGGTTGAGGCATCGGCGGGCGCACGCAATGCGCCCCTACGCGATTGAATCCGAGCGTTGTTTTACATTTTTTTGGTAGGGGCTTATCGCATAAGCCCGTTGAGATGGTCTGGAATTCAGAGATCGTGGGGCGGGTACAAGACGCCGCCCCTACAGAAATGTAGTACAATATATGTAGGGGAGCCCCTTGTGGGTTCCCGTTGAGATGGTCTGAGGTTGAGGCATCGGCGGGCGCACGCAATGCGCCCTACGCGATTGAATCCGAGTGTTGTTTTACATTTTTTTGTAGGGGCTTATCGCATAAGCCCGTTGAGATGGCCTGGAATTCAGCGATCGTCGGGCGGGTACAAGACGCCGCCCCTACATAACTGCGGTCACAAAAAAGGGTGCATTAAATGCACCCTTTGGATCGCAATACTAGCTATTACTTTTTACCCCATGAACATCGAACTTAATGACTCTTCTTCATTAACGCGACGGACGGACTCCGCCAGCATTTCAGACAGGGTAAGAATTTCAATGCGGTCACATCCTTTGGCAACGTCGTTCAGCGGGATGGTATCGGTAACGATCAATTTATCCAGCACAGAATTATTAATGTTTTCAATGGCTTTACCCGATAATACCGGGTGAGAAGCGTAGGCTTTAACGCTTTTGGCACCGTTGGCTTTCAGGGCTCCGGCGGCGGTGCATAATGTGCCCGCTGTATCGACCATATCATCGAGGATAATACAGTCGCGACCTTCAACATCACCAATGATATGCATAACTTCTGATTTGTTAGCTTCTGGGCGACGTTTATCGATAATGGCCAACTCGGCATCATTTAACAATTTAGCAACAGCTCGCGCACGAACAACCCCGCCAACGTCAGGCGAAACGACAATTTCGTCACCCGAGGCGTTTTTCTGGATATGGTCAATCAATACAGGCGTGGCGTAAACGTTATCGACCGGTATGTCGAAGAATCCCTGAATCTGGTCGGCGTGTAAATCGACAGTTAACACGCGATTGATGCCAACAACCGCCATCATATCTGCAACGACTTTAGCGGTAATAGGCACACGTGCACTACGCACGCGTCGGTCTTGGCGGGCGTAGCCAAAATAAGGAACGACCGCAGTAATTCGGCCTGCTGAAGCGCGTCGAAGTGCGTCAGCCATGACCACCAATTCAATTAAGTTGTCATTGGTTGGCGCGCAGGTAGATTGAATAACAAAGACATCCATACCGCGGACGTTTTCCAGGATTTCAACGGCAACTTCACCATCGCTGAATCGCCCGACCTTGGCTTTTCCTAGTTCGACACCGAGTCTACCGGCGATTTTATTGGCGAGTTCAGGCGTGGCATTACCACTGAAAAGCATCATATCAGACATAAATAGACCCCAGTTATCTCTGCTTGTATGGATTGTTTAAATTATGGATGAACGAATAATACATCAGGATGGCCAATTTCGCTGTGTTATTTTTTGAAATCTTTGCCATCGAGTGTTTGGAAGCTATATTAGATGGTTGAATTGAATGGTTTCATGTTGATGATCAGGACCATCTGATGTAGCCAGGAAAATGGCAGGGGTAGCTGGATTCGAACCAACGCATGACGGGATCAAAACCCGTTGCCTTACCGCTTGGCGATACCCCTGTGGTAGCTAACCTAGCTTTGAATGCTAGTTAGTTTTCTTTAGCTAACTGTCGATGTAATGGTGAGTGATTCACCCCTCTGGCTACAAAGTGTGGCCATTCACATCGGGTCGCTATTTTACGCACTTCTTGCTCATTGTCAAAGGGTAAAAACAAACAACTTCCACTTCCGGTCATTCTGGCGTTTGGACTAAACTGAGTTAGCCAATCTAACGCTTTTCTGACCTCTGGATAGTCACCGCAGACAATGTCCTGCATGGTGTTAAACCCTTTAAAAGGTAGCCCCAGTGCGTTGAGGTCGCGTATTGTGATGGCTTTGCTATTTCTTGTCAACAGTGGATTTGAAAAAATTTTTCTGGTGGAAACATGGCAGGGCGGCTGGACGACCAAATACCAGGCATCAGCCATATTGACCGGCTCAATAATTTCGCCAATTCCTTCGACAAACGCGGTATGACCGCGGACAAAAATTGGCACATCAGCGCCCAGACTCAGGCCCATTTCTGCCAGTTGACTGGTCGATAATCCGAGTTGCCATTGATGATTGAGTGCCACCAGTGTGGTCGCACAGTTAGAACTGCCTCCGCCGACACCACCGCCAAAAGGCAGGATCTTATGGAGATAGATTTTAGCGCCTAAATGGTCTCGTTTTAATGTGTCGCGCGCATATTGTTGTAATGCTCTGGCAGCGGCGACCACCAGGTTGTCGTTACCTGCTAATTCACGAATGTCGCAGTCAAATTCGATGATGCCCGATTCGTTTACGCTAATGTCCAGGCTGTCGCCGTAGTCCAGGAGCTGAAAAACACTTTGCAGATTATGGTAACCATTTGCCCTTTGCCCGACAAAGTGGAGAAACAGGTTGAGTTTACAGGGGCTCGGCCAGCGGATTGTCGAATTCTTCATGGTATGTAGTTCGCGGGTAAAAACTCCCAATCTTTCACAACCACTTTAAGTGACATTTGCGGATGTGTGGCCTTAATAATACGAGGCATATGATAGCCCGCATAATTCTGGTAACGGGCAAATTCGACCTGCCAGTCGTTTAGCTGTACCTGACTAAGGTCACCTGAAGGGCTACGGGTAACTTTTTCACCTGACTGATACGAAGGTAGCCCTTTGACCCAATAGGCAAGCGCATCGATAGGAAAATCCCAGCCCAAGGATTGATAAAGCAATCGTTGGGCATTTTGATGATAAAAAATCTGGTCATCGGGCAGTTTCAAGACCGCCTGATTCGGCTCTTGAATTAAGTGGGCATAAGTGACGCCAAAGGTACCGTAAATGTGAAAATCGAACTCAATGCCCTGTTTTTGCCAGTCGAGCGTAGCGGCGACATTTTCTTCTTCTGTCCGAATAGACACCCGAGCTTTCATTTGCCAGTGATTTTGTTCCGCTAGCTGTCCTTGGGGCTGGACACCTAAGGTGCCAGATTGACAGCCAGTCAGCACAGAAATAAGCAGCAACAGGGTTAGCTGAAAAAATCGGTGTTTATAGACTGGTCTGACTGGAGATACTCGTGATTCTGCAAAAGTCATACTGCAATTATTCACCCGAATTGAGCTCGACATTCAAGCGATTGAGGGTCTTGCCTAAAATTTCACTTTGGCTGTCTAGTTCCAGTCCTTTGCGCCAGACTTTTTTAGCCACGTCTTTTTTACCGTCTTGCCACAATACTTCGCCCAGGTGAGCGGCAACGTCTGCGCTGGGTGCCAGCTTAAACGCGCGAGTCAGGTATTCGATGGCTTTGCCAATTTCACCTTGACGATAGGCGATCCAACCCATGCTGTCGATGACTGCCGGATTATCGGGCAAACCGCGATAGGCGTTGGCAATCAGAGTTTTGGCATAATCGAGTTCGATATTTTGATCGGCCAGGGTGTAACCCAGGGCATTCTGGATGTTGAGATCATCAGGGTAGAGATTATGAAGCTGTTTAAAATCTGCCACCATTTCATCTAGCAACCCTAAAGGTTCTTTGTAAATGGCGCGGGTATAGAGCAGATCTTTATCCTCTGGCTTGATTTCCAGGGCTTGATTAATCCAGTCAATCGCCGATTGAATATGGCCATTGTTGTTTAGCAATGCTGCTGCGGCTAGATTGAATTCATCCAGTTTAGGGCCGGGTTCAAAAAGATCTCTGGCCTGAATTAACAAAGGCACAAGCTTTTCGGGTTTGTCGGTTAATTCATATAATTCGATCTTTTTCAATAAAAGCACCAGATTTTCCGGTGACTCGGTGAGCGCCTGTTCCAGTCGTTGTTTTGCGCGCTCTTTGCTAAAGTGTTGGCGAAGCAGGTCTATTTCTGCGTTGACCAGTTTAATTTTGTCGTTCTCGTCAAGTTCTCGATTCGTTGTCAGCATTTCCAGGGCTTTTTCAAACTGTTTTTTCCCGGAATAGATTCTAGCCAGCTGAACGCGTGCATGGATCCAGAATCGGCCAGCCTCCACCTGATTGAAACAATCAATGGCAAGAGACGATTGCTCCAGTTTTGACGCTGAATCGCCACAGTAAAAACCGGTAGTATTGGTTTTATAATCTTGGTCTAACAGGAATTTAAAGTGGGGCAAACCGGCACTAAAATCGTTGAGAGCATAATGACTGGCTGCCAGGTAAAAGCGTGCCTCGAGATCATCGGGGTGCACATTTAGCCAGTCGGTATAATGCGCCACACTGGCTTCAAAATCTCTTAAATCGTACAGTAATTGCCCGAGCATCTGGCTGACTTCGGCTGAATCGGGCATGGCGTTAAACGTGTCATTCAGGTAATTGCGCGCTTCATCGTCACGTCTTAGTTGGAACAGGACATGCGATTTTATGCGCACCGCTGGTAAGAAAGCGGGCGACATAGTCAGCGCGTTATTAATTCGGTTTAACGCCTGATTGAGCATATTGTCCGACTGGTTGTTGGCGTTGGCCAGATTCATAATAAATTTGGCAATACCGGTTTCAATGGCCACTTCATTGGGCATCTGAGTCTGCAAATCACGCAACAGACTGAACGATACCCGCGGATCATGCGGAACAATATTTTCTTCAATCAGTTGATATCTGGCTTCGCTCGATTCGAGCTCGTTTAATAAAGTTTGCGCAGTTGCCAGAGCTTCAGGGCCGTTCTGTTGTCCGATTTGAGATTGTAAAATTAGCGTGCGGGCTTCAATACTACCCGGTTGCACCTGAAGCCAGACCTGTGCCGCCTGTTCCATACCAAGCGGGTCATCAGCTCTTTGAGCCGCTTCCACACTTTTCTGAATGAGTTGCATATCTTTAGATAAATCGGCAGCGAACAGGTAGTAACTCATGGCCGTCTGATGATCGCCCTGATGCTCGGCCATATCGGCGGTGATAATGGCTTCATAAAGGTCGGCACGTTGGCGGTGATCTAATTCGGTAATTTTGGTCAACTGATACTGGTTGTGCGGTGTCTGAACTGATTCACCGCTCATGCTGGTGCAGGCTGATAGCGTAATTCCCAGGCTTAATGCCAGGCTAAGTCTGCAAAAATTCAGTTTGGTCATATTGGCTCTGCTGTTGCCTCTTACTTCAAGTATTCTTTTTATTGCCTGCCGAGAAACGCGATTATTTTCGGTTTTAAGCCTGATTATGAACGCTTTTAAAAAAAATGCGAATTGTCGTTGGCCTCTGTTATAATCCCCCAGATTAAACGACTAATTTGCTTATGTTTTAAGCGTAGGTGGATTGAAACTGAAGAATAAGACGTTTAATTGTTGAAATGGTTTCGTGAAAATCCGATTCCTTGTCAATTTAAATGTTTTTTTAAGCGGGATCCATTGTTTTTAGCCAATATTGATTGAAAGCGGGCATCAGGCCACACAGCCTGTCGCACAGTTTGCTAAAAATTGATTGGCGGGTTAAAACAGTAGCGCGGGTTAAAAACAGTAGCGCGGGTTAAAAACAGCGGCGCGGGTTAAAAATAGTCCGACTCGATAGATAAAGGCTAGCATTGATTAAGACCCGTACGGTTTCAGCTTATCGACCTTATATGTGAAAAATTCGAATGTCAGGTTCTATTTTTCTAACAATTAATGAGCAAAAGAAATAATTCTTTATTTATTAGATGATTATGTTAGCTATGCCGCTATTTGATAACAATCAATATATGCCATCACCGAAGTCGTTAGACTGCGGATCTACTCGATCACATAATCATTAGTTGTTCCTCACTATGCCAGTTTCAATATTTGGGATAAACCATAAGACTGCGCCTGTGGAAATCAGGGAAAAGGTCGCACTGTCGCCTGAATCGATGAGCGAAAGCCTCAATTCGCTCAAAAAATGTGCCGCACTCGATGAAGTCGCCATTATTTCCACCTGTAATCGTATGGAAATCGTATTTCGGTGCAAAGATAACCATGAATCCGATGAATTTGTCGCATCCAAAGCCCTCCAAGTCGCTGACTGGTTAGCGCAAAAACAGCAGATTGCAGTCGATAAAGTGACCGATTATTCCTATTGCCATAATGGTAAGGCCGCTATTAATCACCTGATGAAAGTTGCCTGCGGACTCGATTCGATGGTACTTGGCGAGCCTCAAATACTCGGGCAGGTTAAAGATGCTTTCGGTTATGCTAACCATGCCGGAACCATGGGATTATATTTAAATCGACTGTTTCAACAGACTTTCTCTTTGGCCAAACAGGTTCGCACAGATACCCAGATAGGCGAAAGTGCGGTCTCGGTAGCGTACGCGGCAGTTACTCTGGCGAAAAGAATATTCGCTGATTTTGCGCCTATTAAAGCATTGTTTATTGGAGCGGGTGAAACCATCGAACTGGCAGCGCGTCATCTGTCTCGCCAAGGTGTGGTGCAAATGAAAGTGGCCAATCGAACGGTCCAAAGGGCACAAACCCTGGCTGATGAATTTAACGCGACCGCTTATGGGCTCTCTTCGTTACCCGAGTTGGTCGCTGAAGCAGATATTATCATCAGTTCTACCGCCAGTCCGGTACCTATCATCGGCAAGGGATTGATGGAAAAAGCCATCAAGCAACGAAAGCATCGTCCGGTGTTTATGGTTGATTTGGCCGTTCCGCGTGATATCGAGCCGGAGGTGAGCGACTTAAACGACGTCTATCTCTATACCGTAGACGACATGCAGGATGTCATTAAAGAAAACCTGAAAGTCCGCGAAGAAGCGGCGCAGGAAGCAAAAGACATTATCGCCGTGCATGGTGAGAAATACCTAAATTGGTTGCAGTCACTCTCGGCGGTGTCTTTGCTAAAAGATTTTCGCGCCCAGTTTGATGAAATCAAAACCAATGAGCTAAGTCGTTCATTGGCAAAACTTAATGGTTCAGAAGATGCTGAAAGAGTGCTGACCGAATTTGCTAACCGATTAACCCAAAAATTTATGCATTCGCCGAGCAAATTAATTCGTCAGGCTGGCGAAAAAAGTCAACAGGATACTCTCGAAATACTAGCGGAAGCGTTTGAACTGAAGTCGTTAGACAAAGACTAACGTCCGTTACAGCAGTTGAAAGATATAGGTAAAATATGAAAGAGTCGATGATAAGAAAACTGGAAGGCCTGGCTGAACGTCATGAAGAAGTTGGGCACCTGCTTGGGGATCCAGATACGATTGCTGACCAGAAAAAGTTTATGGAGCTGTCGAAGGAATATTCACAGCTTGAAGAAGTGGTTAAGACCTTTAGTCAGTACCAACAGGTTTTGGAAGATATAGCCTCCGCCGAAGAAATGCTGAAAGATAGCGATCCGGAAATGCGTGAAATGGCGGAAGAAGATTATAAAGAAAGTAAACTGCAGGTTGAACCGCTTGAAGTTGAATTACAGAAGTTGTTATTACCGAAAGACCCTAATGATGAAAAAAATATCTTTCTGGAAATTCGTGCGGGTACCGGCGGTGACGAGGCGGCAATTTTTGTAGGTGACCTATTCCGTATGTACAGTCGTTTTGCGGAAAAAAATCGTTGGCAAATTGAAGTGATGAATGAAAGCCCGAGCGAGCAGGGTGGCTACAAAGAAATCATCTGCAAGATTAGCGGTGACAGTGTGTATTCCAAGTTGAAATTTGAATCGGGCGCTCACCGTGTACAACGGGTGCCAGAAACCGAATCGCAAGGTCGAATTCATACGTCAGCCTGCACGGTGGCGGTTATGCCAGAAGCGGATGAGTTAGACGAAATAGATTTAAACCCTGCGGATCTACGAATCGATACATTCCGCGCGTCGGGCGCTGGTGGTCAGCACGTTAACAAAACCGATTCGGCAATACGGATTACTCACTTGCCAACGGGAACGGTCGTTGAGTGTCAGGATGGCCGATCGCAACACAAGAATAAAGCCCAGGCAATGAGTGTGTTAAAGTCGCGCTTGCTTTCCGCACAAGAAGCTGAAGCGCATAGCGAGCAAGCGGAAGCCCGTCGTAGTTTAGTGGGCTCCGGTGACCGTTCGGAACGAATTCGGACTTATAATTTCCCGCAAGGGCGTATGACAGATCACCGCATAAATCTGACGCTTTATAAACTGGATGAAATTATGCAAGGCGATATGGCGCAAGTTTTAGAACCATTGGTCAGTGAGTATCAAGCGGATCAATTAGCCAGCCTTTCCGAAAATGATTAAATCCTTTGATGTCAGAACTTTCTAGCAATCATCAAAACAAGCAATCCATTGGTTCCGTCGCAATTGTCGGCGGAACCCACGGTAATGAGTTAACAGGCGTTTATACTGTAAAACACTGGCAAAAAAATCATCTGGCCGCTGGCTACCCGTCTTTTCAAATTGAAACCTTACTGTCAAATCGTGCGGCGATTGAAGCGAATAAACGCTATCTGGATAAAGACCTGAATCGTTGTTTTAAACTCGCCGAATTGACCAATCCAAAAGCAAACAATCGAGAACAACGGCTCGCCAAACAAATCAATCAAAAGCTCGGTCCTAAAGGGGAAGCCCGGGTCGATTTTATTATCGATCTTCATACCAGCACGGCCAAAATGCAAACCAATATTGTGCTGATACAAATGGACGTTTTTCATTTAAAACTTGCGGCTTATTTAAAAAATGTTTTGCCCGACGTGATCATCACTTCCGAATCGAGGTTAATGGATGATCACCATTTTCTATGTTCGATTGCCCCCAAAGGCATAGTGGTAGAAGTTGGCCCCATTCCGCAAGGCGCGATAGATTATACAATTTTTGAAAAAACTAACGCCGCTATTCACGAAGCGTTAAAATTTGTTACGCTTTATAATTGTAATGATTTACCCGAGCTTGACGATAAACTGACGGTGATGAGCTATTTTTCAAAGCTCTATTTTCCGACAGATGACCAAGGAGAAATAATCGCTGCGGTACACCCGAATTTGATTCATCGGGATTATTCGGCGATTAAGAGTGGTGATGCCGTTTTTAAAACGTTTTCCGGGGAAGATATTCTTTACGAAGGTCCGGATGCGCATATCGCCTTTGTCAATGAGGCGGCATATTACGATCAAAAGATCGCCATGTGTTTATGTCATCCAATTGATTATTCACTGGCTACGTTAGCGCCCATTGAAGCGGGTTAAATTGAGCATGAATGTTCAACAGGCTATTGACTGGGCAAGCGGCAAAATCACGAGCGATTCTGCGCGTCTAGATGCTGAAATTTTACTCACCTATGTGTTGGATAAAAACCGTACCTGGTTAAAAACCTGGCCCGATTTTCAATTAACCAACGCGCAGCATAAAAACTTTGAAGCAGCCGTCGAACGCCGAACAAAAGGCGAGCCGATTGCTTACATTGTCGGTGAGCGTGACTTTTGGACCTTGAGTTTAAATACTAATTCTTCGACCCTTATCCCGCGGCCGGAAACCGAATTACTCGTCGAACAGGCATTAGCATTTTTAAGCGGAAAAAAGTGCGCTAAAATAATCGATCTAGGTTGCGGCACCGGCGCAATCGCCCTTGCGATCGCGAGCGAAAGAGCAAGCGATGCAGTCTTTGGAGTCGACTTTAACAACCAAGCCGTAAATTTGGCGCGTGAGAATGCGATTAAAAATAAAATCACCAATGCTGAGTTTAGACAAAGCGACTGGTTTGCTGATGTGCCCGCCGAAAAATTTGACCTGATTGTTTCTAACCCTCCGTACGTAGCAGAAGGCGATCCGCATTTAAATCAGGGCGACTTGGTGTTCGAGCCAAATACGGCTTTGATAGCCGCTGACAATGGGTTCGCTGATATAAAACACATCGCCGACCAGGCGAGAAACTATTTGGTTGAAGATGGCGCGCTGATGTTTGAACATGGTTTTGAGCAAGGCGAAGATGTTCGGCGCATACTTATTGCTGCAGGTTTTAAGGCGGTTAAAACGGTACAGGATTTAGCGGGATTGGATCGAGTGACTCGAGGAATAATGTGATGTTAACTGACGAACAACTACTCAAATACAGCCGCCAGATTATGTTACCCAAAATTGACATTGACGGGCAACAAAAACTACTCGACGCACATATTGTCGTGTTGGGATTAGGCGGCTTGGGCTCGCCGGTCGCCATGTACCTCGCGTCAGCCGGTGTCGGTCGACTCACGTTAATTGATGACGATAAAGTTGACCTGTCTAATCTACAGCGACAAATCATTCATAAAATGTCCGCAGTCGATCTGGCAAAAGTTGAATCTGCTAAACAGACCATTTTGGAATTAGCGCCTGACTGTCAAGTTGCGGTAATTAATGAGCGGCTAGAAGAGTCGAGTTTGTCCGATATTGTAAAGTCAGCTACAGCGGTTATTGATTGTTGTGACAATTTTGAAACTCGTTTTATGCTTAATCGTGTTTGTCATCAGCATCAGAAACCGTTAGTTTCAGGTGCCGCTATTCGGTGGGAAGGTCAGCTATCAACTTTCACAATGCAAGATGACTCGCCCTGTTATCGCTGTGTTTATGAAGAAGATGTATTCAATGATCAAACCTGTGCTCAAAATGGTGTGGCGGCGCCTTTGGTCGGAATCATTGGATCTATGCAAGCTATGGAAGCAATAAAAGTTATTACCGGCGCGGGCGAATTGGTCTCAGGCCGATTGATGATTTTTGACGCTCTCGATATGGAATGGCGGACAATTAAATTTAAGAAACGGTCTGACTGTCCTGTTTGTTCTGGCTTAAATAGGATTAGTGAATGAATGGAAGTTTGAAAAGAGATTGTTTTTTTCTTTTTAGTTTTTTAGTGTTCTGCTTATCAATAAAATTGGTTCTATCTTTATTTAATCAGCGAATCGAAAACGAGATTCAATTTTATTATACTCAAGCAGAAGCACAAGCTGAAGCGTCTTTGTTTTTTGAAAATTTGGTTGAGTCGAGACGACTGTTAATCGAAGATATTGATTTGCACTCTTTTCTTCAACAACGTCGTCAGCTGTTCTTTCAAACGATGGACAAAACTATAACGGCTTTACCCGAACAAGTGCGTTTAAAGACGCTTTCAGTTCAAAATAATGAAATCCGACTATTGGTCAGTAATCTCTCTCGGGCGACAGCAAATAGTTATTGCCAGCGCTTAATCGTTCAGAATTTCAGTTGTAAGTTAAAGCATGAAAGCAATAGAGGTAGTGCTGAGTCTGATTTTGAGCTCGCTATTTATTATGACGAATCGTTAGGGAGTGTGAGTTTATGAACATTAAACGATTGGTAATAATGGGGCTGAGTCTTATAGTCATAGCTTTAGTGACCATACTTCCAGAATATATCCGACTCCAGTCTAACATTCTTCACAAAGAAAGCCTTGCTGACTCAGTGAAAAATACCTATTTGGCTGCATTGAATTTGGATGCTTATAAACGCCAAAACCTTACTATTTCGTACTCCAGTGCGAGCTTAAAAGAAATTTATAGCAAGAGAGATGTCAGCAAGGTCATCGAATTTCTTAATCATTCGCAACATAGCTTAAATGTCAGCCACATCCAAAATCAAGACACTACGTTTTATTCAATATCGCGCTTTCAGCTATCCGCAAATGGTACGCTAGAAGACATCCGGGCGATATTAAATTTCGTTTTCGTTGAATTATCAAAAACAGATTTATTCTATACGATTGAGCCAAGCAAAATAGAGATTGTACAGAAAGTTGATTATGCGAAACTTAAAGCGACATTTGATTTGGTCTACAAAAAATGAGCAAGGCTATTAATATTTTTTCGACAATTCTTTTTATTGGCTGTCTGTCGGTATTAGCCTATTCAACCACTATTGATACATCAGATAATATGGCTCGAACAAATTGGGAGACGTTTAAAGATAACGCTTCTCCAGGGCGAATAACACCAATGCCTGAATTTAAATTCTATGAGCAAATTCCTTTGTCACCTTGGCCGATTCATTTGATGGCGCCAGATCATACGGCTACTGAGATCCCGCTTAATAAGGCAAAAGGAACGAACTAAATTATGGAGATTAGGACTCCACTGAAGCCGTATGCACCGGTGCACACTGATTCGCCGCAATAAATTTTGATTTAGGTTGAGACATGGGTACCGGAGGCGAGAGTGCGACCCAGTCATCGGGTTTTATATGGTCGGCTCTAAGGCTTACCGGATAAGCGATCGCACGATTTTGCATCGTTTTAATAATTTTTAACTGACCTGCTGGAAAAGGCGCTGTACCAGATATCTCGTGTTCTAAGTAGACATCCACCAGTTTTCCTTCGACAAAACTCGCAGAATCCGATGTGATATAAACTTCCTGGCCGTAGATTTTTTCTACTTTTCCAGTCAAAGGTTCTTCATTGAGGCGTTCGAGCATTTGCAAGATCAAAAAATTGGTTGCCGCAAGAAAAGTCTGACCGGGGGTCGTCGCCAGATATTTTCTCGCGAGTTCATTGTTATTGTTAGCGTAAGTGGCAGGTTGTGGCGAAGCGTTGAGATCGCAGTTGGATAGCGTCATCTCGACCGAGTCCATCCAGGATTTTAATTTTTTGCGGCCACTCGTTAACTTAACTGATAGCTTGACGTAGGTGTGAGGTACGGTCTGTAACCAACGATCAGCATCGTCGTGAAGTGCTTGCCACCAGGTATCGTCCGGTGCGTAGTCAAATGGCAGTTTATAGCTATCGAGAATAAGTTCTACCCGGTAGTCTCCATTGGACGAGACGGGGTTAAATAGTCGGCTTGCTCGAAAGGCATCAGCATAAATGGCATTCATTACTGTCGGTAATTTTCCATGATAGAAGTAGGTTTCATCTTCATCACGCTCGTCGATTGGAATTCCTGAAAAATTTTTGATGGCTTTCAGTTCGATTGAAATTGGATCTTTCAGGGTTGATTGCCATAACAGGTGGCTATATTGGGCGGCGTCCTGATATTCAAAATAACGTTGACTGCTCGATTCCTGAGCGAGTAGGTTAGTGGCAAAAATCGCGCCACAGCTGCTTATCACAACGCAGATATTTCGGGCGGAGCTGTAAAACCTGTTGAGTCGTGTTTGTGTTTTCATCACCTTATCCCGAGGTTGAACTGACCTTTTTGGTTAACTCGTCTATTTAATGAGTTATCGGCGCGTAAAATAGCCAACTTTAGTCGCAAGGAAAAATATTTATTGGGCGGGGAATGGAGAAGGGGGCGGCGTTGGGAGAAGGATGGCTATTGCCTGCTTAGCTGCCGGATAAGCGTTGACGCCTTTCTTTGACAAGCGAGCTTAAAGCGTCGCGGCTCGCATCGGCTTCTTTGATCACTTTAATGCGGAGTTCGCCTATTAAGTCTAATAACTCATCCTTGCTCGGTTCGAGGATTTTCTTACCGTGATTGTCGGTAAATATATGCTTTTGGGTGGTTTTTGAAATCAAGCTTAATGAAGCTTCGGTCCAACGCCCCTGATCGGTTTTGAAGGCGATAAGCACGCCGGGTTTGAGTTTCCGGTAGATACCCTTAATATGGAATCGCTGCCGAGCGTCCAGTTCTTCTAAGCGACGTTGCTCAGCCAGTCGTTCAGCTTCACGGCGAATTTCCTCCTGGCGTTTTAATATTTGTTGTCGTTTTTCTTCTTCAATTCGTTTTTGTACGGCTTCACGAGCTTTAATTTCCTGGCGGTGTTTTTCTTCTTTATCACGGGCGCGTTTATCCAGCAGCAACTGGTATTCATTTTTAAGGATCTCAAGTCTTGCCTGGAGTTCTCGCGTTAATGACTTGGTCGCATGACGATATCCGAGTTGTTCTTCTCTATCTATGGGGGTGACATTTGCAGCTAGAAAATCGGTGTCTTCATAATCCACCGTGACCACTAATTCGCCGGACAGGTTGATAAAAAAGAGCTGCCGGGTTAGTGTATTTGACATAAGTAATTGGCATCGATGTTGGTCATCGCCATTGGTAATGAAATACCAGTGACCTTCTTTGAGTGATTCTATATCAAAGAAGGCTTTGTTTGAGCCTTCGTACCAGTGAAGGTTATCGTCATTTTCATATTCTTCATCGGCAAAAATGTCGGCCGAAATCATCACATCGTAATTGATTCTCTTACCCTGTAATTTTTGATGGTGAAAGTCTTCTGCCTCAATAAAAAACGCTTTAACATAGTCTGACAATTCGTTGTGTTGATCGAAAAGTTGGTAGAGTCGTTTCATCGCGCCGGTAACGTCGGCTTCGTAGCGGTCGTTGTAGCTGGGGTCTCCATGAGCACAGGTAATACTCCAGATGAGCGTATCCATATCAGTTAACAATTGCTGGCACTGTTTACTTTTTACACCATGGTCACTGATAGTTCGGTGCATGATTGGTTTAACGTGGTTTTCAAAAAATTCCAGCAGAAAAATGGGGATCTCTTCCCCCTGAGTTTTACTGTTGACTAACTGCTCGGTATATTGATTAGCTTGCTCGTGGCGCGACCGCTTATCTATATCCGCTAAAATTCTGCCGGTATTGGCGGTAGCTTTGTCGTTAAAACTTTCAAAATATTCATCCAGCTTCTGATCCGCCATCATAAAAGTTTGATTAGTCACGCTATCGCGATTGGCCAGACGATCGACTAGTAGCTCGACAGCGTGAATAAAGTACTTGGCTAATTTACCGGCGTTTTTATCAAAGTGGTATCCCAGCTCAACCAGCTTTTCCAGAAACCGGACGGCGACATGCTTGGGGTTATCCAGAAAGCTCAGGTCATTTAAGGATAAACGGGTAAACGCCAGTTGCAAGCTATTTAAAACGTGGTAGTAACGCGGGTCAAAGTGACTGTTTTGTCGCAAGTAATTAAAAATGATTTCAACGACCTGAAGGGCATTCTTTTCAAAAGCATCGAGAGGGCGACCTTTAATTTTATCGATGTCGTTTAGCATCCTCAGCAGACTAAGTTCGTCTGATTGATTTTCGATCACTTTTTGGGATAAGCACGACAGTGCTTCTGATAACTCCTGAGAATTGATCAGATCCTTCCGCCAGTCCGAAGCCCTTGTATCGTAAAAGATTTTCTCTTCCAGGTTTCGGTTCTGTTTTAAGAGATTTCGCAGCTGTCTCGACATGAATTAAATTATTAACCTTCCCTAATAGAACTATAGAACACAGTTCGCAAATTGAGAAGATATTCCTCGCATACTATTAGTTTAACGTTTTTAATGGTTTAGGATTGTGAACCAGACGAAATTTAGCTTAAAACTAGCTCACATTAAATGGTCTAATGAGCTGAATAATGGCTTTTATCTCGGGTATAAAAGCAGTTAAAATGCGGACTTTGAACATATTGGCCGATTTTAATGCTACGCTCGGCCTTGACAGCAAGGATTGTGGATTAACGATTGCACGACTTTACAGCAATCAGCGCAAGGCTTGGCCTTAATGATAAATAGCGAAGAAAGTACAATAAGAGTAGTTAAAAACAATGAATTTCTTAGAATTTGAAAGACCGATTGCCGAGATGGAAGCACAGATCGAGGAACTTCGCCTGGTTGGTAACGACAGTGAAATCAACATTAGCGAAGAAATTGAGCGTCTGAAAAAGAAAAGTAAAGAATTAACCCAGCAGATTTTCTCAAATCTGGATGCCTGGCAAATCGCTCAAATCGCTCGTCACCCGATGCGTCCCTACACGCAGGACTATATTAATTTGATTTTTACCGATTATGATGAGCTGGCCGGTGATCGCGCTTTTGCTAACGATAAAGCGATAATTGGTGGTCCGGCTCGTTTAAACGGACAGCCAGTGATGGTCATTGGCCATCAAAAAGGACGAGATACAAAAGAAAAAGTGGCACGTAACTTTGGGATGCCGCGCCCTGAAGGCTATCGCAAAGCTTTACGCCTGATGGAAATGGCAGAAAAGTTCAACTGGCCCATTATTACCTTTATAGATACTCCTGGTGCTTATCCTGGCGTTGGCGCTGAAGAGCGAGGCCAATCAGAAGCCATTGCGCGTAATTTGAAAGTTATGGCACGGCTTAAAGTTCCGACAATCTGTACCGTCATTGGTGAAGGCGGCAGTGGCGGAGCGCTTGCTATTGGCGTTGGCGACCGTGTAAATATGCTGCAGTACAGTACCTATTCGGTTATCTCGCCAGAAGGTTGCGCATCGATATTATGGAAAAGCGCCGAAAAAGCCAGTGATGCCGCCCATGCCATGGGTATTACCTCGAGACGCTTGAAAGAGCTTGATTTGATTAATTCAATTGTACCTGAGCCAGAAGGTGGCGCACATCGTGATCATCCGACCATGGCCGCCAGCCTGAAAAATCAGATCCTGGCTGATTTAGGCGCTTTGCAAGCACTATCGATTGATGAGCTACTCGACCAACGCTACGAACGACTGATGTCTTTTGGTGTTCAGGAAGAATGGAAGTCATTATCTTAGGGCACTGCCCATTACTGGCAATTAGAAAGCTGTCGCAATACCGTGAATGCTTCTGATTGCCAGCTCTCCAGTTTTGAACAAAAACTATTAGAACAATTGCAACTTGCTGATGCGACTCGCCATCTGGTTGTCGCATTAAGCGGTGGCGTCGATTCAAAATCGCTGTTACACGCGTTAGTTCAGCTCAGATCGCAGGGGTTTATCAGCGATTTGAGTGCTATTCATGTGAATCATGGGCTGCAAATGCAAGCTGATGAGTGGCTGGCGACTTGTGAACGTGATTGCCAAGCCTATCAAGTGCCGCTGCAAGTTGAATCTTATCAGCTTGCTAAGTCGGTCTCCCGTAATCTCGAATCCGAAGCGCGTGATGCTCGCTATCAGGCATTTGAGGCGCGTCTTAAAAAGCACCAGTGGCTGCTTCTGGCTCACCATCAAAACGACCAGGCTGAGACTTTATTATTGCGATTATTGCGCGGTTGTGGACTGGCCGGCGCTGGGGCGATGCCGGCTTGTCGCGGAATTGGCGAAGGCCAATTATTACGTCCATTGCTCGATTTTACCCGCGCCGAAATTGAAGATTATGCGACAGCGAGCGGATTGAGCTGGCTCCACGACCCTAGCAATCAAGACAACAAATATTCGCGCAACTTCCTTAGAAATGAAGTTTTACCCGCTTTTGCCATACACTGGCCGGGATATAGCAAAACCCTGGCGCGTTTTAGTCAACTGGCGAGAGAACAAAGTGAATTGTTGGTCGAGTTAGCCGAAGAAGACTGGCACAAAGTCCGCGCCAGAAACCTCAACATTGAAGCTGATAATCTCGCACGGCTTTCACCTGCGCGCCAACGAAACCTTTTACATTTCTGGGGAATAAAAGTTCGCCATTTTGCGCCAAGCAATAATGAAATTAATCAGGTACTCAAGCAATTGGATGCAGCAATTAACGGCGCATCTGTCAAGATTGATTATGCTGACGGATTAGTTCGTAGCTATGCTGGACAACTGATTTTGACTGAAAAATATGAACCGGTCGTAATTGATAAAGCGACAGCGTGGCTAAATTTCGATGCCGGAATTCGCCTGGCAAATGGGCTCACCATCGAAGCGATTAAGGTTGATCAGCAAGGTCTTCGTATTCCACGTCATGACGAGCTGGTGAGCGTAAGGCCAAGAGAAGGTGGAGAAAAATGCTTGCCAGATTATCGCGGTAAATCGGCTTCATTAAAAAAAATCTATCAGGAATTAGCGGTGCCCCCCTGGCAGCGAAGCTGGTTGCCAATTATTTACTACAACGAAAAGATTGCCGCCGTACCGGGCGTTTTTATCGATAAAAATTTTCTCAGCCAAGCGGGGCAACCTGCTGTTCAGCTACAACTAAAAACGGGTAATCTTTAAACCGCTCGTTAATCTTTGCCGCTTTTGCTCGGTGATAATCGTTGCATCACGGCTTAAATCACCCAGACCTCGATATTATTGGCATTAAGAGGCGGGTAATGAATTGTCAAAGTGTCCAGTACCGATATCTGATTTTGTTCTAGCCGATTTTTTATCTCTGCTAGTCGAGGTGAGTCTGAAAAGTCCACCAGAACAATCATTCGCCCAGGATTCTCAAGCGCGAAATTTCGTAATCGCTGAAGATCGCGGGTTTCTTTATCTTCATCGATTTTCGTCCCGCCGCTACTAAAATTAACCGTGATTCGGCGACCGATAGTGGCGAGTTCACGATAACGAATGGGAGTCGCCTTATCGAGCTTTACAGGTCGGTAGTGTGTCGGGTAATAAGAAATGAGTCCTGCATTGTTGGCTTCTTTTTGACCTTCATTTTGAGTGACAAATTGAATAAAGGATTTTGCCAACGGAGAATTTTTGCGACCGGCTGTATAAAAATATAATTTACGTGATAAGGGATAAGCCTGGGTGCCTATGGTATAGCCGGATGGTCGAGTGCCAGGTTCGTTCGCATTGGCTGCCACTTTGAGCAGTTTGGCTTCACCTGCATAAGCGACGCCGACAAAACCAAGGGCGCCTCGCGTATTCACGACACTGGCGACCAACTCGGCGCTGGATTCGTGTCGCTTGGAATCTTCATGTAATTTTAGTTTTCGCGGTTTTAACACCAAACTATTAAAAGTGTCCCAGGTGCCGGAGTTATTGTCTCGGCTCAAAAGATGGATGCGTTGATTTTCCCCGCCAACTTGAGACCAGTTCTTTATTTCACCTGAGAAAATACCTGCAATCTGACTGATGGTTAACGTGTTTAACGGATTGTCAGGATAAGTCACTATTGCTAATGCATCGAGAGCGATGGGGTGTTCAACGATTTCTCCAAATACAGAAGACAATGTCACGCGTTCTTCACTTTTAATGGCGCGCGAGCTCATAGCTATTTCGGCGGATTGTTTTTCGAGCGCTTTAAAGCCTGTAGTAGAACCATGAGCGCGAATATCGATGCGGATCATTTTATCCTCGTCGGGAATCACCCCTTCTACTATTTTTTCGACAGGGTCCTCCAGGCTGATGGTGTTAATCAAGATGCCGCCGCGGCTTCTCAAGTAAGCTTGTGCCAGGCGCGGCGCAAAACTTTCTCCAACCGTATTGGAGCCTTTAAGAAACAGGGTTTCAACTTTTAGCGCTTGTGCTTTCTGTTGTTTTATCGTTAGCGGGATTTGGTTGTATTTAACCGCCCAAACGATACCACCTGCGAATGTCACCAATAGGATGAGTGTGACGAAAAAATTACCGCGCATTTTGGTTAACTTCCTGGAAGGATACAGAGTGCGCAATTTTGCAGTGGGTTGATGACAACAATATGACAAAATTCGCGCTGAAATGTGAGGAGGGATCAGCTGGTATGATTAAAGAAATCCCGAATAGCTGCTTTTTGTCGCATGGCATCGTTGTAACCCAGCTCAATGAGTTCCATGGTGTAGGCAGATTCAAACAATAGATAACTTAAAACAGTTGAGCCTTCTTGTGAGCCAATCCCTAGGCGGCGGAAAAAAAACTGAATCAGCTTGGGGAGCTCTTTAAAATGTTTTCCCGCCAACTCGCTCAAGTCCTGACTCGGTGAAATTGTGAATGTTTCAATTGGACGTAAGTTGCTTTGTAATTCACGCACGGCCTGGGGGATCAATTTGATGGTTTTATTGATCCGTTGAATGCGTTCGATATCACTATCGAGACTGTCGATAAATACGCTATCCAACACGTGACCGGCAATATCCGCGACCGAAGGATGTTGTGTGGTTTGAACTCTTTCATATTCTTCACGAATGGGATCGACGCCAATAATCAGCACTTTGTCTGCGCCTAGATGAATCGCTGGGCTAATGGGTGCAAGGAATCTGACGGAACCGTCGCCAAAAAATTCACGATTAATTTTAATCGCTGGAAATACAAGCGGAATTGCCGAGGAGGCGAGCAAATGATCGCGATTGATTTCGGCCCGTGCGCCACATCTGCGATAACGGCGCCAGCTTTTTAATTCTGGTCGGCCTTGGAAAAAAGAGATTGATTGTCCTGTTGTATATCCAGAAGCTGTCACCGATAAAGCGTGCAGGTGTCCTGAGTCGATTGCTTCCTGAATATTACCGTAATGGATCACACGTGCGAGTAACTCTTTTAGTGGGGTGTTATTTAACAGTCCTAGCTGGTGCTTACGATGAAAATCATTAGAAAAAAATGCGCGTACCCATCGGCCCGTATTTCGCGTCACACCCCAGAAATCAGCTCTAAAAATTTGTTCAACGGAAAAGTTTTTCCAGACTTTTTGTAAACTTTTTATGCCAAGCCTAGGGCTTCTTGCGTAGGCGGCTAAAACCGTTGCGTTAATCGCGCCAGCTGAAGTTCCTGTGATGATATGATAAGGATTACCCCGTTCACTCTCGTAAATGATATCTGACACTGCCCGTAAAGCGCCAACCTGAAATGCGGCGCGAGCGCCACCGCCGGTGAGTACAAGTCCGAGTTTAGATTGGGGAAGTTCAGAGGGGACGGACTGGCTCATCGATTCAAATAAAAGGATTTAAATAAAGCGACTCAAATAGCATTTAAGGATGCCAGGTTTGGCGCATTGACTTATAAACCCGCATTGGATACCAGCTTTGACCGCGACTACCGTTATAACGAGCGAGCGCCTTGGTGGTATCACTTTTTTCTTTTTCCAGGTAGAGGCTTAAGATTGCACAGCCGTAACGCAGGTTGGTCTGAATATCAAACAGACTGTCTTCGGGTTTACCAAGGATATCTTTCCAAAAGGGCATGACCTGCATCAAACCTCGCGCGCCCGCGCTCGAGATAGCATACTGGTCAAAGTCGCTTTCGACATCAATCAGCGCCAATACCAACATCGGATCGAGATTAAACTGACTGGCTTCGTGATGGACTAGCCGCAATATAGCCAATCGTTCATCTTCGGGGATGTGCTTTGCAACTTTCGCCAGACGCTGTGATTGTTCGACTAACCAGACTTCGGCTTCAAATTTATCGGTAAAAGAGTCACCGGCATTTTCAATCGCTTTGGCGAGTTTCAGGCGAAAATCTTTAGACGGTTTTTCCTGAGTAGCCGCGAGCGCCGGGATATTTCCACAGCTGCAAGCAACCAGCACAAAAACGTATGTCAAAGTCTTAATCTGATCCATTCTCAACCTTATCTCTCAATGCGGCACCCAACTCGGACCATAACCAGTGTCGCTCATTGCGACGCTTCTAATTGCAAGTTTAGGCTAATTTCTGCTGAATTAAAGCTATCGCGTTATCAATTTCGACATCTTGTTTGTCGTTCACACGACGGTGTTTGTATTCGTAAGTGCCAGCGTCGATACCTCGCTCGCTAATGACGATGCGATGTGGCACGCCGATTAGTTCAATATCGGCAAACATCACCCCAGGGCGTTCTTTACGGTCATCAAATAAAACATCTATGCCGAGTGCCGTTAATTCCTGATAAAGTTTTTCCGCATGTTCGGCTACGCGGTGTGAGCGGTGCATATTCATCGGCACAATTGCGACCTGAAAAGGGGCAATGTTATCTGGCCAGATGATGCCATAATCGTCATGATTTTGCTCGATTGCGGCCGCCACTATTCGCGATACGCCAATACCGTAGCAACCCATTGTTAACGTCACTGATTTGCCGTTTTCACTTAAAACATTGGCTTTCATGGCCTCGCTGTATTTGGTGCCCAGTTGGAAAATATGGCCGACCTCAATACCCCGTTTAATTTCGAGAGTGCCTTTACCATCTGGACTTTTGTCGCCTTCAATCACGTTGCGGCAATCAAATACTTCGCCGATTTGTGCGTCGCGGCCCCAGTTAACACCGGTTAGATGAAAGCCGTTTTCATTGGCACCACATGTAAAGTCACTCAGCACTGCTGCGTCGCGGTCGACAATTACCGGAATTGACAATCCGACCGGACCCACTGAACCGGGCGCGCAACTCGCCGCCTGATCAATTTGTGCTTCGCTTGCCATTTCCAGTGGCGCTGCAATTAACGCGTGTTTTTCTACTTTTAATTCATTGAGTGTATGGTCTCCGCGCAGGCAAATGGCAATCACTGGATTGTCTTCACTAGCCCCTTTAACCATCAGTGTTTTGATTGTCGATTTAGCGTTGATATCAAGCAAAGAGCAGACTTGTTCAATTGATTTAGCTTCGGGGGTTGCAATTTTTTCCATAATTTTTGTCGCCACTGGCGCATCGCCCGTTGGGGCTAAAGATTCTGCTTTCTCGACGTTGGCGGCATAATCGCTTCCGCTGCTAAAAGCTATTGCATCTTCACCTGAGTCGGCTAACACATGAAATTCGTGGGAGGTGCTGCCGCCAATAGAACCGGTATCGGCGATTACCGCGCGAAACTCTAGCCCTAAACGGCTAAAAATTTTGCTGTAAGCCTGATACATCACTTCATAGGTCTGTTCCAGGGATTCGTCACTCGTATGGAATGAATAGGCATCCTTCATCAGGAATTCTCGAGCGCGCATGACGCCGAAACGCGGGCGAACTTCATCACGGAATTTACTTTGGATTTGGTAATAGGTTGCCGGACATTGTTTATAGCTGCGGATCTCGTCGCGGATAATGGCGGTAATGACTTCTTCATGAGTGGGGCCAAGACAGAAATCCCGATCATGACGGTCTTTTATACGCAGCAGCTCTGGGCCAAAGTCTCCCCAGCGACCTGACTCTTCCCATAAATCAGCCGATTGCACCATTGGCATCAGAATTTCCCCTGCACCGGTGGCGTCCATTTCTTCGCGGACAATTTGTTCGACTTTACGCAATACTTTTAAACCGGTCGGTAACCAGGTGTAGAGCCCAGATGCCTGCTTACGAATTAAGCCAGCTCGTAGCATCAATTTATGGCTAATGAGCTCGGCATCACTTGGTTCTTCGCGCAGTGTGGCTAAAAGGTACTGTGTAGTTCTCATGAAATAGTCTCTTATTTAAAATCTCGCATACCTGATCGGCTGCAGTGGTGACGTTGGATTTTGCGGCGTATTTTAGCAGTGAATATGCCAGTCTCATATTGTCAAAATGGAATTAAACGGAAAAATTTGCCGAAATATGACCGGAAACCTTTAAATTTGTGAAAAAATCCTTATATTGCGCGCAGTATCTGTGTTTTTTATCTGAGAAACTAAAAATGCCAATTTATGAATATAAATGTAATGCCTGCGACCATCGTCTCGAGAAATTACAACGAATGAGTGATGATCCGCTCAGAGTTTGTCCGGAATGTAACCAGGAAGAGTTGGCCAAGCTGGTTTCTGCGGCAGGCTTTCGTCTCACAGGCACCGGTTGGTATGAAACCGATTTTAAAAACAAAGGGAATAAATCATCAGAGTCTGGCTCTTCAGCTTCTGGTGCTTCTGGCACAGGCAAATCGGGTTCTGGTTCATCAGGTTCTGGTTCAGGTTCTGGTTCATCTGACGCCTAGTGGCTGTCATCGATAACGTCTTTGTCGGCATTATGGGTGCCTGCCGGTATCCATCGCCGTTGTGTTAGCACAAATCACCGCCGCCTATCTTTCATTTTGGTGCTTTTGAGCCGCTTTGCCTGTTTGGCGAAATCAGGAATCAATTGAACCGTTACTAGCTTACCGCTATTATTGGCGCCCTGCTAATCGGGATTTATCCGCCCGGTCGATACTTAATGGAGCGTCTATGTCACGTTACTTTGCAGAAGTTCATTGGCGAAGGAAAGGCCAGGATTTTATCAATAATCAATATAGCCGCGGCCATGAATGGCGATTTGACGGGGGTGTTTCTGTACCGGCGTCGGCTTCTCCGCATATTGTTCCTTTGCCCTGGTCGGTGGAAGACAATGTCGACCCCGAAGAAGCTTTTGTCGCATCGCTGTCCAGTTGCCATATGTTGTTTTTTCTGTCGATAGCGGCGAAAAAGAAGTTTCAGGTGGACAGCTATCTCGATAACGCTGAAGGTATCATGGAAAAAAATGAAGAAGGAAAAGTTGCCGTCACCCAAGTGATTCTAAAACCGAAAATTGAGTTTTCGGGGGATAAAATCCCGGACCAGGCAGCGATCGACAAAATTCATCATCTGGCCCACGAAAGCTGCTTTCTTGCCAACTCGGTAAAAAGCCAAGTGATTGTTGAAAGTTAACTTTTTAGTAAAAAACGGATTATTTGTGAATCGCGCAATCTACACGTTTCTGTTTTATCTGCTTTCGCCAGTCATTTGGGCGTACCTGTTATTTAGAGCGATTAAAGCGCCAGAATATCGTGATGGGTTTAGACAACGCCTGGGCATTTTATCGCAGTCCATCAAGGGTAAAGGCATTCTTGTCCATTGCGCTTCTGTGGGAGAAACCCGCGCCGCCGCGCCGCTGATTAAGCGCCTTGTTCAGGAGTTTCCTGATCTGAGCGTAACAGTCTCGACCACAACCCCTACCGGCAAAAAAGCGGTGGCCGAATTATTCGGCGGAAAAGTACAACACGTTTATTTGCCGATAGATTGGCCTGGTAGTGTTCGCCGCTTTTTAACCGCACTGGAACCTCAGTTAGTCATTTTAATGGAAACTGAGTTATGGCTTAATTTGATCTCCGAGTGTGGCCGCCGTGCTATTCCAGTCTTATTAGCGAATGCGCGGTTGTCAGACAAATCCCTGAATAAATATTTAAAACATCAAAAGCTTGCGCGGCAATTATTTTCAGGCGTGTCCTATGTTGCTGCTCAGTATCAAAGTGATAAAGATAATTTTTGTCGACTCGGTGTCAATGATTCCAAAGTCGGGTGCGTTGGCAGTATAAAATTTGATATTGAAATAACACCGCAATTGCTAGATGCCCATCGATTGTTAAAACAGCAATGGGCAGAGAATCGACCGGTGTGGATAGCTGCCAGCATTCATCCTGCTGAATTTGACTGGGTGTTAAAGGCTCATCGGCAATTATTAGAATCCTTTCCCGATTTGCTTTTAATCGGTGTACCCCGTCATCCGGAAAAATTTGTTGATTTTAAAAGTGCCTGTGATAAACACAACCTTCCGTATATAAGTCGCAGTAATAAAGAACCGACTCACTTAAAAACGCGAGTTATCGTCGGTGATACTATGGGTGAAATGATGCTGTTTTGTGGCGTTGCAAATATCGCGTATGTCGGTGGCAGCCTGATTGAGCGGGGTGGGCACAACCCGTTAGAGCCGCTAGCTTGCGGCGTACCTGTAGTGATGGGCCCGCATTTTTATAATTTTTCCGATATTTGCCAGCTGTTAATTCAACAAGACCTGTTAGCCGTTGTCGAAAATGAACAGCAGTTAGCTATTGTTATCGAAGGTGCATTGGCAGACCAGTCAACGGCACGGATTAAAGCTGAAAAATCCGAAAGTTTTATGCAGCAAAACCGTGGCTGTGTCGATCGCCTGGTCACGTTATCGCATCAACTGATCACGCGCTGATTATTGGTCAGTCTCAATCTTACAGAAGGACTGATAACCTTTTAACAACCAATGCCAGTTTTGGGAATCAAAGTGAAATTGAGGCTGGATAGATTTTTCTTTGTTGAAAGAGCGTTTTAAGCGCGCAAGATTTGCTTTTTGCCATTCTTCATCTAACGGGCGTTGCTCGCAACGGTCGAAATCGATTAACCAGAACTGATGATTATTATCGCGCAAAATATTGTGTGCATTGAGATCGGAATGATAAATGCCAGCCAGATGAAATTTGGCAACCAGCGCGCCAATGGCGTGCCAGCCGGCTTCAGATAGTGATTCTGATTTAAGCAGTTCAACCAGATCTTTTGCGGCCGGAATTTTCTCAATCAATATATCGGCCCGATAAAACAAACCTTTTCGCTGAACCCGGGCCGCTATCGGCTTTGGTACGGGTAACCCCTGCTGGTACATTTGTTCCAGTAAAACCAGCTCCCTGTAGCAACGGGTTTTTGTTATGCCACTGAACAGATATTTGTCTTTGATAAACTGCGCAACCATTCCGCCGCGATAATAATGCCGTAGCACCCACTCTCCATGTTTATGACCGATAAACCAGGTGACATTTCTGCCTCGAGATTGTCCAGTGACGGCTTTTTGAAGTTTCCAATAGTCGATATCAAACCAGTTCTTTTTGATCAGTTGTGAAAGTTGCTGGTTGATGGCCGGAAGAAGCAGACTGGTCTGGTTGCTGGTTTTTATCTCAATTGACAATGTGGGAGTCCCAATTACCTAAAAGCAGGAGGCATTCTACCTGACATCTGCGCGAATCTAAACGGCTTTAGGAAACTCGTTGCTGTCAATTCGATTGCCAAAGTAACAATCAAATTCAATTTTTTCATCAGGTGATTTTCCGCTATAGTCGGCGTTTTTCGACGCGACTGATTGGTATCGGTCTAGATTGGACTGTCCCGTTGTTTTAAAGGAGTAAAGGTTTGAAAAGTCTGAATGTGTTTTTGTTGTGCGGTTTGGTTTCGGCTGGCCTGATTTTATCTGGTTGTCAGAGTAACGGAAAATCTGCTGGCCATATGACATTGGCCAAAAGCGTCAAAGCCATGCCAAGTGGTTATTTACGAGTGACTATCGCCGGTTATGAAAGGCGCGCCGCAAACAGCAACAGTAACCCGAAAGATCCAGACCGACTCGATATCAGCAAAATTCAATATCTCTCGACCGTCAACCATTCCAGCTATCAGTGTTTAATCGTTTACACTTTTGGCGACAAGCAAAGAGCGGTGCATACGAGCAGTCAAAATTGCCAGGAAGTACTGGCAGAGCTGGGTAAAATCGACTCAGATAAAGCGAGCGTTTTAGCGGCTTACCTTCCGCAGCTCAACACCAATATGAAAGAGCTTTGGGGCGACTAAGCCATCTTGCTGAGGCAGAGTAGTAACAGGTGCTTTTGTGCCGCATATTGCACAGACCACATCACAGCTAATTGGCATAACGCTAAACGTATGATTTCAAAAAGAAAATACTTTATCTTGGGTTAGTCGTCCTTTAAAATAGCGACAGTTAGTTACATGACGACCTTTTAGCGCGACGACTTGTTCATTTCTTATTGAGTTTCAATTATGCCTAGTGATGTTACATCGCCCCGATCAATCTGTATTCTCAGGCTCTCAGCGATTGGTGATGTTTGTCATGCGGTAGCAACGGTGCAGGCCATTCAGACACGTTGGCCAGAAGCGAAAATTACCTGGATTATCGGAAAAATCGAATTGATGTTACTTGAAGGCCTGCCAGGCGTTGAATTCATTGTTTTCGATAAAAAAGCGGGTTTAAAAGGGTACCAGGCGCTGCGTCAACGCCTCAAAGGAAGGCGGTTTGATATTTTGCTACACATGCAGGTCGCCCTCAGAGCGAGCGGTGCGGCCTGGTGTGTAAAGGCTCGGGAAACCTGGGGATTTGATAAAAGTCGAGCCAAAGAAGGCCAATGGTTATTTACCAACAAGCGCATTCCAACTCAGTCAGAACCTCACGTCGCCGATGGTTTTTTAGCTTTCGCAAAAGCGATTGGTGTAACGCCTGACACAAAGCTCGAATGGCAAATGCCAATAGCGGACTCGGATATCACCTGGCAAAAAGACAGTTTTAAGGACCTGGGGCATTATGTGGTTATTTGCCCTGCGGCCAGCAAGGCAGAGAGAAACTGGTTGCCAGAAAGGTACGCAGCTATTGCGGATTATGCCTCGGCACAAGGCTTTGAAGTGGTTATTTGTGGCGGACCGACCCAAATGGAAAAGTCGCTAGCTGAGTCGATTATAGAGCATTGCCAGTCCAGTCCAACCAATCTGGTGGGGCAGACGAGTCTTAAACAGTTGCTGGTGGTCCTCAAAGAAGCGCAACTTGTGCTAGCACCCGATACTGGGCCGGCGCATATGGCTGTAACAGTTAACACCCCGGTGCTTGGTTTGTATGCCCACAGTAATCCAAAGCGCACCGGTCCGTATCAATATCTTGATTATGTTGTTTCGGTTTATGACAGCGTCATCGAAGAACAAACCGGCTTGCCCGCAGAGCAGCTGCCTTGGGGAAAAAGAGCCAAAGGTGAAGATTTGATGGCTCGCATAAGCGTCGCACAGGTTATCGAAAACTTTGACCGTCTTGTGGCGGATTTTGACCTGGCGGGAAATCCACATTCGTAGCACACAACCATCAGGAAATAATATGGCGGTAATAACATTTTCACAGGATGAAAAGGCCACTCTGGTTGCCAAAATTCAGAGTTACTTTCACGCAGAGCTGGATCAGGAAATCGGCCAGTTTGAAGCAGAATTTTTACTCGATTTCTTTTCTCAGGAAGTTGGACCTTATTACTACAATCGCGGACTTTATGATGCTCAGGCCGTGCTCGCGTCCAGAATAGAAGGCATTACCGACGCCATTTACGAAATAGAAAAACCGACTGATTTAAGCGGATAATTAAAGATAGCTGCTGATTCGCTCCATTTAAATTCGGCCAAACTCTCCTCAACACGCGGGTTGCGTGAAGTGGAAAATTGAAGCAATGCAACCTGTCAAAAACAATCTACTGGAAGATAAGTGAAATAAACCCGTTGTGTTATACGATAAGTGTAATAGAATCGGCAATCGATTCGCGAGTTGACCAAACGTGGCCTTTAAGTTTCAGGGGAGGATTAATGAAACACCCATGGATTTACCTACTCGTGTTACTGCTGCTGGCAGGGTGCACGAGTAGAAGCGATAAACTCAATGAGATGTTGTCTCTGCGGTATACCGAGATCGATTCAGCGGTAAGCCGCTTAGAATCCATGCTCAATTCCAATCAGATAACCAATGCGACCAGAATTTTTGCTTATTCGAACAAACTTGAAACACAAAAGCCGGAATACGCAGAACTCATTCAGAATTTGCGCAAAAATGGTGAGAGTAAAGGACCTATGTTCCAGTCTCTGGTCGACCGTTACGAGCAGTTTAAAAAGATGCCGGGTGATTCAGAAGAACAGCTTGAACTCAAATATATTGAATCGTCCAACCTTCTAGAAGCACTCAACCCCCCGATATTCAATGATGCGCTGTCGGATACGGTGAACGTACTCGCCGATATTTCCGAAGGCACTCTGCCGCGGGTTAATTCGATTAGCAAGGATGAGGAATCACTTTCAAATAAATCACAAGATTATGGCGCAGGCGGGCAATATATCGGTAACCCTCATTACGGCCAATGGCGCACGGGTAGTAATGGCTTCAGTTTTTGGGAATGGTACGGCATGTACGCGTTGTTTGATAATTTAACCGGGGGTCGTCGTCATTACTATCACGACTGGTCACGCACTCGGCCATATTCCTACTATCACGACTATGGCCGTTACCGCTATACCAGTCCGTCCAATTATAAAAAGCAGACACAGTTAGAAACTCGCACCAAAAAAACATTCCAGAGCCAGGGTAAAAAATTTAATAGCCCTTATGCCAAACAACGGGTTGGGGCAAGCCAGCTATCAAAAACCAGCAAGACGCGACCTTCTTCGGGTAGCTTTCGAAAGGCCTCCAGTTACCGAAATTCAGCGTCTAGCACAACCCGCCGCGCGAACTCTCGCACCAGTCGTGGCCCGGGTCGCGGTAAGTAAGAATTATTTAAGGGGATTACACCATGAGCTTTAATGAAATCAATATTTGGGAATATCAGGCGTTGGCATTGGACCTGGTCGTTATCATTTTGTTGTTAGTCAGTATGCGGTTTTTAAAGGGTTTTTTTTCCAAAGTGCATACGCTGGATGAATTAAAAGAAAGAAATAACGCAGCTTTCGGTATCAGTTTCGCCGGCGGTATTCTGGCGTTAGCGATTATGTTAACCGGCGTATCTTCAGGTGACGTGGCGGAGACAATGATTAGTGAAGTGACTAGTGTGGCTGTTTTTGGCGTATTAGGTTTGGTTATGATTATGGCAGGTCGTCAGATTCAGGACCGGCTGGTATTACGACAGCTGGATATCCACGGTGAACTGGCCAAAGGCAATCTGGCTAGCGCATTCGTCGATGTGGGTCATATGCTAGCGGTTAGTCTGGTCGTTCGCGCTGCCATGCTATGGATCCCTGTGTCGGACTTCAGCATTATCCCGGTACTAATCGGAGCCTTTGTACTGGCGCAAATTGTGATGCTGATTGCTAGTCTCTATCGTATCAAGTTGTTCAAAGTTCGAAATCAGGCTGAAATGAATTGTCTCCAGTCTGCCTTAGCCGACGGTAACTCAGCACTCGCACTGCGCTATGGCGCTTTTATGGTGGGCGCGGCACTTGCGGTCACCACGGCGACCAGTCTGGCGCCTTATAACCTGGAGTCTGCATGGCTCTCGATGGCTATTTGGAGTGTGGCCTCGCTAGTTGCCATTATAGTGTTTGCTTTATTGGTGATTCTGGTCCGTAAAATCGTACTGGCGGGCATCGATGTTGCTGAAGAAGTTGACCGAGAAAATAACGCGGGTGTTGCCGCAATCGAGTCAGCAATTTTTATCGGACTCGGTCTTATTCTTGTGGCACTGTTCAGCTAGCCAAATTGTGAGAGTCTTTACTGTAGACGGTAGAGACTCAATGGTCTTATTATTTTAATGGCTTAGCCCAAAATTTATCATTGAAAGTGCCTATCAATAAAACTCGACTCCAGTTATTCGCCCACGATGCCATGTTAATTAGCATTATGGCGGTCCTGGCTGCGTGCGGTTTAATCTACGAGTATTTACTTTCCCACTACGCTGGCCGGGTTTTAGGCATTGTCGAAACTGCTATTTATACCATGATTGGCATTATGATTGTGTCGATGGGGTTGGGCGCGTTTACTGCTAAAGCCTTTAAAAATCCTTTTAGCGCCTTTGCCTGGTTGGAAGCGATTGTCGCGTTGCTGGGGATGTCATCCGTATTAATAATTGCGGCAATCATCGCTTTGACGAGTGATTTACCAACATTAGTCAGCGATTCTTTTAATTTACCGCCCGATACACTGATCGAAGGCGGCTTGCTCGAACAGATTAAACATTATGCACGCCACCTTCCTTATGTTGCCGGTTTTTTTCTGGGCTTTTTTATTGGCATGGAAATTCCGCTCATCGCGCGGGTGCGAGAGCAGGTTTACGGCCGCCACTTGAAAAATAATGCTGGCACTATTTACGGCGCAGATTATATCGGCGCAGGTGTCGGCGCATTTATCTGGGTAAGCAGCATGCTGACCATGGATATCACGACCGCTGCTGTATTGACGGCTTTGCTCAACATAATCGCTGGCAGTGTTTTTCTGGTTAGCTATTGGCGAGAAATCAATCGGGCCGTCATATTAGCGGTATTTCATGCGGTTTTGCTGGGGTTGTTATTTGTGGTCGCCGATAGCGGGGCTTACTGGATGAAATCTTTTGCTAATGTCCTGTACAAAGATCAGGTAGTTTATCAGACCAATTCGAAATACCAGAAGATTGTTTTTACCGAGCGCAAACTTGGCCCTGGCGAGTCGGTGATTGATATGTACCTTAATGGTCGACTGCAATTTAGCAGTGCTGATGAGCATATTTATCATACTATGCTGACGTATCCCGCACTCATGGCGAGTGGAAAACGGCAGAAAATTTTGGTCATTGGTGGTGGAGATGGTTTAGCGGTGCGCAACGTTTTATTGTGGGGGCCAGAAAATGTCACCTTGATTGATCTCGACCCGGAATTAGTTGAACTCTTCTCCTATCGACATGCAATCACCAAAGATCAAAAAACGGCAGATTTGCGTGACCGACTAGTTGCGCTGAATCAGCAAGCTTTTGAAGACAAGCGTGTCGAAGTTATTTTTGGTGATGCGTTTATTGAGATAGAATCTTTGTTGGCTAGCGAGCAATATTTTGACAGTATTATTGTCGATTTGCCCGACCCCAGCCATCCAGATTTAAATAAACTCTATTCCGACTATTTTTACGCCCGCTTAAAGCAGTTACTGCACCCTGACGGTGTCATGGTGGTCCAGTCAACTTCGCCGTATCATGCTCGTACGGCTTTTATCAGTATTGGAAAAACGATCAAAGCGGCGGGTTTTTTACACGTTGAACAATTCCGTCAAAATGTGCCGAGTTTCGGCGAGTGGGGATGGACCATTGCAACCCGACAAGGGCAACCGGCAAGCGTTAGAATTAACCGCCAAAAGGAGCTGCCGGTCGCCAATAGTTATGTGACCCAAGCATTGTTAACTGGAGCTTTTGCGATGCCAGCCGACTATTACTACGAGATTGAAAAGATTAAAGTGAACTTTCTCGGCAGCGGCGTATTATATGATTATCACACCCAGGCCTGGCAAAAAGATATTGGCGTTTTTTCCAGTCACGCGTTGGGATCGGAAGAACAGCAGTAAAAGTGAAAAATTTTTGAATTCAACTGTTGACATTTTATGTCAAGCGAATTAACCTAAACCCATGAATGACATTTTATGTCATAGATAAGAGGAACAGCAAACATGCAATTAAAGGATCTGGCTATTCAACTCAGCGGTTACATCCAAGACGGATTTAAACTGGATGTACTTCCAATTCAGGAAAACGGTAATGGTGAAATTTCAGTTTTACAAATTATCGTCGAAGGGTTTGACGAGTTACCCATTTTTGTAACGGCAACGGATGAGCAAATTTTATGCGTGACGAATTTATTTACTCAGGACGAAATCAAACCTGAATTGACGCAAGAATTGCACCATACCATGTTGCGTCTATCGATTAATATTCCGCTCAGTTCTTTGGGATTAATTGATGATCAATATGTATTGTTCGGTGCCATGAGTACCAAAACATTGCTGGAAAATGTCGCGCATGAATTAGTGACTCAGTCAGAAAATGCTTTTGAATCACTGGAAGCGTTAGAAGAATTTTTGAAATAGGTTAAAGGAGAGCTACATGAGTATCTTAAAGAAGATTGTTACAGCCTTGCGCGGTGGTGCCAGGGAAGTGGGCGAGGCGGTAGTTGACGCCAATGCTATCCGAATTCTTGAGCAAGAAATTAAAGATCAGGAAAACGCCATTGCTAAAGCAAAAGATTCTCTGACAGAGGTCATGGCTGATGAATCCAAAACAGGTCGACAAATTAATGCGTTGAAAGATCGCATCGGCGAACACGAAGACTATACCCGTCAGGCGTTAGAAAAAGGCGATGAGGCACTGGCTTTAGAAATTGCCGAAAAAATTGCCCTGTATGAAAACGAGATGGCGGAACTGGTCCCGGTATTGGATGGTTATCGCGCGAGCGTTGCGTCTTTAAAAGACCAGATTCGTAAAGCGGAAAAATCAGTTCAAGAGAATAAGCGTGAATTGTCGGTAGTTAAAACCACAGAGCGCGTACAAAAAGCACGCGTATCGGTGAATACTTCACTGTCATCGGGTGTGTCCAAATCTTCTGCAGCACGAGAATCGCTCAATCGTATTAAAGAAAGGCAACAACGGCTGGATGACAAAATAAAAGCATCCGAAACGCTAAACTCGGAAAATACTGATGCTGATCTGAAAGCGCGAATGGAAGAAGCGGGAATTGGCAATACTAAAAGTAAGGCGAATGACATTCTTGAGCGCCTTAAAAAGAAATAGTTTATAGGATGTGAACGGTGGGCAATGTTCCACCGTTTTTTTAAGGAAACTTTATGATCGGTAAATGGTTTGGTAAAAAGGAAACGTCAGTTCGACGCCTGGAACATCCCGAAGATCTGATGCCGGGTGATATGTTTGACCTGGTCGATTCATTCGGTTTACCTGAAGCGCTTCGCGGTAAAACGTTTAAAGTGGTTTTGGTGAATACTTATGAATACGAGTATGGAAAAGAAACCGAGTTCTTATTGGAAGGTGAAAGCGGCGAGCCCTACCATATGACCATCGATTTAGAAGACGGCGAGAAATATGTCAACTTTACTATGAAAATCGAGCGTGATGAAGTTGAAGCACTTTTCGATATGGAAGCATTTTCTGCGATTTTTGACGACCAGCCAGGCGATGAACCGATTCAAACAACGGCAAAAAAGTCAGCTTATGATAAGTGGGTTGCAAACGTCTATCATCGTGACGGTGATTGGACGCGTGGTTATTTTCACCAGAGCGATTGTCGTCGCCAAACTTTTTCGCAATTTGAAGATGATAAAGCAGAGCCTTTTGAGTCGATTTCATTAGTCTCGGATGATGATATGCATTCTGTTGAGATTGAAGTTTGGCCCAATGGCGAAACTGATGTGAGTTTGTGTGTCAGCCGACCTATCGCAGACATTAAAGAATTATATGGAAAGACTTGAGACGCAAAAAATGACTGATAAGAACCCGAAATGGCAAAAGCAGGAAAAAGCCGCCAAAGCAACTCAGGTCGCATTTGACGTCAGTGAATCTGTCCATAAGTTTATTCAGAAAAGTTCGGTGGACCTTAACCTGAAATCGTCAGATTTTATTCGAAAAATTCTGGGACTCGAGTACAAGGCCAAAAAAGTTCGCCCACGTTTAACGCTGACTTTAAATGAAGCTGACTATGAATTGTTGGCAGAAAAGTTTGCACTCGATCCCAATGATCACATTGCCATCAAGCACGCGGTAACTAAGCTGCTGGTAGACCTAGCGAGTGATAAAGGCTAACAACTTTCTATCAATGGCTCGTCAGACCAACCTTGCATTTGACCGCGAATGCTACTATCTACATTGCGACCATTAACTCTCGCTATTAATGATTTCTTCAAAGTATTTGGCGTAATTGTCTACCGTTTTTTCGTGTGAGAGCTGATGGCGAATTTTATCCAGACCAGAATCCGCCATTGATTGTCTAAGGGCTGGTTGCTCATACATTTCACGAACTCGCTGCGCGATTGCCAGCGGATCTTTAATCGGAACCACAAAACCTGAAACGCCATTCTCAACGACTTCTTTGCCGCCGCCGGTTGTCGTAATAATGGTTGGCGTACCAAGCGCCATTGACTCCATAACGGCGCGGGGTAATCCTTCTCCACTGATTGAAGGTTGCACTAGAACGCTACTTGCTTTTATGAGTTGTGGCACATCAAATCGATATCCGGCCACGTGAATGCGATCGGCCATGCCGCTTTCCTTAATCAAGGAAGAAAAGGGCTCTTTATCCATATTGTTGCCAGCGAGGATGATATGCAGGTCGCTGATATCTTTGAGGTGTTTTGCAGCTTCCAGCATGATCGCAATACCCTTGCTCGGACGAGAATTAACCGCACAAATTAAGGTAAAATCTTTTTTCTGAATACCAAATTCAGCGAGGTCCGCCGCTTCAACATTGTACCAGTTAAGATCGTGACCTTTATAGATAGTGCGCACCCAGTTTTTCTTTTTCCAAACTTTACTGATTACGTCGTTTTTAACGGCATCAGAAACACAAACCACACCGTCGACACGAGGGTGTAAAATCGTTAAGTAAGCTGATGGGTCATGCCGATATAGGCCGCCTGTCGTACCGCGATAGACGACAAATTTAACGTCCATGCCCACGCAGGCAAATCCAGCGTTAGGAATGGTGCGCGAACTTGATGCGTAAACAATATCATAGGGATTGCTTTGGAGCTCCTGACGGATTTTACCGATGGTCTCGCGGCAGATCTTTTTCGTTGTGGTGTGTTCAATGAGTCGAATGCCGGCTTCTTCGTATCGATAACGATGCTCGTCTTCCGGAATGGTCATCATGGTGACATTGTGACCGCGACGCGCCAGTCCCAGGTAAATTTCGTGTTCTGGGCGATAACTATTAAACGAATTATAGGTGGTAGAAAATACAAATATATTCATAGATTGAATGACAAATTAAAGGTCCGTTGAGTAAAGGTGCTTAATTTTTTCTCTTACAATTAGCGCTGCCAGTAGCCCAGTTTTTTACGCAGTTTTAAAGAACGAAATAAATTCGCAGGTCTCGATTTGGCCAATTTCACCGGCGTATTGATAAACTCGTCCACGGCTTCTAGAATTCGTTGAGACGATTTTCCGTCGACGTAAGGGTGAAGCTTCTGACTATAATTGGCAATGCGTTCCATCAAGTTGTTATCGCCAGCTAACGCCTGTGAAATAGCCGCTTCGAGATCGTCCGAGGTTTGAATGTCGATTAGATAATCTCCGGGATCTGCGTTTTTATAAGTCACTACAGGTTTATTGAGCAATAAAAATTCACCGACCATTGAAGACGTATCAGAGAGTAACACGTCTGCCCGTTGATGGAGCGGTAAACAGGAATCGATGGAAACGATTTCAAAATTGTCAGCCTGAATTTCTCGATACCGTTTTATCCATTCAGGGTTCATTTTTGGATGAAACTTAACCAGCCAATAATGTTTACCAGTTGCCACTAGTTGTTTTATCGATTCAAGACAGGCCAGTGCAGACGTCAGGTTAGGTGAAAAGGTCGGTGCAAATAAAATAACTGGCAAGTCGGTGTCTACCGAATAAGGAGAAGTGGTAAACAGTGGGTCGAGCTTACACCACCCTGTTTCGACGACGTGAAAGTTTTGATGCGCATCGGCAAGCGCTTTAAATCTGCTAGTCGTTAATTCGCCCTGAGTACAATAGAGATCGAAAAAATCTCGGATACGAAAATGTCCTTTTTTCTTGTATTCTAATCCGTGAAACACCTGGACTTTGAGTCCGGGAATAAAGTTGGGAACCCAATTGCCCGGAACAAAGACCGCGCGGGGATTAAACGCTTTCACACGCGAAACCGTCGGCAAGACGACTTCGTCGGGATCAAAATTAGTAAGATTTACCTCATTGCCTTCGACAAACCATGCACATTTATCTCCGCGACCGCGGATAACTTCTTGAATTGGGCGCAAGATCTCAAACGAGTAATTTTGAGAAATATAAAACAGATAATGGTGCGCCACAAAAGCTCCTCTTGCTAAGTTGCCGCTAATGCCGCGATTGTAAACTGGTTAATTTTAAAACAGAAGGAAATAATGCCGAATTGAGGGGATTCTTCCATGAATGATACTATTCACTTGAAATTTACCAGGATAATTGGGTAAATAAGCATGGTAGATTAATATGGATAAACCAATGGATAAATGAATGGGTAAATTTCGATCGAATCAAATTGGGTTGCTAATGGTAATCGGAGGACTTTTTCTCCTGTCTGTGAACCTTGCTGCCACTAATCACCCAGATAATCCACAATTCTACCAGGACTATGAGCCGCATCTGCATAAATTTCATCAAGAAATTGAAGTGTCGCTGGCGCTGCGCAAAGGGGCGATCGAATTTTTTAAGCAAGAAATGTTGGAAGGTGAAAACCAATATTTCGACGCTCGCGACATTTTACATATTCAAAGTACCGTTGATGAATATGCCAAAAATCGTGCTGTATTACTTGAGGATATTGCGAATCACTATCGCCAGATCATCGACGATGTCGAGTTAGTACTGTCTACGCAGAAACCTACGGCTTTAACAGAGAGTCGCGCTTTTCTCGGGATTGGCAAACAGTCGACTTTATTGATAAATCCAACCGATGATAAAGGACGTCAATACATTCAAGTATTAAAACTCGGTTTGGCCGCTGCGCTGACGCTCTACGATAATTTTAAAATTGCCATCAGTCCTTTTCAGGATAAAGGGCATTTCCGCCGCAAGATCAATTACGATAACCTGGATAACCAGAAAATTCTGGAAGAAATTTCTGGTAATTTCCGGCGACTGGACAACTATAAAGATACGCTTAAAGTTGTCGAATTTAATGACCAATTGATGGCATGGGAACGCGACAATCCCCACAGTGTATTGGTTAAAGATAAAGACAATGCCTATTTCAATGTGTTGATTCAGGGCAGCTATACCAACGCAAAAATCAAGCAAGTGACCATTATCGATCGCTTATCGTTTCGCACGCTACGCTTTCGTCGCATCATTCGGGACTTTCTCTTTGAAATGGGCAATGACACGCTTGATCTGGTCAGTAAAGGGTTTGGAAATGGAATGGGGTTAATTGCAACACGTGAAGGTTACCTTAAGAATATACCGCTCAGCCACAAGCAGAGAATGCAGGCTCAACTTGAAGCGGGTGACATATTATTGGAAAAAACGCCTTTTCGACTGACCGATCGATTTATTCCGGGACACTGGGGTCACGTTGCAATCTGGGTAGGTACTAAGTCTGAGTTACAAGCTTTAGGAGTGTGGGACGAGCTACCTGCCATTTACGCTAAAGCGCAAAAACGACTCGGATATCTTGGGCCGTCATTTCAGCAACAGGTAATGGACGGTCGAAATATAATCGAGGCGTTAAGGCCGGGTGTTGAAATCAATACTCTGGATCATTTTCTAAATATTGATGATATGGCAGTACTGCGTGATAAGCAGGTTGATAATAAAGCCATGAAGCGATACCTGATTCGCGCTTTTGAACAAGTGGGTAAAGAATATGATTTTAATTTTGATGTTGAAACAGACACCAAGATTGTTTGTTCTGAACTGGCATTTGTGACCTTCGACGATTATGCCTGGCCGGTCGAAAAGACCGCGGGTCGTTATACCATTTCTCCCGATCATATCGGTGAAAAAGCGACCGCGAATGGTCCATTTGAACCCGTGATGCTGTATCATAATGGCAAAGAAGTGGTTAAAGATGTTCAACTCAATTTTAGCCGGTTAATGAATGCGGACTATGAAGCGGTTCAACAGGATTTAGCACCCATTTTCTAGTCGATAATAGCGGTCAAAACATTATGGCAAAACATAAAAACAAAACTTCAATGCAAACAATAGCCGAAGCCGAAGCCGTCGCCAAAGCAACCCAGCGTCCGGGGCAAACCAAGGAACAGACCAAGCTGATTGCCAAAGGAATTCAGAAAGGGATTGAAGAATACAAAAAACGCCAAAAATCAAAAGCGCGTGAACTGGATAAAAAGCTTCGTAAAGCCAAATCACCTTCACCAAAAAACTCGCAAGTGGAAGACGTAAGCGAGTCGGCAGCTATTGATTCCACGGGGCGGCGATCTCTGTTACCCTGGACTTTGTTAGTGATATCCTGGTTATTTTTTGCCAGCTATTGGGTCTGGTTTCAATCCTGAATAGGCCCGTCTTTTTGAGCCGAGCGGAGGCGAGATTTTCTGCTTGTTTCGTTTTTCATCAACTCACTGAAACCAATCAATAAATGCTGTATAACCTCGCTGGTACTCTTAACGCTATTTTTGTTCTTGTCAGTCTGTTTGGTGTGTTTTTACAGCTGCGTTCGATCTGGCAACGTAAACGATATCAATTAGCACAATCGACTGAGCTATTGTCGCTCAACCAGTTTACCGTAAGCTATTTTGCCTATTTTTCTTTCTTTGTTTATGGTTACAGTATTGATCCCTTTAATCACTACATGGTTTGGCCGAGGCTTCTTGCCTGTATTCTGGTTTTATTGATTGTATTTGAAATGATGCTTGACCGGAAAGAGTTGAAAACTCTAGTGGTGTTCTGGTCGGCCTGTGGTTGTATTTTGGTCGGTCTGGTTGGGCTGATTTTCGGCGAACAGTTTGTCGATGAGGGCAATCTTATCTCGACGACGATTATTCTAGTAGTCAGTCTTTTATTGGCTCAGGGCTATTGGCACCAGATTAGCTTAATCATTAAAAGTGGCCAGACAGGCGCTATTGATATTCGCATGAGTCAATATATATTGGCGATGGATTGCTCAACTTTTTTCCTGGCATACACAATGGGTTTTGATAAAAGTTGGCCCATGGTGATTCTAGCGGCCGTTTCTGGTGTGACCAAATTAATTATTATGTATTTGTTTCGTTGGGTTCGGTTAAGCCCTCACGCAGCACAAAAAAGAATAAATCAGGACGTTTTCAGGTAGCGCGCCGCCTTGAAATGCTTCGATGGGCTGCTAAGCGAGACCGATTGATAGAGCCAATGAAGGTCTAGATGGCATCACCGCAAGATAGAATCGGCCAAGAATTGTCAGCCTAATGGTGATAGTAATGGTTGTGGTTACGGTTAAGGTTATCGTTATGGTTAAACCATCAGGTTTGGGTTATAAACGGGTATGTATATAATTAATCAATAAATTCTAAACTCGTTAACGCGACAAGGATCGGTGTTTAATGACGGAAAAGTTAAAAATAGTCTCCGGCGTGTTATTGAAAGATAATCAGGTATTGCTCTGCTTGCGAAAAAATACCGACTTTTTTCCCGATTTCTGGGCTTTTCCGGTCGGTCGAATAGAAGCGGGCGAAAACTATCTGGATGCATTACGGCGTGAATTGTTCGAAGAAATTGGGGTTCAGTTGATCGAATCGGTAAACTTGACCACGCTCTACGACTATGAGCAGAATATTGAGCATGTGGTATATCAAGTTAGTGACTGGCGAGGACAGGTAGATAACCTCGAACCCGATTTGTGTGAAGCGGTGAAGTGGTACCCGCTTACTCAATTGCCTGAGCCTTTAACTCCCGCGACACAAAAAATAATCGATAGCCTTTCATGTGGCGCCTGATTTTAAAATATGGCCTGATCCTTTTTGTCGCGCTGAGCGCCTTCAAGTTTCTTGAATTCCAGTTTTTTAGTCATCAATTAACCCTGGAACTTTACTTGACCCTGGTAGCCACCGCATTTTTGGCGATAGGCTTTGTGGTTGCCAATTATCTGGCGCGTCAAAGAAACACTCCACAGGCCAAGGATGAGATCGATTTGGAAAAACTGTCTGAATATAGTGCCAGAGAACAGGAAATCTTATTGTTTTTAGCGCAAGGTTATACTAACAAGGAAATCGCAAAATACCTGGAGATTTCACCGAATACCGTTAAAACACATTTAAGTAAAATTTTCGATAAATTAGGCGTTAGCAATCGAACTCAGGCGGTAGCTGAAGCTAAGTTGTTGAAACTCATAAAATAATAGTTCATTCACCCAAATGGGTGATAGTAATTTCAAGAAAAAAATTGCTAATCTGGCCTCATCATTGAAAAAGCAGCCAGCCAAGAGAGGACAAAATAATGGGTAATAACATCATTAAATACGGATTAATTGCAGGCGGGGTTATTGTGGGAATCCCAGTGATTTCCGGCTGGATAATCGGCTATGGACCCGAAACTTTTAAAATAGGCGAAATCATCGGTTATTCCACGATGATTTTGTCACTGTTGATAATATTTCTGGCCGTTAATGACTATCAAAAAATGCACCCTAATGAGGTGCTCAGCTTTGGCAGAATTTTTCTCATTGGATTAGGGATTAGCGCGATTGCCGGGATTATGTTTGGTATTTATAACCTGGTGTATGTGTATTACATCGCGCCAGATTTTATGGAGCAATATTATGGATATTATATTGAAAACATTCGTAACAGTGGTGCTCCGGCTGCAGAAATTGACCAGCAAATTGCGCAATTGGAGCAGGAAAAAGAATTCTTCATGAGTCCGGTGGTTAACTTTTTCGTGATGTTTGCTACGGTCTTTATGATCGGGTTAATTGTCTCAGTTGTATCTGGATTATTCCAAAAATCCAAAATACAGCACGCCGTTTAATTATTCTCTAAGGAGTTGAGTATGAAACTTTTAGGGTTACGATTTTGTTCTGTCAATGATAAGGTCGAACAAGACATGGAGTTTTTTGAAAAAGGGTTGGGGTTGAAAAACACCTTTACCGACCATGATGACTATGTCGGCGGGATCTTTCCAACAGCTGATCAAGGTTCCTGGGTGGAAGTGTGGCAAGCTTCTGAGCAGATGCCCGTTGGCATAATGCTGCAACTAGTGGTTGACGATGCTGACCAGGTCGCCGCTCAGGCCAAAGCAAATGGTGTCGAAGCTCATGGGCCGGTGGATGCGCATGGTGAGCGTATTTATTATATCAAATCCCCGTCGGGCCTTAGTATGAGTTTCCAGTCCAAACTCGAGTAGTTATTCGCCACGATCTGTGTATTGCAGATTACTAGGGTTCCCGATTACAATGAGCGCCTGCCGGTGGTGGGCAATCATTTCGATGATTCGAACACGCCATTTTTTTGTGACTGTCCTGCAATTATGCTCTGCATTTGTTCTTGCAATTATCGGAAGTCATTTAATCGGGAGCATCGTATGTTCGAACAAATTAAATCGGCCCACCAACGTCTCGAGGGTTTTGCCAACGAAACGCCAGTCTTAACATCCGCTACGCTCGACCAAATGATAGGCAGTAAAGTATATTTTAAGTGCGAGAACTTTCAGCGGGTTGGCGCTTTTAAGTTTCGCGGCGCTTTTAACAGCATTTCACAACTATCCGATGAACAAAAACATCAAGGCGTAATTGCCTATTCTTCTGGTAATCATGCTCAGGCGATTGCCTGTGTCGGCAAAATGCTCGGCGTTGCCACTACTATCGTTATGCCGGCTGACGCGCCTGCAATAAAACTGGCAGCCACCAAAGGATATGGCGCCAATGTCGTAACTTATGATCCACAGTCGCAAACTCGTGAAGATGTAGCGGCAGAAATATTAACTCGCGAAAAACTCACATTAATCCCACCTTTTGACTATGAAAATGTGATTGCGGGTCAAGGAACCGTGGCCTATGAGTTTTTACAGTCCAATCCTGATCTGGACATGTTGCTAGCGCCTTGTGGCGGTGGTGGTTTGCTGGCGGGTTCTGCGGTCGCGGCGAAACATCTGAAAAGCGATTGTAAGGTATTTGGTATTGAACCGGAATTGGCTGATGATGCAACTTTATCGTTCAAAACGGGCAGACTCCATGTTAAACCCAATCCGCCAACTATAGCGGACGGCACAAGAACAGCTAGTCTCGGGCAACTCACATTTCCGCTTATTCAGGAATATGTCGACGACATGATTACTGTGTCGGAAGACGCAATCAAAGAAGCCGTACGCTTTTTCTTTTATCGAATGAAACTGGTTGTTGAGCCATCAGGCGCGTTAGGGCTAGCGGCCATCATGAGCGGCGCGATCAAGACCGAAGGTCAAGTAGGTATAATAATCAGTGGCGGAAATATTGACGGACCAACCATGAGTGAAATATTGCTAGGCTAGCGACGTTTCCCTTTCAAATGTGATTTAGCTAAGATAAGCCAAATAAAATAGTTACTGACGCGCTCGGAGGGAGCGAGTAACTAAATTCGCAAGGAGTAAAAATGGCATTTGAATATGGCTCAGACACGCTGGGCATTAAAAACCCCTTTAAATTTGAAGGATTTGTTCTCACTATTCGCGGTCTGATAGTGACCGTATTAGGGATAGTCGCCTTGTTGGCGGTCAAAGATCTGGTCGCCGAAGGTTCCAAAGTAGCGGGCTGGTTGTCGCTCGGAATCGGCATATTACTGTTAGGTAACGGGGTTATAGCGACTGGACGCGGGCTTTTCAAAGTGATGCGGTTTTTTGTCGGTCGAGGCGTGCCTGCGAGTCTGTCGCGCAACATCAGTAAAAGCGAATCACACGTGCGGGAAGGTTATATTGCCTACCACGACAAAGAACTTGAACAGATGCTCATGGGGCGCAAGAACCTTACTTTTGTTGAACCTCAAGGTTGGCTTGCTCGCTTAATTCATACCCTGATGCCGCGTTTGCTCTTTATGCCTTACCCGATTCGAACGGCTGCGCAACAACTCACCAGTGGGCTTATCTATACACTGTTAGCTTTTCTCTGCTACGGTCTCGCCTGGTTCTCAGGGTCTACTGGATTAACTGAGCTGAACAATACTCCGGTTCTTGATTGGTTGAGTATTGTGTTAGCGATATTTTTGTTTTTCATCTGGTTAGGTCGACGGTCACCATTAAAACGGGTTGTCCAGGTATCGGTCAGTGGTGCTGGATCGGCGGGAGTGATTCTGATGGTGATATTTTCCATTCTGGCACCTGTCGCGCTCAGTTATATCCACCACAATGTTCAAAAACTACCCGAATTGCCATTATCCGCTGGTGCATATATTACCACTATGACACTACTTGGCTTACTGGCGGCCCTCTACGGACTAGTGCTGACCTTTTTTCGTGCGAGCAAAGCCGACCCTAAAACCGAAGTTTCTGAATTTCGAAATAACTGGCAGGAAAGTATCCATCCACAGGAAATTTTTATTAATTTTGAAAATATCGTGATGGCGAATCGCCGTTATAAAGAAATTCCGAATCGAGTTTATCGAGACTTCGACGCCAATTTGATCGAGCAGGGCAGTAATGATAAAGGAAAATTCTCTGGCGAAATGATCCAAGAAACCCAGCCCGTATTTCGGGAGATCCCCGTGTCGCCGATGTTTAAATCTTTACGTTTAGTGGGTACGGTGTTGGGAGAATCGCTGCTGGTGATCGCGGCCATCATGTTTTATCGTGCCATTGAACCGGTTACGCAAATTCAGACAGCGCTCATTCCCGCCGTGGACGCGTTAATTTATCCTGCGCTAATTTGGATATTTGGCCGAATCATCAGTAACACTGCGCATATTTTCTGGGCGGAAATGCATTTTCAATCGCTGATGGTTTTCTTCCAGTGTCACGGTACCTATGCCGAATCTAAAGTAAGCACGGGCGCGAGCATCCATGATTCTACTCGCTCTGAGAATGTGGTGGTTCGGTCCAGTCTGACCCCCTGGATTATCGCTTCTAAAGTGGTGACCAGCTGCTTTGCAGAGAGCGGCAGTAATAATCTGGAATTTTATCGACGTATTTTAGAAATGCATAAAGCCGATGATGATCTCGACAAAATCACTGGTGAAATGCGAGAGTTTTTGGGTAATCGAGAAGTCATTGCCGGGGTTACGGAAAAAGATCTCTCATCAGCGAGCGATATTTTTCAGATTAATCAGGAAACGCGTTCGATTAAAGAGCAAGCGGCGTTAACTAAAGACAAGAATCCCGAAATTTCTCACGATATAGCCCAGGGCGAGACAACGACTTCTACTCCTGCGGATCTCGACGAAGACAATGGTCTGGATATTCAGGATCGATAAGACATTTTGGGTTTAATTAACAGCGAGGCCCGGGCCTCGCTTTTTCGTTTTATCAGATTTATTTTTTTAATATCAACCGCGAGTGTTTTTCCATTTTTTCCATTATCGCGACTTCTCTCATTATTGTTGCTTGTCTGAAACTGGAAAAACTAAGCGGCTACCTCTGGGTTATAGCTACCGCGACAATTGTCTGACAGATTACTCAAGTGCCGCAGGGGCAGACAGGGAAGATCAGGCTAAACCGTCAGAATATCATTCGACGTTATTGGGCACCAGCAATACGGGTTGATTTGCATTGCGAATCACCGCTTCGGCAACGCTACCTACCAGAATATCATATAAGGTCCCGTGCCGCCGATTACCGAGCACGATAATTCGCGCGTCCAGATCGTCAGCGAAGCGCATGATTGATTCGGCATACGCGCCTCTAATCTGGCTTGTCTCCACATGGAAGCCGTTGGCGCGAAGGCGCGAGGCGTATTCTTCCAGTTGTTCTTTTTGTTCACTAAACTCTTGCGCCAATTGTTCTTTTACAACATTGGGACCGGTATCGAAACCGACAAAATCAGGATCCGGTTCCGCGACGTGCAGCAAAGTGATGGCTTCATTTTTATTCACGAGTCTCGGTAATGAATCCAGGACTGACTCAGCGGTTGATGAAAGATCGATAGCGGCCAAAATAGTCATAATGAAATTACCTTTGATTAATCGGTGACATTGTTAAAATAAAGCAATTGTTCTAGAGAAACGCCACGCTGCTTAATTAACGCACGGTTGATATAGGGTGTGATTTTTCGTGACCAGATATCTTGGCTTTCTCGCGACAAGTGAGACCACTCTGGAATGGTCAATTCACTCGAGAGTTCAGGGAAATCCATGGTATTGATTGACGCGACATTGAGTTGCTCGACCATGACTTGCCAGCCCCAATTTTTATAGTTGCTTTGTTGTTCAAAATCACCATACCGTCCGGCCGATGGCAATCGAATGAAAATCATATCGCCCCCGCGGGCTCGTAACTGTTTAATCAGTGGCTGATAAAAAGCTATCGCCTGGTCCGTCATTTTTTCGATCACGGGTTTAGGCGGTGGTTCACCCGAAATAAATTTGAGCCAAAAGTTAGTGACTTGTTGGTTATCAAAACTCCCTACCTGTTCGACCGGAGGCCACATGTCAGCCTGTCGGTCTGGAAAGAAGTCACCAAGTTTCCACTGTTCTCCGTTCAAGTTGAGTGAGCCTTCACGGGGCGGCATTCGACTGTACCGATTGATAAGCGCGAATAAGTCAAATGACTCATCAATAAATCCAAAATTCATCGACAGTTTATCGTGAAGATAACTACCAAGAAGCTTCGATGGTGATTGATTGGTGTAGCTACTCCAGGCGCCTTCACCAAAAGCTCCTTTGTCCAACCGGTTGAATAAAAAGGGCGTAACGCCTACAACAATCAGTCCATCAAATGCTGTGTTTTCGACGATGTCTTCAACAAAAACAGATGGGCTAGTACCCGGCAATGATAATTGAATCGGGCGCGTGCCCATTTGCTGTTCAAGAATATCCAGATCGCTTGCCCATAATAATCGACTGGAGCCCATTAACAGCACGCGAGCCGAAATGTTTGGCTGGTCGAGCTTTTTGCGCTCCTCTGCCCACATAAATGTAAACGCGCTCTGATAGTTGCCACTTTGATGTCCCATTGAACGCGCGAAAAACTCCCAAGCTGCTATGCCGGGTATGAGCAGGCTAATGGCGATAAGCATCGCTCTTAGCCATCGAGCTTGCGGGATGATGCGGTAAACGACTTCATCGGCGTGGGGAGGCTTGTTGCTATCGATACTAGAATTGGAAGTAGATGAATGCATCGCCCGATCCTTGCGTGATAATAATGGTAAACAACATGAAAAATAACAATGCGATAATGAGCCAAAATGGCATTTTTTCTGCCACGGCCTCTAAAGTCGTGTTTCGCATCAACCAGTGTGCACAAAGCAGTAATGGAATGACAATCAGTACTTCTATAATGTATAGCGTAGGTAGTGGCGTTTGTGCGCCCGCGGCCGCGAATCCAAACATGGACATTATAAGGGTTGAAGATGTTTCAAAGTCGGTAGCGCGGAAGAAGACCCAGGTTAGATTGACTAACAGGTAAGTTAATAAGGCCAGGATGAGCTGCAGGCTCGTCGAATAGTTCCCGGAACTCGTTTTATAGCGGCGGCGGATAAAACGCTCGATTGCCAGGTAACTACCGTGTAACCCTCCCCACACCACGAAATTCCAACTCGCGCCGTGCCATAGACCACCCAGCAACATGGTCAGCATTAAATTAACATAAGTGCGAACATTGCCTTTTCGATTGCCACCCAATGGAATATAAAGGTAGTCTCTTAACCAGGTTGACAAGGATAGATGCCAGCGTCGCCAAAAGTCTGAAAAGCCGATTGCGGCATAAGGAAATCGAAAGTTAGTCGGCAAAGAAAAACCGAGGCATAAAGCAACGCCTATGGCGGTGGTTGAATAGCCGGCAAAATCTGAAAAGATCTGCCCTGAAAACGCTAAGGTACCAACCCAGGCGTCAACAAATGACATCGGTTTACCGGCATCAAATACGGCTTCAACCGAAGGCGCGAGTAAACTATCGGCAATCACAATTTTTTGAAAGAGCCCGAGTATCACCAGGCTTAGCCCCCAGCCAAATTGTTTGCTTGTGGCAAAGTGAGGGCTGGCGAATTGCGGGATTAAGTGAGTCGGTCTCACAATAGGGCCGGCAACCAGTTGCGGGAAAAAAGTCACAAAGAGCGAAAAATCCAGAAAAGACTTTGCCGGTTTCGCGCGGCCCAGATAAATATCCAGGGAGTAAGCCATAGTCTGAAAAGTATAAAAACTAATTCCTACCGGTAAAATGATGGACCATGAAGGAACTTGATAGTCTATGCCAAAACTGGCCATTAAAAGCTGCCAGTTTTCCAGTAAAAATTCGCCGTATTTAAAATAACCGAGAATACCTATATTTGTCGCCAGGCTTAATAATAAAAAAAGCCGTCTACGGTGTTGTGTCTGGGCTTGAAAAATCCACCGGGCAACGTGCCAATCGACCAGAGTTGAAATCCACAGGAGAATGACAAACGGCGGGTTCCATGCGGCATAGAAAAGATAACTGGCGATCAGCAGAAAAACTTTTTTGATATGCCAAGATGCTGGCGAATAGTGAAATGTAAGAACTATCGTAAAGAATACGATAAAAGTTAGCGAATTAAATAACACCGCCCGGTAAACTCCCTTTTTTATTGTTATTCGTCGAGGAACAATAATTACCGACGGCTGTTTGCTCTAGCTACCTTGAATAAACACAACTCGGTTAATAAAGACAACTCGCAAACCAGTAGACTGCTACGTTTCCGACAGAAAAGGTAACATGAATCAGTAAAAATCTCCACTTCATCAAAAATTCACCTCGCCATATGTGTAACGACTGTCTGGACTTTACCACTGTCTGGACTTTACCAAAGAACAGCAGTCAGAGGGCTGCTCGAGTAAAAATTAGTTTGTTCTGAAAAGTTACCGAAAAATAGGACGAGAAATTTGAAGTGGATCGACAGTCAGGTTTTTTAGTGGGTTGATTAAATCGCGTTGTAGCGCCTTTAAAAATCATTCAGCGGAAAGCTAGACTTTGCTGGCTAGACTCAGGCTCTCAAGTCTAGCCAGCTTTTAGTCATTGCATCATTGATTTTTCTGGTATTTCATTTCTCCGGCAATCCAGGTTTGCAAAACTTGGGTTTTCCAGATGTCCTGATGCTTACCATGGATGACATCGCGGTCTACTAAAATAAAATCAGCCCATTTTCCTTTCTCTAATGAACCTAAAGTGTTTTCCTGGTGGGCCGCGTAAGCTGCATTTAAAGTAAAACTTCTTAACGCATCTTCGGGAGAAATTTTCTGCTCTGGCAACCATCCATTTTCAGGAAGGTTGTTTCTATCTTGACGGGTAACCGCGGCGTGTAATCCGTGGAAGGGATTAGCCAGCTCAACAGGAAAATCTGATCCTGAGGCAATAATGGTTCCTTGCGCTAGAAACTTCTTCCAGGCATAGCCACCTTTAATGCGATCGGGTCCCACTCGGTCTTCTGCCATGTTCATATCACTGGTGGCAAATACCGGTTGTATCGATGCGATGACGTCAAGGGCTTTAAAACGAGGAATATCAGCAAGTGAAACCACTTGAGAATGTTCGTTACGATTTCTTAACTCGCGCCCGCCGACTTTTTTATAGGCTTTTTCCAACGCGTCAAGAACGATACGATTACCTTTATCACCGATGGCATGAACATTGACCTGGAATCCTTTAGCAAGGATGGATTCTACAAGTTTGTCGAGTTCTGCCGGTTGGGTTAATAGTAGCCCTTTATTGTCGGCATCGTCCGAATAGGGCGCCAGCATGGCAGCACCGCGACTTCCCAACGCACCGTCGGAATAGAGTTTAACACTGCGAATTGACAACATGTCTTTGTCGTCTTTAATGTGGCCGGCGTTAAGCCAACGATTTAAATTGCTGCTGGAACCTGCCAACATGCCGTATATTCGAATAGGCAATCTACCTTCTTTGGAGCGTTTTACATACGAGTCAATTTCGGCCTGTTCAATGCCCGCATCGTGAACGCCCACTATGCCAAGAGAAAGCAAGTGCTGATAGGCTTTGTCGTAAGCGTATTCCAATTCGAGAGTGCTCATCGGCGGAATTTTTTCCTCGATCAGATTCATCGCCAAATCGATAAAAATTCCCGTTGCTTCGCCATTTTCATCCCTTTCAATTTTTCCTCCGTCGGGATCGGGCGTGTTGCGATCAATACCCGCCAAACGCATGGCTTCACTGTTAGCCCAGGCCGCGTGCCCATCTATCCGGCGTAGCCAGATTGGACGTTTTACCCCAGTGGCATCTAGCGACTCTTTAGTCGGAAACACCTTATTCATCCACAATACCTGATTCCACCCTCGGCCCAAAACCCATTTTGATTGGGGATTAGCCTCGGCAAATTGTTTGACCTTATCGGCCGCTGCTTTTTCTGATGGAGTGCCGCGAAGAATAACGCGCGTCATTTCCGTGCCAAGCGCAGAAACGTGCGCGTGCGCATCAAATAAACCAGGCAGTAAAAACTGTCCCTCTCCATCAATTTTCTGACAGGCCGCAAAAGTAGATTCATCGCCCTTATTACCCGTGGCTAAAACTTTGCCTTCTTCAAACGCTAACCAGTTAAACGACTGAATCTCATTGGATTGGGAAATTGGTGTATACCCTTTGATATTTTCAATCAACTGGCATTTCGCGTGAAGGCTGGTACTGCTGGCAAAAACCAGCGCTAAGATGAATGTTTTGCCGAGTATGCGATTCATGGCGGTCCCTTTATCTTGTCATTTTAGAGTTTTTTATTTTATCAGACAGTGTACTGGATTTATCGGCAGGTTGTCTAAATTCAATCGGTAAAAATGGCGCTAGAAAGGCGTTATTGGCAATCAATTTCAGGCCTGATATGCTTGGGTTATTCGTCATCAGAAATAAATGCGGTCTGCTGTTATGCCCATGAAAACCATGTCCAGCAAGGAAATCATGATTTCTATTGTTGGCGCATTTATAGCAACCTTGTTCGCTTCCTTTTTTAGTAACCATATATTGGCAGCCGAGGGAATGTCGATGGTATTGGCATCCACTGGTGCCTCTGCGATGCTAATTTTCGGGATCCCGCATAGTCCGGTTTCCCAACCCTGGCCACTTGTTGGTGGGCATCTGGTATCCGCCATTATTGGTGTTTCCGCATATTTTCTTATTCCAAACCCAATAGTCGCTTCATCCGCAGCCATTGGATTGGCGATGCTGGCAATGCATTATGCACGCTGCATGCACCCACCGGGTGGCGCAACAGCAGTTACCGCGGTTGTCGGGGGTACAACGGTACATGAATTAGGCTTTTATTTTGTCGTAGTACCGGTATTTTTTAACGCCATTATTTTATTGTCGATTGCGATGGCGACAGCGACCTTTCGGGAACGAAATCCATTTACTACCCGCTAAATTTTGAACAAAGGTTAACTCATCTGGTTTTTTGCTGCAGAGCATTGAGGTCAATATGTTAATATTTATTCAACTATCCTTTTGCAATTGAAACCTGATGCTTACGCAAGAACAGCTTGAATTTGACAAACAACATCTATGGCACCCGTATACCAATTTGAAGGTGCCCAGCCCGGTATTCGGCGTAGAGTCGGCCGAAGGTGTCTTTTTAAATCTGAGCGATGGCAGGCGAGTAATTGATGGAATGGCATCATGGTGGTCGGCGATTCATGGTTACAATCATCCGGAATTGAATCGTGTCATTTATGACCAGGTGGATAAAATGTCGCACGTGATGTTTGGCGGCCTGACTCACGAACCGGCGATCAAGCTGGCCGAAAAGCTGATTGCTATAACGGCGGAAAAACTGCAATGTGTCTTTCTGGCAGATTCCGGTTCGGTTTCAGTGGAAGTTGCATTAAAAATGGCGCTGCAATTTTGGCATGCGAAAGGTCAGCCGCAAAAGTCGCGTTTTTTAACGCTGCGCAATGGGTATCACGGTGATACATTTGGCGCAATGTCGGTTTGTGATCCTGAAAATGGCATGCATTCCTTATTTGCGGGGGTGCTGCCGCAACATCTGTTTGCGCCGGCTCCCGATTGTAAAACCGATGAAGCGTTTTCGCCGGCAGATATCGAAGCATTTGAGACAATTATTAGCGACAAGCAACGTCAAATTGCCGCGGTTATTTTAGAGCCGATTGTCCAGGGGGCTGGTGGCATGCGAGTGTATTGCGCAGAATATCTTCGCCAGGTCAGGGCGCTTTGTGATCGATATGACGTGCTGCTCATTTTAGATGAAATTGCGACCGGTTTTGGTAGAACGGGCACTTTGTTTGCCTATGAACAGGCGAGCATATGCCCTGATATTTTATGCGTCGGCAAAGCGCTAACAGGCGGTTATTTATCGTTAGCGGCCACGATTACCAGTCGCGAGGTCGCCGATACCATCAGTTCTTCTGGAGCCGGAAATTTGATGCACGGTCCGACGTTTATGGGGAATCCTCTGGCTTGTGCGGTAGCTAACAAAAGTCTGGAGTTGCTATTAAATTCTAACTGGCAGGATAATATTGCGCGAATTGAGGCGCAGCTTGAAAGAGAATTGCGGCCTTGTGAGAGTCTCCCTTCGGTCGTTGACGTCAGAGTTAAAGGCGCAATTGGCGTGCTCGAACTCCGACAATCCATGGACTTACAGATTATTCAGCCGCGGCTGGTTGAGTTAGGCGTCTGGATAAGACCGTTTGGCAAATTGCTCTATATAATGCCGCCTTACATCATAAACCCAGAAGCGCTAACAGTTCTCACTTCGGCGATGAAGACGGTTGCAGAAGAATTGTCAGAGGCAGTATGATATTCCCAAACTTGCTGATAAATGTCAGCATTGGAGTAACTCAAGATTGACGCCACGACACTATAGGCGCAAGCTTTTTGTTTTGCGCCAAACACCATACAGAGCGAGATTAGTGGACGATTTCGATGAATAATAATGACAACAAAAGTGCGTCGGCCGAGTCAGCTTCGGCTGAGTCTGGGGATCGTGAAGACACCTTTCATCAGCTCACACAAATCAACCAGGTGTTCCAGTCGCAGCAACAGGCGCATGGTTTTAAACGCGCGCAAAACGACATTAATGAAACGCTCGCGGAAAAGAAAATCAGACTGAACAATCGCTTTGTTCTCGAATCGGTGATCGGTTCAGGTGGCATGGGGTGTGTGTACAAGGCCAAAGATTTGCGTAAAGTTGAAGCGCAAGATGCCAATCCCTATGTGGCTGTCAAAGTATTGAACACGGATTTCAAAGAACATCCTAATGCGTTTATTTCTCTACAGCGAGAAGCGAGTCGGTCGCATTTATTGTCACACCCCAATATTGTCACAGTGCATGATTTTGACCGTGACGACAATACCATTTATATGACAATGGAGCTGCTCAAAGGTGAAGCGTTGGATGACTACCTGGAGCGATATAAAGATAAAGGCGTCGGCAAAGAGCAGGCGTTTAAAATATTGGGGCAATTTTTTAACGCATTACACTTTGCACATCAAAAAGGAATTATTCATTCCGATTTGAAACCCGCTAATATTTATATTTCAGAACAGGGAGTCAAGGTTCTCGATTTTGGAATTGCTCGACTCGCGTCAGAATCAAAGCTCAAAGATCAGTTTGATGCTGCCACCTTAGGCGCGCTCACTCCCGCTTACGCGAGCCTTGAAATGATCCATAAAAAAACGCCTCACCCGAGCGATGATGTCTACGCAGCGGCTATCATCGCTTATCAACTGTTGACCGGAAAACACCCTTACAAAGGGCAACCTGCAGCGGCAGCTTTTGGTCTTCAAATGACGCCAGAAAAGGTTGATGGCTTATCGAGTCGACAATGGCGCGCGTTACAAAAAGCGCTCGCGTTTAAACGCGAGGACCGTACTCAGTCGATTAAGGCATTGCATCAAGGGTTGACGCAAACTTTTCAGTTACCGGTTTTTAAAATCGCCAGCCTGGTTCTGTTAGTGGTGGTTGGTTGGTTCAGTTATAGCCGGTTTTTTGTACCCGATGAATTATCGATATTTGTTGAGGAAACTTTAGCTAAGGCGGAGCAATGTTATCAACAGGATAACTATTTTTGCAGTATCAATAGTGCCAATGCAATATTAGAGATCGCGCCTGATCATGTGCGTGCCAATCAATTGTTGCAGGCGTCCGAGACTCAGTTATCGTTAGAGCAGCAGGCAGAGCGTCACCAACACCTTTTAACGGAGGCGCAAGCGTGTTTTGATAAGCACGATTTTTCGTGTGCTCAGGAACAACTGACTCAGATCCTCAGCGATAAACCCGATCATCAACAGGCGCTTTTGTTGTCTCGCCAAACGAATGACGCGCTCTACGAACAAGCAGCAGAGCAACTCCAAAAAAATGATGAATTTGCGGCTCATATGGCTAATGCTAATTCCTGTATCGCGAGCAAACGATACAATTGCGCCATTCAATCTGCCCAAAAAGCGCTGAGCATTAAGCCTGATGATGCGAATGCCAGTACGGTCATTCGAAATGCGAATTATGCACTTCAACAAGAAAAAGAAAGCTTATTTAAAGCCAATAAAATACTAAAAGACGGCCAACAATGCTTTGCTAAACTCAATTATAGTTGCGCGATAGCTAAATCGGAATCAGCATTAGAGTTTGTACCCGGCCATCAAAAAGCATTAAAATTAAAGCGAGATGCCGAAAAAGCAATCGCGGAAGCGAAAAAAAACATAACCATCGAATAATCTCATAACTTCGACACTGAACAGGAAAGACTTATGAAAAAAGGAACGGTTAATGGCTTGGTCACTTTAACGCTTTGTCTATTTCTGATGACGAATTTAGGCTGTAAAAAGAAAGACATTCAGCGGATCGGCACGTTGGTCGCCATCGGCATTGCTGCCAAAGTCATTTATGACATGGTTATCGAACATCAGACTCAACAGGTGACTAATGAAAAAGAGGTGGTCGACAACTATAAAAAGGTGCATAAAACCTTACCTGAAGAACCGCTCTTGCTGGCGTACCAATCATCTATTCAACCGGGGCAGGTGGTTAATGCCGGAGCCGATGTATCGATTACTTCGCAACTGGAAGTTGTTCGGAGCGCAAAATCACAGACGGTTGAAATTCAGGAAAAAATTATCATTTTCGATAATGAAGATAACAGCAAAGAAATCAAAAGTCTGATCAAAACGATAAATCAGGAAACCAAACGAAGCGGTGCTTTTGCTAATGAGTTTAAGTTCAAGCTTCCCAAGGGTATGCCTCAAGGTGTTTATCCGATCAAAACTCAAGTCATCATTGACGGCAGAGCCATGCAGCCCGTTGAAAATAAAATGCAATTAGTTTTACTAACGCCAACCAGCGAGCGTCAACTCATCATCGCGGCCAATTAGCGAGGCTAAACGTTAGCAATAAGGTAGTTGGCAATTCGAAGAGAACATTGGCCATCGGTGCGGCCGGCCAGATTAGAAGTAATGGTTTGCCGCTCACTTTGTTTTGCCGATGGGTCCGCCAGCGCATTCTCGACCGTCGCCATTAATTTATGGTAGCTTTTGACTTGATGAGCAAGTTGGTGAAAAAACGCCATATCTTCGTCCATTCGACGCTCAAAACGGTATTTGAAAATGCCACGATAATTCCAGCGTAAGTGATAAAAATCGCACCAGATTACGGGTTTATCTAATGCTGCAAATTCGAATATTGCCGACGACGCATCTGAAATAAGCACATCCGCGGCCATCATAAACGGGACCAGGTTATATTCTGCGGTAGAGGCCAAATATACGTTGCTACTTTTTTGCCAATGCGTCAGTCTTTTTTTCTGTCGGCGGTAATTTTTTTTCGTTAATGAGAAAAAATGGGGTTTAACAATAATGTTGTAGTTATTGAATTCTTGCGGAAAATCTTTTGCAAAGCATTCGATGGAACTGGGATAAAAAGTCGGCGCGTAAAGCAACGTTTTTTTGTCGGGATCAAGCCCCATTTTTTCAATGCAGACCGCCTGAGTTGCATTATTGAATGCAGGGTCGAGTTTGGCGTATCCGGTATCGACAAAATTGCCATCGGGAAATAATGACTCTAACCGATTAAGTCGGTGTTCGCCTTCGACAAATCGAACCGTGGTTGCATTTTTGGAGACCTCATAGTAGCAGTTCTTTGGACCGATCCCGTGCTGCATCAATGCGGTTTTGCTAAATTGATGTAATTGCTGAATATCACTGACCAGGTTACCGAAAATGATCCAGCAGTGCTTTTGTTGTTGATAAAATTTAAAGGCATCTTCCCAGCCGCCAAACCAGAATGCCGTAAGACCTTCTGCGTGGATGACCTGTTCGCAAATGGATTGCAGGCTTTCATTTTCCTGTTGATAAAAAACGAATTCGCATTGAATGTCTTGCTGGGTTAATTTATCAAAGACCGGCAAGTATTGTGGCAAATAATAGAGATGTTTAACGTCAAAACAGACTCTCATCAGATACACCCTGAAAACAGCTAAAATAAGTTAGTGATTTCCATGTCCGATGATAAAAGCGACAGGTTGGTGTGAGCGCCACACTTTTTCCTGCAGGCTGTCGCTGAATACCCATTTTCAGCAAACAGTGATTAAAAGGCCTTTTTTATCTAATGTTTATTTGTAGCCAGTTCATTTTTATTATTAAATTTAACGCGTAAAAATAGAGCAAAATTTGGCTTTTGTCGACAATATTATCATCGTGTTAACACATTTGTGCGCCAAGTCGTGTTCGCTTTCAGCAAGAGAAGCCAGATGTTACGAGTTAACAGCCTGAAAATTTGCTATATAAAATCCACAATATAAAATTCACTCTAATTGTTAAGTACAGATAGCATTCGTTATATCGTACCATTCTCTATATCGTACAGAGACGGCAGAAACTTTAGTCATTTAAGCAACTTAAAGCATTGATTTTCAGAGATAACACTCGTATAATCGCGCCTCTTAAATCGAGACCTGCCGTTTAATTGACTTTATTCGACTGGAATCAAACTTTACAAACTGACCTAACTCCTTGTTATTAAAGCGATCTTTTTACAAGTACTTTAATGACTGGAAACCGTGAGGAGATCTAAATGCGACATTATGAAATCGTATTCTTGGTGCATCCTGATCAAAGCGACCAGGTATCTGCCATGATCGAAAGATACAGCGCTGTAGTCACCGATGCTGGTGGAAAAATCCACCGTTTAGAAGACTGGGGACGCCGTCCTTTAGCTTACGCTATTAACAACGTTCATAAAGCACACTATGTGTTGCTGAATGTTGAGTGTGAGTTTTCTGCTATCGAAGAAATCGAAAACCTTTTCCGTTTTAACGACGCAGTATTACGCCACCTGACTATTAAAAAGAAAGGTGCCGTCACAGAGCCTTCTCCATTAGCGAAAGCTAAAGAAGAAGCGGCTAAGAATTTTGATTCTGCTGACAAAAAGCCAGTAGAAGCAACTAATACTGAAGCGCCAGCAGAAAGTACTGCTGATGAAGCTGCAGCAGAGTAACGGAGGAATAACCCATGTCTAGACATTTCAGACGTCGTAAGTACTGCCGATTCACTGCTGAAGGCATTACTGAAGTTGATTACAAAGACTTAGCTACTTTAAAAAGCTATATCACTGAAACTGGCAAGATTGTTCCTAGCCGTATTACGGGAACTCGTTCTAAGTACCAACGCCAGCTTTCAACAGCGGTTAAACGTGCTCGTTTCTTGGCGTTATTGCCATACTCAGACGCGCATAAATAAGCATTGATAACGAATTAGAGGAAAGACTAATGCAAGTCATTCTACTTGAAAAAATCCGTAATCTTGGCGAACTGGGTGATAGCGTTACTGTAGCAAATGGTTATGGTCGTAATTACTTGCTTCCACAAGGCAAAGCGGTTCCAGCGACTAAAGATAACCTGGAAAAATTTGAAGCACGTCGTGCAGAGTTAGAAAAGAAAGCGGCTGACGAATTATCAGCGGCTCAAGCTCGCGCTGCACAATTTGCTGAATTGACTGTTACTATCGAAGCTTACGCAGGCGACGAAGGCAAGTTATTTGGTTCTGTTGGAACCAAAGACGTTGCTGACGCTGCTTCTGCGGCTGGCGTCGCGCTAGAAAAGCACGAAGTTCGTATGCCAAACGGTGCTATTCGCAATACTGGCGAATTTGATATCGACATTCACTTGCACACTGATGTTGACGCAACTGTCAAAGTTGTTGTTACTGCGCAAGCTGAATAATCTGATTAGGTCAATTTTCGATCGGATTTATTTTATTCGAACTTGACCTTTTGCGTTGCTTTAACGCGGCGCAAATGCAAAAATAAAACACCTCGATTCTTGCATGATTCGAGGTGTTTTTTTTTCTGATAAAACCCAGCCAAAAGTAGATAATCTGACCTAACTTGCTGTCATTAATCACTTTTTTATAGACTGGGTGAAGTAAGTCCGCGCTATTTCTGAATAACGCACATTAATTGGGATCAGTGAATGCTTGAAGATCTACAAGTCAGTAATGTAAAAATGCCACCACACTCAATTGAAGCCGAGCGTTCGGTGTTGGGTGGATTACTTCTTGACAATGATGCCTGGGAAACCATTTCCGAAAAAGTTGTCGACGAAGATTTTTACCGCAAAGATCATCGACTTATCTTTAGAGCACTGAGCTTTCTGGCGGAAAATAACCGTCCGATGGATGTGGTTACCCTTTATGAATTCCTGGAGCAGGAAGGCGAAGCCGACGAAATTGGCGGTCTCGCTTATATCGCTGATTTAGCAAAAAACACTCCCAGTGCTTCTAACATAGCAGCTTACGCGGATATCGTTCGAGAAAGGGCGGTATTGCGGTCGATGATTGCGGTTGCAAGTGAAATCGCCGACGCAGCCTATGAGCCTAAAGGGCGGACACCGAGTGACTTGCTCGATATTGCTGAATCTAAAGTATTTAAAATTGCCGAACAAAGAGAATCGAAAAATGCCGGCCTGCAGCTGGCGTCTAATTTTCTCGAAGAAACCCTGGACCGCGTCCAATTTGCGGTCGAGTCAAAAGGCGGGATTACCGGTTTAAGTACTGGCTTTTCAGATTTGGATAAACTGACTAACGGTTTGCAAAAATCTGATTTATTAATAGTCGCAGGTCGTCCAGCGATGGGAAAAACCACTTTCTCAATGAATATTGCTGAACACGCTTCGATCCATAGCGGCAAACCCGTTTTGGTGTTTAGTATGGAAATGCCGGCCAACCAGCTACTGATGCGTTCCTTTGCATCCATTGGTGGTATTGACGCGACACGTTTGAGAACCGGTGCGCTTGATGATCGCGACTGGGATAACCTGTCAGTTGCCACCAATATTTTAAAAAATAACTGCAAAATGTTTATCGATGACTCAGCAGGATTGTCTCCCACAGAGGTTCGTTCACGTTCTCGCCGAATTGTCCGCGAACACGGTGAAGTGGGTTTGATCGTGATCGATTATCTCCAGTTAATGAGCGTGCCGGGATTGGGAGATAACAGAACGCTGGAAATCTCTAATATTTCAGGATCCTTAAAGGCCTTGGCAAAAGAATTAAATGTGCCGGTTATCGCGCTTTCACAGCTTAATCGCTCGTTGGAGCAACGGGCAGATAGACGCCCGGTAATGTCCGACTTACGTGAATCTGGCTCCATCGAGCAGGATGCGGATATCATTATGTTTGTCTACCGTGATGAGGTTTATAACCCGGAAAGTGACGATAAAGGCACTGCGGAAGTCATCATTGGCAAACAGCGTAACGGTCCAATCGGTACTTGTCGACTGGCTTTCCAGGGACATTTCAACCGATTTGCCAACCTGGCCAGTAATTACGCCGAAGAATACTAAACGGCCGCAGGCAAACCATGCGTTCAACGAAAGCAATTATCGATCTGAAAGCGATTCGCCACAATCTGGCGGTGGCTAAACAATTGGCACCCAAGAGTAAAGTCATGGCGGTCGTTAAAGCCGATGCTTATGGTCATGGCATTATTCAGGTTGCTAGTGCTTTGCCGGAAGCTGAAGCGATTGCTGTTGCTTGCATGGACGAAGCGATAAAGTTACGCGAGTCTGGGCTGGAAAAACCAATCATTTTGCTCGAGGGCTTTTTTAGTGACGCCGAGTTACAACAAGCTATCCAGTTTGACTTACAAACCGTTGTCCACCAGGCGGCACAACTCGAAGCCCTCAAACAGTTAAGCGGTAGTACAGCCGGGCATAAACTGAAGGTTTGGCTGAAGTTTGATTCAGGTATGAATCGTCTGGGCTTCACAGCCGAAGAATTTACACAAGCGTATGCGACTTTGCGTCATCTCGATTGCGTTCAATCGGTAAACTTAATGTCTCACCTGGCGTGCGCGGATGATATTACCAATCCACTAAATAATCAGCAGATAGATGCGTTCCGGCGAGTCATTCAGTCGATGAAAGGAGAAAGGTCACTCGCTAATTCAGCGGGCATCGTCGCCTGGCCGGAAAGTCATTTAGAATGGATCAGGCCGGGAATTTTACTCTATGGTTGCTCACCGATGGTCGGTCTCAATGGTTTGGCACACAAGCTTAAACCAGCAATGACGCTCCAGTCGCAGCTCTTTGCGATTCGTCATTTAAAGCCCGGCGACAAAGTGGGTTATGGTGCAACCTGGACAGCAACTGAAGAAACACAAATTGGCGTTATCGCCATTGGTTATGGTGATGGCTATCCGCGTCATGCGAAAGAGGGCACGCCGGTATTAATTAATGGTAAAACCTACCCGCTGGTCGGCAAAGTTTCAATGGATATGTTAACCGTTAATCTCGGGCGCGACGATAATCTTCCTCTTGGTAGCAAAGCCATTTTATGGGGCGAAGGCCTGCCTGTTGAAAAAGTCGCTAATTTTGCCGATACCATCCCTTACACTTTACTTTGTGGGGTGACTTCCAGAGTGCAATTTGAATGGCAGGAATAATTAAACGAATCCATCAAACCACCAGAGGCCAAGGATTATACGAAATCACTGACCTGGTCGCTTCAGCTTTAGCCGAAATCGAAAGTGGGCGGGAAGGTCATTCAAAGCTAGGCCAATCACAAAATGGCGACGGACTGTGCACGTTATTTATCAGGCATACCTCCTGCAGTTTAATCATTCAGGAAAATGCTGATCCCAGCGCGCGTCACGATCTCGAAAACTGGCTCAACAGATTGGTTCCTGAAGGTGACAGCCTGTATACCCATATTTATGAAGGACGAGATGATATGCCCGCGCATATCAAGTCAGTCCTTACCGCCACGCAACTCTCTGTACCATTTGAAGGTGGACGGTTGTTGTTGGGGACCTGGCAAGGGATCTATTTGTGGGAACATCGTCATGCCCAACATCAAAGAGAGATCATTCTACACTTCAACTAAAGGCTCAGAAATTTACGATTTTGCGGGTTTCAGGAAAAATTTCATTATTTTTTTAACAAAACCTAAAGATATCAATTGATTAGGCCGATAATACTGAGCAAATCACACTTTTCTTGTCTATGCTTACTGAAGGCATCGAAAACCAATCGCGGTGTTTTAGCGCGATAAAGGGAATTATTGATAGATGAGCAAGAATATTAAATTAATTAAGAAAAAATAGAGGCAAAACATGAATTTGACAGTTACTGCACGCATTGCCGGGGGAGCAGGGTTAGTCATACTGCTACTGGTGTTACTCTCGTTTACTGGATTAAGCGGAGTTAGCAGTATTGAGGAAGGCTTAACTTCTGTGACTGATAAATCGACTCCTATGTTGATTTCAGGCAGTGAAAATATGTCCTCTTTGCTAAAAGCATCTATGGAAGTCAATCGATTCCACCAATCTGATAATCTTTCAGGTTTAGCGGAATTTGAAACTGGATATAATACCCACATGGAGGCTAATAAAGCCTCAGCCAATGCCCTTAACGCAGCTGCAGAGCAATATCCCGAAGTACTTGCTTCCTTGCGTGAGAGCCGAAAAAATATAACTCAATATCAGGAAGTGGTACCGCAAGTATTTAGTGCTCATCGACAAGACCTGAGTCTCGGTGAATCAATCATCAGCATGCGCGGCGACTTTGAAGATGTGGCTGATGAACTGGATTCCTATCTTTATGATTTTTCCGATGACCTGGGAGAAGGGGAAGCCGCCAGCGTGTTGCAGAGCATGTCAAATATGATCCGTGAAGCGACCGTTACCGTTACCGATGTGTTGGTGACTGATGATTTAACCGCCGTCGGTTCTGCGATTAGAGATATCAACGCTTTAGTTAGCGACCTTGATAGCAAGTTTGCGCAAGTCCAAAGCGACTCAAATGCGACCAATAATGAATACTACGCTGACACATTCGCCTCAATTACTAAATTTAAGCAATTGACGACTGGTGACAACAATATACTGGCCACTTATGAGCAACAACTGAACGTGAGAGCCAGTGCCAGCGATTTGCTAACGCAATCAGATGGTATCGCGACAGAAGCGCAAAACCATTTAAACAATGTGTTTACTAAAGTTAAAGGCTTAACTCAGTCAATCAAAGAGAGTGCATCGGACAAAGTAAATTCCTCTCGTACCTGGTTAATAACCATCGCGGCAATTGCCATTATTGTTGCGGTCGGCGTGAATTATTGGGTGCTGAATACTATTACCAGTCCATTAAATGAAGTTTTACGCGTAATTACTAAAGTTTCTGACGGCGACCTGACGGAAAAAGCACAGGTCTTTAGTCAGGATGAACTGGGCAAGCTATCGACAGGCTTCAACGGCTTAATTGACGCGTTGAGTAGTATGTTAAAAGAAATTAGCTCGAGTTCGCAGCAGCTGTCGTCTTCGGCTGAACAAACTACCGCCATTTCGAGTCAGAGCAATGAAAATATCGCTCACCAAAAAGAACAGACCGATATGATTGCAACCGCTATGACAGAAATGACTGCGACGGTTGATGATGTAGCAAATAGTGCCAATAACACTCTACTAGAAGTGCAAAAGGCCAATACAGAAGCGGTTGATGGGCAACGTGTGGTTCAGGATAGTATCGAAACGATAAATCGACTGGCTGGAGAAATTGAGCGTGCCGCGCAAGTGACTGACAAGCTGGATCAATACTCGACCAACATCGGTGCCGTTCTCGATGTTATCCGTGGTATTGCCGACCAGACTAACCTGTTAGCGCTCAATGCAGCTATCGAAGCGGCTCGAGCCGGAGAACAGGGCCGAGGATTTGCGGTAGTCGCGGATGAAGTTCGAACCCTGGCCAGTAAAACCCAGGAATCAACCTCTGAAATCCAGGAGATGATTGAAAGACTTCAAACTGGAACACGTGAAGCGGTTGCGGTTATGAAGTCGAGCCGTGGCGAAGCACAAAATAGCGTGGAGAAAACCGCGATTGCAGGTGAGTCCCTTCAGAGTATTACTCAGGCGGTCAGCGTAATCAACGACATGAGTACTCACATTGCCAGTGCGGCAGAAGAGCAAAGTTCTGTTTCTCAAGAAATGCACCAGAACGTTTCTTCTATCTCCGAAATGGCAGATAGAACCTCGCAAGGTGCCAGTGAGAACCTCGAAGCGAGTCAGGAATTGGCGAGACTGGCAGAGCACATGCAAAAACTCGTAGGACGTTTTAAGTTCTAGTCGTAAATTGCGGTGAGCACCAATCTGGCAGTCAGTTGGTGAGCGTTTAAAAAGCCAATTACTCAGGTGATTGGCTTTTTTGTTTTCTGCCATTAACGCGATGAAATGACCCGGAGTCGGAAATGAAAAAAACACTAGAGTTTGTTGTATCGATTAATGCACCGCGGGATAAGGTGTGGAAAGTCATGCTAGGGGCGGAAACATACAAGACCTGGACCGTTCCTTTTTGCCAGGGATCTTATTTTGAGGGCGAGTGGCAAAAAGGTGAAACTATCAAGTTTTTAGGGCCAAACGGTGATGGCATGATCGCTAAAATTGCAGACTGCAGACCGCCTGAATTTGTTTCTATCCAACACCTGGGGGAAATTAAAAACGGCGTCGAAGATACCGCTAGTGAGCAAGTGACTCGCTGGGCACCTGCGTACGAAAACTATATTTTTGCGGCAACAGAAGAGGGTACTGAGTTAACGGTTCAGCTCGATACGCTACCTGACTTTGAGTCGTATATGATGGCAACCTTTCCAAACGCGTTGAGCGTTCTAAAAGACATGTGCGAAGCGGGTGAATGAGTTGGCGGAAAGGTAACCGTGTGCCGTCAGATGATTTTCATAAAAAAGGCCTGCAATAGCAGGCCTCTTTATTCTGATGCTCTGGTTGTTGAGTTTTTACAACCAGAAAAACCAGTTAGATCTTTGACTTATACAGGTCGACAAAAGCCTGCTTTGAAGCATCACCGCCAGCAACCAAGCTTTCTGTGTACTGAATGATGTTAACGCCATCGTGCTCGGCGGCGGTTAAATCGTGAGCTTTTAGTTTTGTTGCAATATATTTTGCCGCATTTATTGAACCTGCATTGGTCGCAACACGAAGCAAGCTACCTTCAGCGCCGCATTGTAAACCGCCGTAAATCTTATTCAGGCGAATTTTCGCCAGATCTAATTTCTTACGCATGGTGCGTCTGTCATCACTCTTAGCAGATTCGCACAAGCTGACAGCTAGTCTTTCAATTTCATTAGCCTGAGCTGGAGCCGTTGTTAATGTGAGTGTTGCAACAACACCTGCGACCAGTGAAAAACTAACTTTCTTTAAACTATTCATCTATTTTTAACTCCGATAAAAAATAACCCAAGACGCATTGTTCTTGGGTTTTGCCAATTTGTGTTTTTAAGCCCCGAGACATTGAGTACATTCAAAGGCAGATTGAAATCACGGGGTATTATTCGGCGGTTTTAAGAAAAACTTTAGAAAAATTTCAATAAATTTCGTGATTCTTAATTTGTTTGTTGAAGAGCTAACTCATGAGGTAAAAAATAGAGTGGCCGAAGCCACTCCTTTTGTCTCGAGAGGAGCTAACTCTACGACAACAAACGGGTTGTCGATTACTACATTTTAGAGTTGAATAAATCGACAAATGCTTGCTTACTTGAGTCGCCAGCGGCCACCAGTCCTTCCGTCCATTGAACGATGTTTTTGCCATCGGGTTCAGGCGCTGAAAGGTATTTACTACCAATTTTAGTGGCGATAAATGTCGCCGCATCTAAAGCGCCAGCTGAAGTAGCTACGCGTAATAAACTGCCATCCGGACCACAACTTACCCCTGCGTAAATGTTACGTAGACGAATTTTGGCTGACTTGAGTTTTTTGCGCATACCAGCGCGATCGTCCGCTTTAGCCGCGTCGCAAAGGCTAGCAACCAAACGTTCGATATCGTTCGCTTGTGTTACGGTGGAAAAACTAAATGCGCTCATCATTAACACTGAAAAAGCAGCACCTTTGAAAATTTTAAAAACGTTATTGCGTAGTAAAGTCATTATTAAGCTCCTCTCATCACTAAAAGTCTTTTGACTAGATAAGGACGTCCATCATCGGATATCACCGAAAAAGATATTTAAGCATCAATTGTTGGGATACTGCCGGCCGTGGCGTTCAAACTTCGAACCCAGGACTCAAGAAATTTTGAACTGGTGTTCTTGTGATACCTAAAGTATCGACTGGTTTTCGAAATCCTTTATAGTTTTTTACTGATTCAAGTTAAAAAAAACACTAACCACTTGAAATAAAAAGAAATAAAAAATTTAAAACATGTTGTTTAATAAACCAAATAAAAAGATGTGCCTTAAGAAGATTGGTGTTTTCGTCAAATTATCAACAGTTTCTAACTTAAGAGTCAGTTTTTTGTCAATTTATCTTGAGATTGTCGATCAGTTTCAATAACCATGACGAATATCTACAAAGCCCCAACGATTTTGATAGAATGCGGGCAATTTAAATAACTAGCTTGCTGATTAAAGAGCGCTTCTTGAAACTACCTCAGATCGACAGAACAATTTCTATAGCCCCAATGATGGAGTGGACTGATCGCCACTACCGTTATTTTGCGAGACAGATCTCTGCAAATGCGGTGCTATATACCGAGATGATTACTACCGGCGCAATTCTACATGGCGATTTCGAAAGATACCTAAAATTCGACGCACAGGAGCATCCCATTGCCGTTCAGTTGGGTGGCAGCAATCCAGAGGAGCTGGCGAAGTGTGCGCGCGTGTGTGAAGACTATGGTTATGATGAAGTCAACCTGAATGTCGGCTGTCCCTCTGACCGCGTTCAGTCCGGAAAAATTGGCGCCTGCTTAATGGCCGAACCGGAATTGGTGGCAGAATGTGTCGCAGCGATGAAAGAAGCTGTTGATATCCCGGTAACCATCAAACACCGAATCGGCATCGACGATCTGGATAGTTATGAATTGCTTGCAAAATTTGTCGAAACAGTTAAAGGGGGAGGTTGCGAAACCTTTATTGTCCACGCCCGAAAAGCAATATTGTCAGGACTCAGTCCTAAACAAAATAGAGAAATTCCGCCGCTGAGTTACCCGACAGTTTATCAATTGAAAAAAGATTTTCCCGAACTTGAAATCATCCTCAATGGCGGCGTGACCAGCCTCGACGAGGCAGAAACGCATCTTAACCATATCGACGGCGTCATGATTGGCCGCGAGGCGTATCATAATCCTTTTATCCTGGCTGAGGTCGACCGACGCTTTTATGGTGAGGACAAGACGCCTTGTTCGCGATTAGACGTAGTCGAAGCGATTATGCCTTATATTGCGGCGGAGCTCGCCAAAGGAACTCGACTGCAGCATATTTCTCGTCATATTTTAGGACTCTTTCATGCTCAGCCTCGCGGTAAATTATGGCGTCGTCACCTGAGCGAAAATGCGTATAAAATCGAATCTGGCATTGAAGTGGTGGAAGCTGCTGTGGCAATGCTACAAAATGACTAGGAGTTGGATTGGACCGGCATCCCGGCTAGGTAGGTGCTAGGTGCTAGGTGCTAAGTGCTAGGTGCTAGGTGCTAGGTGCTAGGTGCTAGGTGCTAGGTGCTAGGTGCTAGGTGCTAGGTGCTAAGTGCTAAGTGCTAAGTGCTAAGTGCTAAGTGCTAAGTGCTAAGTGCTAAGTGCTAAGTGCTAAGTGCTAAGTGCTAAGTGCTAGGTGCTAAGTGCTAAGTGCTAAGTGCTAAGTGCTAAGTTACATTACTCTCAACCTCGAACCTCGAACCTCGAACCTCGAACCTCGAACCTCGAACCTCGAACCTCGAACCTCGAACCTCAGTCTTTGTAATTTTCACCACTTTTTAGTCTTTTTAATTAGCGAGTTCTTTATCGGCTTAACTCTCTGGGCAGAGGTCTTAAGCCTGTCTATATAATATATTCCTTATTTATCAATAGCTTAAGCATTATTTTCCTAAATTGGCACGATCTATGAAATACAAATTGTAAACCACACAAAATTTATTACGTGGTCAGTTTTCAGTTTGCAATAAAAGAGAGGAAGCCAATGAGCGTATTTAAACGTTTTTCAGATGTAGTAAACAGTAATGTTTCAGCCATGTTGGATAAAGCAGAAAATCCTGAGAAGTTAGTTCGCATGATCATCGCGGAAATGGAAACGACTTTATTTGATGTTCGCACTCAGTCTGCCAAAACTATTGCAGATAAAAAAGACATGCAGCGTCAGTTAAACTCCATGAAAGATGATGTGGCGTTGTGGCAGTCGCGCGCAGAAAAAGCACTCGGTAAAGGTCGCGAAGATTTAGCGAAACAGGCACTACAAGAGAAGCATCGTATTGAAGCGGCAATTGAAGCGCAGGAAAAAGAGTTATCTGAACTAGACGGCGCGTTGTTGCGACTTGAGCAAGATGTAAGCAAACTTCAGGCGAAGTTAAATGAAGCGATAGCGCGTCGAGATGCGCTTGTCGCTCGTCACGATACCGTTAAGTCTACGATTCAGATGCGAAAGCGGATTGATGATTCAGCCATTAACGAAGCGCTGTATCGTTTTGAACGGTTTGAAAAACGCATGGATGAATTAGAAGCGGAAGTCGAGGCGATGGATTTAGGTCGTAATGCGACATTAAGTCAGCAAATAGACTCGCTTGGCGATGATGAGAAGCTGGATGAAGAACTTGCTGCCTTAAAAGCCAAAGTGAAAAGTTCCAGTAAGTAGTTGGATGACTGTCGGAATTTTTAAGCAACATTTTCGTTATCAATAAAACGGTTTCAGGAGAAAAAAATGAGTAAATATAGCCACTATCGACGCGATTACTATTATGAACGTCCGCCAAAAGCTCGCAGCAAAATCATGGGCGTATGTGCCGGTATTGCGCATCAGTTTGGATGGGATGTGACTTTGGTAAGGGTGGTTGCGGTACTTTGTCTGTTTTGTTTTACTGTGCCGACTTTCCTGGCCTATATCATCGCCGGTGCATTGTTCTATTAAGAGCGATGTTCGGCGGTTAAACGAAAATTCATAATCTTAAAAGACCCACTTAAAAGAACTTCTTCGATTGTTTAAAAATGAAGAAGTTCTTTTATTTTGGCAAGCCTTGTCTTGATTATCTTGATACAATCAGTGCAAACACTTACAACTCGAATGGATTTATTATGCCGTTTCTTTCCATGCGGTCGTCTGCCAAAGCTGCAATTTGGCCAGTCTTTTTTTTGCTCGTTTCGCTATCTGCCAGTGCAGCCAATTCTACTGAAGTTTCAGTAGCATCGGAGAGTACAAAAGTTTCCGAACAAGCGACTTTTTCTGAGGATGCCGTTTTTGACGAGACTATCGTGGCTGCTAAAGTCTATATGCCCAAACTGCCTCCAGTGAGTCGCAGTGCAGCGATTTATCTGACGTTGGAGAATCATAGCGACAAGGCGGTCACGTTAACCGGAGTGACAACGCCTGCGGCGCACCACGCGATGATTCATCAAACGATTGAAGAAGATGGTATGGCTAAAATGCGACATCAGGACAGACTAGTGATACCAGCCCAAGGTAAACTTGTTTTTCAGCCGGGGAGTTACCATATAATGTTAATGGGGCTTGATCGCGCATTGATTAACGCGCCTTTTGAGCTGACGCTAGAATTTGCTCACCGATCACCGATGACGCTTACCGTGAAGCCTGCCCAATAAGGGGCAAGGTGAATCAAATATTGTTAGCGCTAATAAACCGACAACGGGATAATAAAAGGACAGACCATGGAAAAACTTCAGAAACTGTGGCAATCAGTTAAAAACTGGAAAGGCTGGACCTTCTGGAAGCGGTCAAGTGATAACCAGGACACCTCAAATTCCACTTTTAAAATAAAAGTATCCGATCATTCGTTCATCAAAACGGTCGCCTATAGCGTGGCTGGTTTGATTTTCATTGTTTATCTGGTCGGTGTCTATTGGAGCAATGAGCCGGAATTATTTGATGTCAGGGATGAGCGGGCGTATCACAGCATCGGTCAGGACAAGCAGTTCGTGGTGGGCTATACGACCGTGCTGACGACCGAAAAAGTCGCCCGCACTTTACTGGATAAACCCGGTGGCTACCTCAGTAATGATGTGCTGCCGCCGGCTAATTTTCTCGACAATATCCCTTCTTGGGAATTCGGCGTTCTGGTTCAGGTGCGTGATATGGCATCGGCGTTGCGAAATCACATGAGTCGCTCTCAGTCGCAGTCACTCGAGAATGAATTTCTCAAAGATGCTGAACCCTTGTTTAATAATGATCATCTTTCCTGGATTTGGCCAAGGGCAGAGGAAAGATATGACTCGGGCATTAAAAAATTGGCGGCCTATCGCGATAGTCTGGGTCAAAAAGATAATCCCAACAGCCAATTTTACGCACGTGCAGATAACTTGACTGCGTGGCTAGCTTTAATTGAAAAGCGTCTTGGGGGATTATCTCAGCGCCTTGCCGCCTCAGTTGGTCAAGAACGCATCAATACTGACTTATCGGGAGATTCTGCCGCAACGCAATCGACGCAGGTTCACAACCAGATGATGGTGAAAACCGCCTGGATGGAAATTGATAATACCTTCTACGAAGCACGTGGTGCCTGTTGGGCACTCATTCATATGCTGAAGGCTGTGCAGATAGATTTTGAGCCGGTATTAGAAAAAAAGAATGCGAAAGCGAGCCTGGCGCAGATCATTCGCGAATTAGAAGCCACCCAGGAAGCTATCTGGAGCCCAATCATTCTCAATGGCAGTGGATTTGGTCTGGTCGCCAACCATTCTCTGGTTATGGCATCTTATGTCAGCCGCGCTAATGCCGGGCTGATTGACCTGAGAGAGCTGCTCTCGAAAGGCTAGGTTAAAGCGGCCCACCTGACAGGCGGCCGCTTTTTATTGACGATTCATTTAAACCATTTCAACACAGTCGCCGTCTATTAAGATAACAATAGATTAAATTCATGGCCGCTAAACCAGGGCTCAATTATCAGGGAACTTTGTTGCAAGCGACAATAACGGATAACGACAATAGTGAACAGATTTCGCAGTGGGTGGTGGCCGCTCAGGCGGGCGACAAGGTTGCTTTTTCGCAACTTTATCAGACCTATTACAAGCGACTGTATCTTTATTGCCGACGTTTAACGGGTGACACTGGAGCCGCAGAAGAAGTTGTTCAGGATTCATTTATAAAAGCCTGGACCGCTTTGACCCAGCTGAATAATTACGCTGGATTCTATGCCTGGTTAAGACAGATAGCATCGCGACTGGCGATTGATAAGTCCCGCTTGAAAGCGTCCAAGGTATGGCAAAATAGCACGGCGTTTGATGATAATGATTTTGCGACCCGACTCAATATGGAGTCCAAACTGGATCTGGAGAAAATGATTGTTTTATTGCCGACAGGTGCCCGAAGTATTCTGGTAATGCATGATATCGAAGGCTACGGCCATCGCGAAATTTCTCAGATGTTGGGGGTGGCAGAAGGAACGTCAAAAGCCCAGTTAGCCAGAGCGCGCAGTTTGCTCAGGCAGCATTTCACAGACGCCGATAGTAACGGCCTGGAGCGAAACGGTGAAAGATGAAACTATTGTCGATTTAAACCAGGACAAAGCATTATCTCAAGCCATGCGCAATCTGGCGTTTGAAGCGGAACCCGAAAGAGACCTTTGGCCAGAGATTGCGGCGAAACTTCCAGCGCGTGAAACAAAGGGTTACAATCGCCGCTGGATGCCGGTGGCGATAGCCGCTAGTTTAGTGCTGAGTCTTGGGGCTGTATGGTACAGTTGGCAAAACTTGCAGCAGGCTAAGGCCTATTATGTGCAAAGTCAGCAGCCATCACGGGCACAAAGTCAGGTTGATATTCACGACCAGATTAAAATGATGGAACACGAATACGGATTGGCCAAATCTGCATTGCTGGCGCAAATTGGTATGAACGCGGCGCAAAGTGATGAAGATTTGTTAACAGATGTAAAAAGTAATTTAATTATCATAGAGCAAGCCACCAACGAATTAAAAGCGGCAATAGCTCAACAACCAGAAAACCCCGGATTATTAAAGTTGCTTAATGCAACCTATCAGCAAGAGCTGGCGGTATTATCGCAATTGGCCAAGCTGAACAAAGAATCGTAACGCGAGGAAAAAAGTATGAAGCAGTTTATTTCACTCTTTCTGATCAGTTTTAGTTTTTCGACTTTGGCGGGAGATAAAGTCGAACAGTCTATCGACGCTCAAGCTGACGGAATTGTCGAAATTCACAATGTGCGCGGCAAAATAACTGTCACCGGATGGGATAAAAATCAGGTTAAAGTCTCGGGGATTCTCGATGACCTGGCTGAAGAGTTTATTTTTAAGTCTGAAGGCGATCGCACTATTATCAAAGTGAAGTTACCGCGTAATTCACGATTCCACAATCGCGATGGGTCGCAATTGACCATCATGTTGCCTCTGCAGTCGAAGTTATCTTTTTCCGGGGTGGCAACCGATCTGGATGTCAGTCTGGTTGAAGGTGGCGTCGATATAAACAATGTCAGTGGCGATATAATGGTTCAAAAGTCTAAAGGACGCACTTATATCAATAGTGTCAGCGGTCAGCTCAAACTACGCGATATCACCGGAAGTATGGAAGTTTCGACAGTCAGCGGTGATCTCGATGCTGATGTTAATTGCGAGAAAGTCTCCGTCAGTGGTGTGTCGGCGGACCTGATTGTGAAATTACAAGATATTGAATCTGCCAATGTCTCTAATGTATCCGGAGATACCGAAGTTTTTGGCGCGCTTAAAAATAATGGCGAGTTAAAGCTCAGCAGTGTATCGGGCGAAGCATTTTATTTTGTGAAAGGGCAACTTGACGCCAGAGTCGCCATGGAAACGGCCCCAGGTGGCGACATAGTGAACGAATATTCGGATGACAAACCTATTAGCTCATTCATTAATTCTCACAATTTACGTTTTACAGCGGGATCGGGGAGTGGTGTGATACGTATGTCAACTGTGAGTGGTAACGTCGGATTAAAGGTCAGATAAATTCTTTGACGCGATGAAAATATCGTAATTTATGAGTTGTTGCTAGCAAAGTCGTTGAGGTGACAGTTTTTCGAGCTTGACGGAGTGAAAATCCCGTCTTTATCATTGAACTTGTCGTCTTATTAGTTATCATAAACATAACAGTTGGAATAAGCTGAAATTCAAGGTTTCTCATGTCAGGCATTTGGGAAGAGCTAAAGGGTAGGAAAATCTTTAAAGCGGCGACTATCTATGCCGCGATAGCCTGGGGGCTAATCCAGATAGCGGATATCCTGTTCCCGGTGATCGGCGTACCCGATTGGGTAATGTCGTCAATGGTGCTATTAGCGTTTTCAGGATTTCCTGTGGCCCTAATCTTGGGTTGGATGTTGGACATTCGAATAGAGCGTCGACGTGCTCAATTGGCAGATGGTGAAACTGACGCGACCGTTAGTCTCGGATCGCGTATCGCAGAACTGGCTATCATCAGTTTGTTCGGGATTGGCGCCGCGACTCTTTATTATAATAGTGCCAATGAACCGGTTCAGGCTAGCATGGGTGAGCTGCCGGACATGCAAACTTTACTAACCCCACAAGTCGATCAAAAAACCATCGCCGTATTACCTTTTGCGAATTTTAGTGATTCAACGCAAGATGAGTTTTTTGCAGACGGCTTATCAGAAGAGCTTTTGAATGTCCTTGCGCGTAATAAAAAGCTGAGAGTTGCTGCAAGGACCTCGGCATTTCAATATAAAAATACCAACGTCAACGTGAAAACTATCGCCCATGAGTTAGGCGTGCAATATATTTTAGAAGGAAGTGTTAGACGTTCGGGTGATCTGATAAGGGTGACAGCGCAGCTAATCAAAGCTGACGAAGATGTGCACGTATTTTCCAAGTCTTGGGATAGAAACATCGATAATGTGTTTGAAGTACAGGACGAAATTTCGCAGTCAGTATTAAATGAATTGAAAGTGAGCCTGCTCGGCGAAGCGGAAGATTCTAGCACCGAAATCGGCACCAAAGATATCGCTGCGTTTGCCGAGTATTCCAAAGGGTTGAGTGCGTTACGCAATCGTACCAAAAAAGATTTTGAAGATGCCATTGTAAGTTTTAAAAAGGCTTTGGAAATCGACCCCAATTATGCGGAAGCTATTGCGATGTTGGCGGAAGTTTATTTGTTGCAATACAGTTACGGCCATCTCAAATTAGAAGAGGCGATAGAAAAAGCCCAACCATTGGTGACAAACGCATTAACTATTAACCCCGACCTTGGAACAACACATGCGGTGAAAGGTTTAATGCATTGGCAAATGGCGGGTATGGATGGGGATAAAAAAGAACAAATCGCGATAGCCAAAAGCCATCTAATCAAAGCCATTGACATCAACCCTTCTATCGCTGAAGCCTATATGTGGTATGGCTCGATCATTCAAAACGAAGGCAACTTTTCGGATGGTGCTAAGTTCCGTAAAAAAGCTTTTGAAATTGACCCCCAAGCGGCTGTTGTTGGTTATAACCGGGCAAAAGATTTGGTGCGATATGGTGACTACAAAGGGGCGATGGAAGTCTTTAATACGGTAGTGCGAAACAATCCCAATTATCCAAATGCTTATGATATTGCTGCCGATGTCAGTTACCAGGCTGGCCAGCTTGATCAAGCCTATGCAATGTATAACCGCCTATACGATTTAAGCGTTGATGAAACCATGTGGTTAGTGAATTCCAGTCGTATTTATATCCCCATCGGACAATATCAGCTCGCGCAGCAAAATATCGATCAGCTCAAAGAAGTTACGACTCATGAATACATGGAAAAAACGGATTTTCTTCAGGCAACTATCTGGATAGCCAGTCAAGATTTTCAATCCTTCTATGATTGGACTGGCACGTTTAAAGAAGATACCAAAAACTGGGGAGAGCGTCTCTGGAGAGGCTTTTCATTGATGAAGCAGGGCAAATGGGAATACGCCCGTGACGATCTGCTTCAAGCGCTGGAAATAAGTCGACAATACAATACGCAGCGAAAAGATGAAAATACCATTCGAATTCAGCTGTTTCTCGCGCGCGTTTACCAAGAGTTAGGTAATCAGTTAAAAGCAGAATCTTATGTTAATTTTGCCGCGAGCGAGATTGATTATTTGAAACAACTCGGATTCGACTCACAAGAAATCCGATATTTTCAAGCGTCGATTGCAGCGTTAAAAGATGAGCAAGAAATGGCGATTAGTTTATTGAGACAATCTGTCCAGGAGGGATTTGTCGACTTCTGGTGGGCCGATGTCGATCCGTCGTTTGACCCCTTGCGAGATAACTTGCTTTTCAACGCGGTGAAAGATGAATTTAAAATTCGCATGCGACTGATGCAATCGAACATAGAGTCTCAATACGGCAAGCTAGCCTCAGCCGATATTTAAATAAGTCGAGATTTGAACCTGCCGACATTGAAATCTACCGACGTTTAAACAAATCCGTTTAGCTGAATTTATTTGGTTATTAAACAATCCTCAAGGCATAAAAAAAGCCGATTCAGTGAATCGGCTTTTTAATACTTACACTCGGCGTAGACTTAGAAGGCCGGTTTTTCAGGGGCTTCTTCGTAGCGAGTTACGCTATCGATAATTTCCTGTTTCGCTTCAGCTGAGTCTCCCCAGCCTTCAACTTTAACCCATTTACCCGCTTCGAGATCTTTGTAATGCTCAAAGAAATGCTGGATCTGGTTGAGCAGCAACTCTGGCAAGTCTGCACATTCTTTGACGCCTTGATAAACTGGTGTCAATTTGCGAACCGGAACTGCCAGAATTTTTGCATCAGTGCCAGACTCGTCGGTCATTTTTAAAACACCAACTGGACGACATTTGATGACTGAGCCAGCCAATAGCGGGAATGGTGTCGGAACTAAAACGTCAACCGGATCACCATCTTCTGATAATGTATGTGGCACGTATCCATAGTTAGTTGGGTAGTGCATGCAGGTGGCCATAAAACGATCAACAAAAATCGCGCCTGAATCCTTGTCGACTTCATATTTAACGGGATCTGCGTGAGCAGGAATTTCAATGATAACGTTGATTTCTTCAGGTATATCCTTACCTGCAGGTACTTTACTTAGGCTCATTTTTCTATTCAAGTGTCTAGGTGGTAAATTTGGGCGCGTATTATATCGATACTGCACCGCAAAATAAACACTCGCAAAAAAATAAATAAATTGCTTATAAATCAGCAAGTTAAAATAACGACTAATCGCTTATTTACGTACCATCGGATAATTGTTATACAGAGACTTGTGTTTTCTCGGTGAGAGCCATCCTGGCTTAACGCATTCGACAAAACAGCCTATGGCATCTGGGCTACCCAATAAGAGGTTTTTACTCGTTGGATCCATGCCATGCAGTTGGTTCGCCCTGTAGCAGTGAGTAGTTTTGTAAACTATTCAAAATAACAATCTTTGACGGCTAACCGAAAACGTGAAATTTTTTTATTCGGTCAGCTTTGAGAACTTTTAATTGTGGGGGAAGTATGACCGAACTTGTTCAGATACCGCCGATTCTAGGCGTAGTAGGGCTGGTAGCAGCCTTTGTGATTTACCTTCTTATTCAGCAATATTCAGGCGGCGAAGGCAAAACGGCAAAAATTGCAGCAGCAATTCATAGTGGTGCCATGGTATTTATGCGACGAGAATATAGCATTCTCGGCGGGTTTTTATTGGTTTTGGCCGTATTACTTTATCTCGGATTTGACTCCTGGCATACCTCTGCCGCTTTTGTCGTCGGTGCGTTAAGCTCGGCAATAGCGGGTTACATCGGCATGTTAACGGCCACTAAAGCTAACGTCAGGACCACCGTAGCAGCGCAGGAATCAGGTGAAAGACAAGCGCTAACCGTGGCATTTTACGGCGGTTCTGTTATGGGGCTGGCGGTTGCATCCATGGGGCTCCTGGGGCTGGGCTCGCTTTATTATTTCTTTGGCGCCGAACACGCAGAAGCCATCCACGGATTCGGTATGGGCGCATCGACGGTCGCGCTATTTTCTCGCGTCGGGGGCGGAATCTTCACCAAAAGCGCAGATGTTGGTGCTGATTTAGTGGGTAAAATTGAAGCGGGTATTCCCGAGGATGATCCGCGTAACCCTGGAGTAATAGCCGACAACGTTGGTGACAATGTTGGCGATGTTGCTGGAATGGGCTCGGATATTTTTGAATCATATTGTGGTTCTATGATCGCAACTATTGCTATCGCTTCCACTATGGGATTGGCTTCAGTAAAAATGCTCGCGGGCAAAGAAACCGCAGAGTTTCTGATGTTACTGCCTTTGTTATTAGCGTCTGCAGGACTGGTTTGTTCGATAATCGGCATTGTGATGGTGAAGATGTTCTCTGCTATGGAGCCCGCTAAAGCGCTCAGAACAGGAACTTTAGGCGCGACCATTCTGCTGATAGCTGCGGCATTTTTTATTGTCCAAAACCTGGGCTTACATCTCAACATCTGGTTCTGCGTAATCGTCGGAGCCGTGGGTGGCAGTATCATAGGTTTAGTGACCGAGTATTATACCGGCGGTAAACCGGTCCGTGACCTTGCCAGAGAAGGCGAGACTGGACCCGCAACGGTCATGATTGGTGGTCTTGCGCTAGGCATGGAATCTGTTGTAATTCCAGTATTAACCATTGCAGGCATTATTTTCGCCAGCGCTAGCTTGCTCGGTGACGCGGGTGTTTATGGTGTAGGTATTGCCGCAGTCGGAATGCTGGCAACTGTCGGGATTACTATGGCAATTGACGCCTACGGCCCTGTGGCCGATAACGCTGGTGGTATCGCTGAAATGGCGGGTCTCGGTGAGGATGTACGTCAAATTACCGATGGGCTGGATGAAGTTGGTAATACAACCGCAGCCATAGGTAAAGGATTTGCAATTGGGGCTGCGGGATTAGCCGCGTTGGCAATTATTGCGGCCTATATTGAAATTGTTTCCTCTCACATTGAAGGCTTCGCCCTCGAAATTAGTAACCCATTGGTGCTGATGGGGATGTTTATTGGCGGTATTTTTCCATTTCTGGTCTCTGCAATTACCATGCGGGCCGTGGGAAGTGCGGCATTTGACATGATTAAAGAAATCCGGCGTCAATTTAAGGAAATTCCCGGCTTGATGGAAGGCACAGCCGATCCCGATAGCGCCAAGTGTGTTGATATTGCCACTAAGGCGGCGCTCAAAAAGATGCTTTTACCCGGCGCTTTGGCAATAGCGGCTCCGCCCGTTATTGGTTTTGGTCTGGGGGCTGAAGCATTAGGTGGCATGTTATCTGGCGCTTTAATCACCTGTGTATTAATGGCGTTGATGATGGCAAATGCAGGTGGCGCCTGGGACAATGCGAAAAAATACGTCGAAAAAGGTTTTCTTGGAGGAAAAGGCTCGGATGTTCATAAAGCTGCTGTAGTTGGCGATACCGTCGGCGACCCCTTCAAAGATACTTCGGGTCCCGCGATGAATATTTTAATTAATGTCATGGCGATAGTCAGTCTGGTTATCGCGCCTCTATTGTCATAAATCGCAAGATTGTCGTAAATCGCACGCGTTACAATTTGGCACAAAAAAGGGCTCTTCAGAGCCCTTTTTTATTGTTATGTTATTAATAATTCAAATTATTTGTGATTTTTTGCCATACTTGTAAAAGATCTAAGCGCTTTTATTGAGTGAATGAATCGGTCAACAAAAGATCCTTATTTTACGGCCGATAATAAAATGATAAACAACTAGAAAAATATCCGGGGTTAACCGTCAGTGAACCAAATTAGCTGTGATGCCTTTATTGAACTCGATGATGAAATAAAACAAGAGTTTTATGAGGATGTGCAGGCCGCCATCAAAGATATTAATGAATGTGCTTCGCTTTTAGAATCTGGCGCAGATGCACAAGTGATCGACCGTATGTTTCGTTCGCTTCATACCGTCAAAGGCAACTGCAATATGGTTTTCCTGGAAGAATTTGTTGAAGTGAGCCATAAATTAGAAGATTTATTTTCTGGTATTCGAAGTGGCGAAATTCAATATGATGATACTTATGGCGAGTTTGCCGTAGTGGCGGTTAACGCAATTGATGTTCAAATTCAGTCGATGTTGCAAAACCAGACTGCCGATGGCGATATTCTAAAAAAGCTAGAGCAGATTATCGACCAAATTGAAGTAACGTCACCTGAAGAAAGACTCGCCATTTCTGAGAAAGCCATAATTGCGATTCAAGATGGCCATTATAATCTTGACCTGGTTGCCATCGACTCGGAGCACGGCAGGGCATTTAGTTTTCTTGACGCAACAGATTTTGAGTTTTTCGAATTTATCAGTGACCGGAAAACTGCCGTCGAACCGGAGCATCACGATTATATTTTTATTTGTGAAACATTGGCATTAAAAATTAATCAAAGACTCGGCAATTCAATCGATGAGCAACAATTAAAAGTTGCTGTCATGTTCACCGGATTTTCCCGCGCTTTTGCATCCGACCCACAAGCAATCCAACTGGATATCGAGCAGGTATTTTTTGCCTCTGGATTGTTAAGTCGAATTTCGGGCTGGGGAACTGCCGCCGATATTATTTTGCAAATGCTCGAGAATCATGACGGCTCCGGTGTGCCTAAAGGACTAAAGGGAGACGAGATTCTTCCTGCAGCGCAAGCGCTGGGACTCGCTGTTGAATTTACTTTAGCGGTATTACTCAATCAATCGCAAGGCTATAAAGCGTCGTTATTTACAGCTGTAAAAATGATTAACGCGCAAAAAGGAACACGCTTTAAAGACCGTTTGATCGAACGATTTAATCAAATCATAAAAAGTGAATATTTAACGACCCAGATGTGGTAGTTTACGCTGTCTATCAAAATCTGATTGCCGTGCAAAAAATTTTCTTAACCCTTTTTGGATTAAAGGCCGTTTGTAATTAATGCAAACCCAATAATCCAGGAGGCGGTTGATGAATAAAATAATAGCAATTGGACTGGCGAGTATATTATCTTTTTTTCTTTTCGCATTTATGAACCTGTTAATCGATGGTGAAGCTAGGGTTATCCCCTCAGAGCCTTCCACAGTCATCGATTTAACCTTAAACATCAGCGATCTAAAACCGGAAATAAAAGATCGTTCCGTTCGACCTGAAAAGCCAGAATTTAAAGAACTGGCTCCAAAACCTGAAATATCTAATGCACGAGTACAACGAACATCTGACAAACCCCTACGCCTGGCTGTGAACAGGCCGGCATTTGATATTGCTGGAAGTACTCAAGTGAGTTTTAGTACCGAAGACTTTGTTGAGAAAAGTACCTTCGGCAGTGGCATGGGCTCGAAGTCGCCGACGGTACGAATTGAACCGCACTATCCGTCTAAAGCAGCTCGCGATAATATCGAAGGCTTTGTGACTTTGAGTTTTGATATCAATGAGCTAGGTGAAACAACCAATATACGCGTGGTAGAGTCTAATCCCAAAGGCTATTTCGAAAAAGCATCGCGTAAAGCGGTTCGCAAATGGAAGTATAAAAGTGAACAAGAAGGCGAGAGTGTTGCTGCAACCGATCAAGTTGTCACGTTAACTTTTAACCTTCACGGAGAGATTTAAATCAGGGACGACATTCATTTAAGTGTGAGACGCGGAACTGTTTAAACAACCGATTAAACAGTTCCGTGAATTGCGTTAAACTTTAAACTTCTTTTTTAATTTTTTCTTAACCGATTCATTTTTCAGGTTAACATACAACGGCAAGCCATTTTTGTAAGGCGGATAAGATTCGCCTCTGATAAGAGGTTGTAAATATTCGCGGCACTTGTCAGTAATGTGCATGCCATCACGGCTAATAAAATTTCGCGGCATCATTTTTTCGACATTAGCAACTTCAGCAAGATTAGCTTCACCAATAGTCCATTGATAGGTTTTGGTGTTTTTGCGGACAATGGTCGGCATGACGGCATTTTTTCCTGCAACTGCAAATTCAACCGCTGCTTTTCCCATAGCGTAAGCTTGGTCTACATCGGTAGCGGATGCAATATGACGAGCGGCACGTTGCAGGTAATCAGCAACAGCCCAATGATATTTGTGGCCCAATTCATCCTTGACCATTTGTGCGACAACTGGCGCAACACCGCCTAATTGTTTATGCCCAAACGCGTCGACGGATCCTGCATCGGCGAGAAAGGTGCCGTCTTTGTAGGCGGCGCCTTCAGAAACAACAATTGCGCAATAACCAAACTTTTTGACGCAACGGTCGACTTTCTTGAGAAACTTTTCTTTATTAAAAGCAATTTCCGGGAAAAGAATGATATGCGGGGCATCACCTTCTTTTTCCGCAGCCAGACCGCCTGCGGCGGCAATCCAACCGGCATGACGCCCCATCACTTCCATGACAAAAACTTTAGTAGAGGTTTTTGCCATGGAAGCGACGTCAAAACCGGCTTCGCGAATAGAAACAGCAACATATTTGGCGACGCTTCCAAAGCCAGGACAATTGTCGGTAATCGGCAGGTCATTATCGACTGTTTTTGGAATACCTACACAGGTAATCGGGTAGCCCATGGTTTCGCTAAGTTGCGAAACTTTGTGAGCTGTATCCATCGAATCACCACCGCCGTTGTAAAAAAAGTAACCGATGTCGTGAGCTTTAAAGACTTCAATCAAGCGCTCGTATTCTGCTCGATTTTCTTCAATACTTTTTAATTTGTATCGGCAAGATCCGAATGCGCCAGATGGCGTGTGTTTAAGCGCAGCGATATCCTTTTTAGACTCTTTACTGGTATCAATCAGATCTTCGGTGAGCGCGCCTATGATGCCGTTTCTACCGGCGTACACCTTACCAATTTTAGATTTATGTTGGCGGGCCGTTTCAATAACGCCACAGGCTGACGCGTTGATTACAGCGGTAACACCGCCTGATTGAGCGTAAAAGGCATTTTGCTTTTTCTTAGCTGCCATGAATAACTCCGTGTTAATTAGTGTCGACTAGAGGGGTGAATGGTGCGTATTATAAAGTAATTTTTTGACAGATTCGCCGTCTTTTTTATAACCAGAAAGCTCTGCTCTGGTTGAATGGTTAGAGAAAAGGACAGTGAGCGTCGAGAGTCGAGAAACCAAGCAGCAGGCTTGAGAGCTTGAACTTGAAACGAGGCGCTATGCCTTGGAAAGGAAACCTAAAGGGTCAATAGCTCATTTCTGAGATAACGCTATGAATTATAAGCAATTACTGTCGGTCATACTGTTCATTTACGCGACAATCGGTGTTGCGGGCCCATTATCTCTACAAGAAAAGCGAAACCTCGCGCGCAATAATCTTCTCAAAAAACATTCAGATTCGGCTTTTGTTTCTTCGACACACACGACAGGACACTTTGATCATCGACTGGCCAGCCAAACTTTTCATTGGAATGTCGCAAAAATACCGGCAATTCCGCTGGATGCGGCCAAGCCCTTATCACCACAATATCACGCGGCTTTAACTCGCTATTTCAAACAGACCGCGTATTCTCACGGAGCGACTAAAACTGCCGTTGAGCAAGCGAGACTCACCCATTTACATGATACCGGACGGGGAGGGTTAATCGCCCAATTTCAGCAATCCTTAGATGGAATCGATGTATTTGGTCGAAAAATAAACCTGTTGATTAATCGTGACAATGCATTGTTGGCCACCGCTGGTTATTTTTCGCCCGTCAGCGGCCCGCTGACTTTTCAAGGAGATTTATCGACGCAGCAGGCAATTAGTCAGTTTATCAATCAAACAGCGCAAGCTGGTTTAGCACAGCAAACCGATTCGACCTATGAGCTTGTGTCGTCGGACTCGATAAAACTGACCGAAAAAACTCAATTTGAACAACTCAGTGTGCCAGTCCGCTTTGGCACTCAGACCCTCACGACCAACAGCCGAATTCAGCGGATCTGGTTTCCGCTTACCGATAAGACTGTGTCCGATAAGATGGATTCCGATAAGATGGATTCCGATAAGACGGAGTCTGACGAAATATATCGGGCGGATTCTTCTTCTGCCGGTCAAGTTACCGCTGCGTTTTACTTTGAAGCTGAGACAAGTCAGGCCAACAGCCAAGAGTCACAACTGATAGCCTATGTCATTGATGCCCAAACAGGCAAAATTCTTTTTAAGAATAACCTCAGCGCGCACGTGACCACTACCTATAAAGTATTTGCTGAAATCTCAAACAATCATTTGCCTTTCGACGGCCCGCAAGGCATCAGCTTAACGCCGCACCCAACCGGTCAGTTGGAAGATACGCCGAATATAGGCGCTGCCTATGTTGCTCAGAATCTGGTCACTCTCGACCATGGTCCGATTAGCACGCAAGATCCCTGGTTATCTCCTGCCGATACCGCGACGGTTGGTAATAATGTCAATGCATATGCGGATATTTCAGGAAACGATGGGTTTGATGAAAATGATATTCGCCCGTTGATGACTGGGCCAAATGCGTTTGAATATGACTTTGAGGCTTTTCAAGCGGGTTTAACAGGAGACGCACAAAAGCATGCGGTAGTGAATTTATTTTACGTCAATAATTTTCTTCATGACTGGTTTTATGACAATGGATTCGATGAATCGGCAGGCAATGCTCAACAACTCAATTATGGGCGCGGCGGACTCGAAGGTGATCGCATGAAAGTCGAAGCGCAAGATTTTGCGTTTTTTAATAATGCCAGAATGACTGTGCCAAAAGATGGTCAATCGCCTCGCATGGAATTGTATATTTTTAATCGTTTAAACGATGCCGGGATTGAGGTGAGTGGTATAACTAATATCGAAACGGGTATTGCGGATTTCGGCCCAACGGATTTTGATGTAAGTGGGACTTTAACCCTGGTCGACGATGAGATTGATCCGCCTGGTGACGGCTGTGAATCAATTTCAACTAACTTAAGTCAACGGGTCGCTATCATTGATCGGGGTGACTGCCTGTTTACCGTTAAAGTTAAAAATGCGCAAGACGCGGGCGCGGTGGCGGTGATAATTGTGAATCATAATGCGACCGGTGAAGCAGGAGGTGGAGTGATCCCCATGGGCGGTGACGATGCTTCTGTATTAATCCCCAGCTTTCTGGTTTCTCTTGAAAAAGGAGACGAGATCAAAGCCAGTCTTAATCTTGATGCGAATTTGCAAGCGCGATTATTTCGAACCATTAAGCCGCTGGATAGCACGCTAGACAACGGCATTATCGCTCATGAATGGGGGCATTATTTAAGCCATCGCCTGGTCGGAGATTCTAACGGTTTATTTAATAGCCAGGGACGTGGAATGGGCGAAGGTTGGAGTGATTTTGTCGCCTTGTTGATGCAGATACGTAAAGACGATAATCTGATTGCCGGTAATGAAAATTATCAAGGTGTTTATTCGGCTGCTACCTTTATCGCTGATGCCTATTTTGGCAATCGGCGCGTCCCTTACAGTACCGATATGAATAAGAATGCGTTAACGTTGCGGCATATTGAAAATGGTGTAAGTCTGCCACTCCATCACCCGGTTGCTTTTGGTGTGAGCGGTGGCAACAATGCCGAAGTGCATAATACCGGCGAAGTTTGGGCGACAGTTTTATGGGATGTTTTTATAGGACTGGTTAATCGGCCAGATTATCAGTTTGAACAAGTCCGCGAAGTGATGAAAGATTATCTTGTTGCCAGTCTAAAAATGACGCCCATTTCACCAACCATTCTCGAAGCGAGAGATGCGTTGCTTGCGGTTGTATTAGCCAATAGCGTAGAAGATTTTTATATCACTCGTGATGCCTTTTCTCGACGTGGAATGGGGGCGGCGGCGATTGCGCCGCTAAGAGAGTCTGATGACCACCAGGGTGTCGTAGAAGATTTTACCGCGGGGTTGGATGTGAGTGCGCAATTAATACCGCAGTCACAATCAATAGAACTGGTTTCCTGCGATCAGGACGGTGTTTTAGACGCTGGAGAAGTCATCGCCTTGACGCTGACCATGAAAAATTATTCGGCGTCAAATTTGCCTGGGTTTGATGTCAATCTCACTTCAACCAACGATGTGACCTTTTCGCCGGAGCAGTTGGAATTTTTACCGTTTGAAAATTTTGCAGAACGTCAATCTCGAGATAGCCAGGTCGCATTAAATAGCGCGAGTTTTATGCAAGCGATCAATCTCCAGGCAGAAGTCGCGCACATTGGAAATAATCCTGATGACTTTATCGAACCCGACGATGTACAGGTTTCCATTTTAAGTCATTTCGACTTCAACCTCGCCGAGTTTTCTGATGATATGTCCGTTGAAGAAACATCACGTTTTGACTGGCAATCGCAGGTGAGTGCGCCAGTATTAAAGCCTTTTGTGATCGATAATGGCGCATGGCATGGTGTTGACAATGACACGGCTGGCGCTTCCGATTTAGTGACTCCATTGCTTCGAGTCGCCGCCGATGGTGATTTTGATATTGCCTTTGACCACTATTATTTTTTCGAATCATCGGACGACGGTACTGGCACTGACGTACACTATGATGGTGGAGTGATCGAAGTGTCCGTCGATGGTGGTCCGTGGCAGGATGTGATCGAGTTCGGCGCTGTTTTATCGCAACCTTACAATGGTCAAGTCGATTCGAGTAACCCGATCATAGGTGGTCGAATGGCCTACACTCACACGCGGGAAGAAAACAATTTTTCAATGTCGCCTAATCGCCTGACATTTCCCGAAGGATCGGTCAGTGGCCAGAACATTCGTGTCAGATTCAGAATAGGCACGGACGCTTCTAAAGGTGATCTCGGTTGGTTGATTGACAATGTCGTAGTCACTAATGCGCTGTCCCCCATGTTTAGCGAAATTGTCGCAGAAGACAACCTTTGCTTGTCGGCGCATAAACCACAACCTGACGCAGGCGACGATATCGTCATTGTACCTGAGGAAAATCAGCCGCAGATTGATGTGATTTTATCAGGAACAGCGACGGATGCCGATGGTGATCTTATGACGATTGAATGGCTCCAACGAGCGGGGCCTGATGTGACTTTGAGCGCGGCGTCGACGTTACAAACTGGTTTTTCGATCGATACGCCAACGGAAGATGTCAGGCTGGTATTCGAGCTGCGAATAAACGATGGCGGTCATAGCGTATCGGATTTGGTAAACGTCGATATCAACCTCAACAAAGCGCCTGACGTCAGTGTGCTACCTGTGACTGTGGCAGAAGGAGCGTTGGCCAACTTAATAGCGGTTGCCAACGATCCTGAAGGTGATCGGTTAAGTTTTCGATGGCGACAGCTGAACGGGCCGACCGTGAGCCTGAGTAGCGAGACCGCTCAACAGGTAAGTTTTACGGCGCCACAGGTCGAACAAAATACCGAGCTATCGTTTGAAGTTATAGCTAACGATGGTCGATTGGACTCGGTACCAGCCATTGCCCGTGTAACGGTCAACAACAGTGAATCTCGTATCAGTGGTAGCGGCGCAGTTTCCAGTCTGCTTTTAGCGGGACTCTGCCTTTTACTGAGGGTGCGCCGAGTCGGCATTTTGCCCATTTGTGTTAGCCGCAGGTCTGGCTGGCGTTCTTAAAATAAAGCAACTACACTAATGGCAGCCCAAGCAGAAGATAAAAATATCATGCGGGCAGTTTTTTATTTTCGATCTATAATCTGGAGATAATCCGATGTACTCCCCCGTAATATCTGCGACCGGACTTTTTACCCCGCCAGAGCGAATCACCAATCAGGAACTGGTTGAATCTTATAATCGCTATGTGGCAGCGACCAATAAAAATAATCAAGCCAGAATCGACGCTGGTGAGATCGAAGCGCTTCAGCCATCTAGCGTCGAGTTTATTGAAAAAGCCTCCGGCATTAAAAGCCGATTTGTTTTGCAGAAAATCAGCATTCTCGATATTGAATCCATGGCGCCTAAATTCCCTGTACGAGATGATAATGAAAACGCCTATATGGTTGAAATGGCGTTAGTTGCAGCAAAGCAGGCATTACTGAACGCCAACCTTGATGCCGCGGAAATAGATCTGGTTATTGTCGCAGCCTCCAATATGGAAAGAGCTTATCCGGCATTAGCCATAGAGTTACAAGCGGCACTAGGTTGTGGTGGCTACGGGTTTGATATGAATGTTGCCTGTTCGTCAGCCACTTTTGGTATCAAGACCGCTGCAGATGCCATTCGGTCGGGGACTGCGACCAAGGTGCTGATGGTGAATCCGGAAATATGTTCGGGACATTTGAATTTTCGCGATCGAGATTGCCATTTTATTTTTGGTGATGTTTGTACTGCAGTGATATTGGAAAGGCAAGAATCAGCCGAGGCTCGAAATTGTTCAACCGTTTTTAGCGTGGTCGACAGCGAGTTGATTACCCAATATTCCAATAATATTCGCAATAATTTTGGTTTCCTCAATCGAGCGGCCGATGACCCACAAGCGCTATTGTTTAAACAGCAGGGGCGCAAAGTATTTAAAGAAGTTTGTCCGATGGTTGCTGATTTAATTACCGGCCTGTTACAGAAAAACGATCTAGAGGCTGAACAGATCGCAAGTTTCTGGTTGCACCAGGCCAACCTCAATATGAATCAATTGATTGCCAAAAAAGTATTAGGCTATCTTCCTGATAATCAGCGGGCGCCAACTGTGCTCGATGAATATGCCAATACCAGTTCAGCGGGCTCAGTGATCGCTATGCATAAAAACCATAGCCACCTGAAGACTGATGACTATGGTGTTTTGTGTTCGTTTGGGGCAGGGTATTCTGCAGGAGCGATTCTTTTAAAGCGACTTTAGCGGCAATTATCTTACCTTTAACCTCACTCATTAATTTGATATCCAGCTCTTATTTTATCGCGTGTACCTGGCGCGCTATCTGCAATCGTATAGAGCGATCGCGCAAAGGGCTTTGCGTGAGGCGTTCACCGCTGACGGGTTAACCATGGCCTCATTAGTATTACATGCTACAATGCGGATTATTTGTATCGAAATTTGGTTAAAAAGCGAGCAGTTGTAATGCATCTCCATATTCTCGGGATCTGTGGTACTTTTATGGGCGGCATCGCCAGGCTGGCGGTAGAAAAAGGTTGGAAAGTCACCGGTTCAGATCGAAATTGTTATCCGCCAATGAGTGACCAGTTGGAAAGTTTAGGCATCGAGCTACACGAAGGTTACGATGCGGAACAATTAAAATGCGAAGCTGATGTTGTGGTTGTCGGTAACGCGATGACACGTGGAACACCCGTGATCGAAGCGATGCTCAATTCCAATCAGAAGTATTTATCAGGTCCACAATGGCTAAACGAAAATATTCTAAATGATAAATGGGTTATCGCGGCCGCAGGTACCCATGGCAAAACATCAACCGCCAGTATGATCGCCTGGATACTGGAAGCTACAGGTTACAATCCTGGATTTCTCATTGGCGGCGTAATGGAAAATTTTGGCGTGTCGGCGCGTTTGACCGATTCTCCATTTTTTGTCGTTGAAGCCGATGAATACGATACCGCATTTTTTGATAAACGCTCCAAGTTTATTCACTACCGGGCGCGTACCTGTATTTTAAATAATCTTGAATTCGACCATGCCGATATTTTTAACAACCTGGACGCCATTGAAACTCAATTTGAACATCTGGTTCGGACGATTCCGGGAAATGGGCTGGTTATTCATCCTTCCGATTCTGCGGCATTAAACCGAGTATTAGATAAAGGATGTTGGACGCCACAACAGTCATTTTCCGCGATCGAGGAGCCGGCAAAAAATGACTGGTCGGCCCGAAAAATATCTGCTGATGGAAGTGAATGTGAAATTTATTTTAGAGGCGAATTAAAAGGTATTCTGCAGTGGCACTTAATAGGCGATCATAATGTGTCTAACGCGCTCGCTGCGATAGCCGCATGCCACCACGTCGGCGTCTCAGTTGAAGACGCCATTCAATCGCTGACCACCTTTAAAAATGTTAAGCGTCGGATGGAGTTAAAAGGGGTTGTGAATCACATAGAAGTTTATGATGATTTTGCCCATCATCCGACTGCGATAAAAACGACGGTTCAAGGGTTACGGGCCAAAGCAGGCAACAAACGTATTTTGGCGACTGTCGACCTGCGTTCTAATACCATGAAACGAGGCATACACAAAGACACATTGGTGGGGGCGGTCGAACAAACTGACTTATGCATTTTTCATACACCGGAAAAACTTAATTGGCAATTTGATTTTTCTGGTCATACTAATTTTAGCGCTTTGAGTTCTCCCGATGCTATTTGTGACTACCTGGTCGACCAGGCTGAGCCGGGTGATTGTATTTTAGTGATGAGTAATGGTGGCTTTGGCGGGATCCATGGTAAATTATTACAAGCGTTAGCGACAAAGTGGAAATGATGATGAGTGATAATTCTCAGGGCATTGGGAGTTTAAAACGAGTGACGCTTGGTATCACCGGTGCATCGGGCGCACTCTATGCGCTTAATTTACTTAAAAACCTGACCCAACATTTTGACGAAGTCCATTTGATGGTTACCGATGCTGCGCGTGTTGTACTTGCGACTGAAGCGGATCTCAAGGTACCCGAAAATCCCAATAAGATTGCAGCTGTTCTATCCGATTATTGCCAGTGTGACGAATCGATAATACGAGTTTATAGCAAAGAAAACTGGTATTCGCCGGTTGCCAGTGGCTCTGCCGCACCCAGGCAGATGATTATTTGCCCGGCAAGTATGGGTTGTATTTCCGCTATTGCGACTGGGGCGAGTAATAACCTGTTAGAACGCGCCGCAGATGTCGTCATTAAAGAAAAAGGTCAGTTGATTGTTCTACCGAGGGAAATGCCTTTTTCTACGATACACCTTAAAAACCTTTTAACTTTGAGTGAAGCCGGGGTAACCGTCATGCCTGCAGCGCCTGGGTTTTATCATAATCCAAAATCAATTGATGAGTTGGCCGATTTTGTGAGCGGTCGAATACTCAATCATTTAGGCATTGACAATACCCTCAGTGAAGCCTGGGGATATTCCAAAAAGTAACGCGAATATCAGGCGCTTGATAAGCGAGGTTTGTTGGACCTTATTGTAGAGGTTATTCGCAAAGCCTTTTGGCCAACTAATTGACTGGAGGTTCGAGAATGAATCAATTCAAGTACTTTCCTCAAACGCTGGTGGTTGCAAGGGCCTGCCTGCTAATCTCATTTCTATCAAGCTGCGTATCAACGCAAGAAGTGCAATCAGAAAGTCAATCTGCTTATATGCATTATATCGAAAGCGAGAAAATCGAAAACATCGATAAAATTACTTCGTTCAGGTATCAGGGGTGGCGCAAATTAGACGGAGTACACCTGATGATTCGCTCGGCTTACAATAAGCACTTTTTTATTCGTCTTAAATCGACATGTCCACACCTTAAGACCTCAAAATCTATTATTGTGCGAAATTCGACTTCAAATACCTTTATCGCGCGTTTCGATTCAATTAGTCCTGGGAAGTTTCCTGGGTTAAAATGTTTTGTTAAGGATATTTACCCCATAACGCAGGGACAAGCGGACGAAATTAATGCGCTCGATAAAAAAGCGCAGGCAGTAAAAGGAGAGCTAACCAGCTAGTAGTTAAAATTCAATTCCTAATCGGGAGATCAATGATGAGGATTTTCAAGTGTTACCCAAAAATATTAGTGGTGTGTTTTGTATTTATACTCACGGCTTGTGCGTCAACGGGTTTGAGCCAAAAAGAACGCGATGATTTGTACCTTAAATATGTGACCGATAATAAATTAGAAAAACTGGATAAAATTAGTCCATTTCGTTTTCATGGGTGGACATCATTGGATAATAAGCACCTTATTCTCACTGCGTCGATTAACAAGCCCTATTTTATTCGGCTAAAGTCTCATTGCGTCGAGCTCAAGTGGTCTTTGGCTATCGCGATACATAAATCAAGTTCTCAAACCCTCTACGCCAATCACGATGCTATTAGCCCTGGCAAGTTTCCCAAACAAAAATGTTTTATCGAAGAGATTTATCAGATCACTCGCGAGCAGGCAGAGCAGATAGCTCGCCTAGATGATGATGCGATGAAAGCCAAGACAGGTTAAATTGAGGTCTTTACATAAAGAACCGGAGGAGATGCGCAGATTTGACCGGCGAGTCTCCAATTTAAGCGATAGAAATAGAGCTTCTTTTAAGCGTTAATAGACTGTTTTTTGAGTGAAAATTACGTTAAGGTTAGCCTAAATTAAGCTATCGATAAATTTGGAGATAAGTAGTGTTAAGAATAATGGTTATCGCAATCCTGATATCCGGCCTATTTGCCTGTGCGAGCGGCGAACTAAGTCCCATGGAAGAACAGAAAAAGCAGGTTGAGCTAATTGAGCGTTGCAAGAAGCTCAAAAAAGAAATCGATGAGCTAAAAGGAAGTCCGGTTAGACGAAATGCGGCAATAGAGTATTTTAATGATCAGTGTTTTATGAAGCCCGAAACCGGAAATCAGTAACCTTAGCTAAAATTCAAAGAATACATACAGGTTAGCGCCGCTATATTGCCAGTTGAGTTTTCCATTATAGGTGTCTTTGCCTAAAACAACATCGGTATCAAAATAATATAGGGCGCCACCAACTCCCCATCTGTCGCTCGGTTGATATTCGATTGAGCTAAAAGCGGTGGTTACTTCACCATCGACGTGTTCAATGTGAGATTTAAAGTACCTGATTGAGCCGGTAAATTGCCAGTTGCGGTGAAAATAATTCACGTAAGAAAAACCGAATAGAGGAAGTGGAATATCCGCGGAATTTTTGCGCTCATAATCAGCCTCAAACGATTGTTGGCCACCGGCGATTTCAATATCACCGGTAACATTGATTTCAAATTTTGTATCGATCCAGTAAATGCCCGCCAGTAAATACAAATCGTAACTGGGATCGCTGCTCACCAGGTAGCCGTACTCAATATCATAAATATAACTCGTCGCCGTTGAAGAGACCGTTGCGCCGGCTAAAATGGTATCGTCCTGATATTGAATATCCCGGTTAATGATTAATGTAGAGTCCCGCTTATAAGGCGCCAGTGTGAGTGCGATTTTATGGTCCGGGTTTATTTGGTAATCCATTTTTGCGTAGCCAAAGCCAAGATTACTGTCGTAGCCGAGATCATCTTCGAGATCGATAGCACCACTAAGCCGGGTATCGTCGGCGTTAACTTGAATCGAAGAGTCGAATGAATTTGTCGATCCGCCTATGACAATGCGAAAGGGGCGACCGTTGTCTTGCGCTGACGTGGTGGCGCTCAATAGAAGGGTGGAAAATGTAATGATTGATAAACCGGTTTTTATTAGATTAGCCATAGGCCCAATATCCCAACGCTAAATATTATCTTCAGTATAGTCTAAATTGGCTAATTCGAAATAACTAGTTTAACCGGGCTTAAGAAATACGTGTTGCTTGACTTTTATTACTGTCGCTTACAGACTTAGAGCATCAATCGGCCTTAGGTGAGAATAACATGGAAAGCTATCCGTTTGCGCAGTTAGGAGAGATTAGAATTGAAAATATGCACCGTTTAAGCACGAGGTTAGTCCTTTTAACCGTTTTGATGTTGTTGCTTTCCCTCACACTTACCGCTTGTCAATCGAGCCATTCAACCCAGACAGATAAGATAGGCAAACCACAATCAATTGCAATTCAAGGGTTGATATTTAAGAATCTCAGTAAACGGCCGGTTGATAAAGTCACGTTACGCGTCGCCGCTACCCGTAAATTTATCAGCTGTGGATATATTGCCACCGATAGCGAGTGTTCGACACGATTTCCGCTCAAGGATTATCAAGGCAATGCTATTTCGGTCGAATGGTTGTTAGCTAGCAATCGCATTAGCAAATCAGACTTTTATGTCGAAACAAGCAACATTGTCGACACGACTACGCCGGTTTATATTGTTGTTTCTCTCGATCCGCAACATCAGATTCGCGCCGAATTTATCCAGTAATTTTCCTGAACCCGGTTAACGCTTTTTTAGCAAGGAGCTGGTCCATGAAGTTTTCAATCAAAACAATTACGACGATTTTATTAACACTAGTGTCACTGAACGCATTAAGTAGTGAAATGCGGCGCTCTACGGGAAAAGTCAGAGCCAACAAAGTCGACGCTTCGGTCAAACTTAACTATTTCGGCTCGATGTCTATTGACGGGCAAGGCGGCTCGATAGTTGATTTAAACGATGATATGGGCTTTGGGTTTGAAATCGGCTATAACTATTCCGAGCATTTCAATACCAGTATCGAGTTTACTTATAATCAGGTGGGATATTCGGCGCTATTAGTACCCGACGACCCGAATGAAAGTAACCTTGAATTAAACAATAAACTTGATGTCTTTAATACACAATTTAACTTCACCTACAACTTTTCCAATAAAAAATTGACCCCATTTGTCGCCGGCGGATTTGGTTGGGCATATATCGATACCAATATTCCAACGGGTGGATTTGTCGGAATTTGCTGGTGGGACCCCTGGTGGGGATATGTGTGTGACAGCGTGCCGGATACTTATGATGAATATGAATTTAACTACAGTGCCGAAGTCGGGTTTCGTTTTGACCTCAACCAGCAGATGTACCTGATTGGTAGCGTCGGCAATCAATGGTTCGATTTTGATAACGGCGGAACTAGCGAAACTGAAGTTATTAAATTGGAATTTGGTATGAAGTACTAACTGGAAAGATTCAAGATTAAGCGCGATTTAGTTTGAAAACTTTTCATCCGATGAGACGAGCCAGTCAAAATTAAAGGTCTGTGTGATAGCCTTTGTCGTTCTGACTGGCGAATGTTTTGAATCGAACTATTGTTTGAACTTTGCTGACATGCCAACCGCAGAAAAACCATGTGCGAATACGCTGAATAAAACGGTCAACACTATCACCGACAAAACCTCTTTAGGCGCATTCTCACCGAGCTCTCCGATAATTATCAGTAAATAAAGAATGGACGCAATTCCGCGCGGTCCGAACCAGCCAATAAAAATCTTGCTATAAGTATCTAGGCCAGTGCCCCACAAGCTCAGAAAAACTGGCAGCATACGGATTAGCGTCAAACTCAGAATAGCGTAGATAACCGTCATCGTATTCCAATAAGGGGAAAATAATGGAATCGCTGTGAGTCCGAGAATTAAAAATACAAATAAAGATAACAGTTGCCCCTGGGCTTCGCCAAACTCTTGAATTCGATGACGAACATCATTTGACTTCACACCTAATGTTAAACCGGCGACGAATGCCGCAATAAAGCCGTTGCCGTGAAATAATTCCGCAATTGCAAATGCCAGAATTGCCAGAGCGAAAGAGGATAATTGTTGAAAGATAGGATCCATCCAGTTTCTTGAAGCAGCGTATTCGATGACTCGACCACCAAATTGGCCGACTAATAGGCCAAATAACGGACCAAGTGTCAGTTGCAAAGTAATATATTTAATCCATTGTCCTTCGCCGGTAAAGTCCGCGCCACCGCTGGCTAATGCTGCAATACAAACGAGAATAGGGGGGAGCACCATGCCATCATTTAAGCCACTTTCGATACTGACGGATTTACGGATATTTTCTGGTACTTTTTCGCTTTTAACCACCGCCTGACCCAACGCGGCATCTGTCGGAGACAACACCAACGCAAGCATCGCTACCGACCAAATACCCCAGTCGGGAAACATCACCAAAGCAAGTAATGTCCCCAAAATGGACGTTATTGGTAGCCCGATTAACAGCAACCGTCCGGGGATCCCTCTAAGCACATCACCGAGTTTATTCAGTTTAATCAGCGAGCCATCAACAAAAAGGATAAGGACCAAAGTGAGTTCGGCGACAAATTTTACCAGCTCTGTTTCAACGTGAAGTTCAAACATATCGAGGGCAAATGAACTCACCAATACACCGACACTCACAAACACCATAGGGCCGCTGATAGGCGAGCGTTCTGATAATTTGGAGAATAATCCATAAATTAGAATCAGAACCGCGGTAAGTACGAGAGCTTGATGATCATGCATGTCTATTTTCCTTATTGTATTGGCAACGATTCATCATTGCGATGAACATAAAATAAACGCTTTTCTCCGATACTTTGGTACCGTCGTTGTCGCCTTTGGAGTTAATGTGAAATGTAAAATCGCTAAACGGAGGAGGTTGATGATGAAAAAGCGATTTTCTGCGGCAAAAGCGCCAAAACGAAAAACAATCAGTAACACAGCAATTTGCGTGGGATTCGATTGTCCAGTCAAAAGCAGTCCTTAGAATCAGCGTTATTATTATCTTAAAATTATCATAATCGCTCTAGTCTGATTAAGCAAATAACCTGACTCAACGGCTGACCAGTGCCGTTGAGTTGATGAGATCATTTAGGCGCTTTATTAAATAAAACGAGTTGCTAGTGAACTACGCACTGACCGAATAGTTGTGTGGCCACTGGCAGGGCGACACCATATGTATGGGCTCTACCATCGATGAGAGCGGAGATTTTAAGCAACGTTTCTGAATTCCGTGATTTTGGGTGACAAACTTAAATTCGTCGCAGCGAGACGCAAATCCATTTTTAAATACGGAATGCGAATAACCGAGGATGTCGAGTGCCATATGAAAATCACGCGTAATCAGCATGTAGTCATTATCAGGCTTATCTAGCCGTTTTTCACCAGCCGAAATCTTGTGCCATAAGCCGTTGGGATCTATGCGATAGTCAGAATCACTCAGCATACAGTTGAGCAATTCACCAATTTGATTGTAAGCGTAATAGTGCGTGGCAAATTCAAATGCTTTTTGCAGAACTTGAAAAATATTAATGCGAACGTCTCGCCACACAAATGACCATTGGTCGCCTTCGCTTAATATCTCTTTTGCACCTAGTAGCGGTAGTGCCTGTTCCAACTGGTCTCGGTAATTGGCATTACCGGTAACCACAAAATCTAAATTATCGAAATAACTTGAATGTGTAAACTGTTTAACTGTGTGGCACTGTAAACCCGGTATGAAAAAGCTGAGCATTTCTGCAAACTCTTCGGCGGCCTGATAGTATTCCACCGCCGTATATTGACGTGGATTATCAAAAACGTATAACTGTCTGTACATGGGGTAGCTCCTGTTTGCGCTGGTGGCACACAATTAACGGCAGTTATTACGACTGGTTGACTTATTCTATGTAAACCCAATATCAGGGCTTGTAACTAAATGTAACGGTCTGACTAGTTTTAGAAGCGATTAGCAAATTTAGCTGGAGATATACCATGCCAGCGCTTAAATGCGCGCGTGAAGTTGGCTGGTGATGAGAACCCCAGTAAATAGGCAATTTCTGATAGCGGGCGCGATCTGGATTCGAGGTAACTCTTGGCCATTTTCTGACGAGTCGAATTGACCAGTTCACGAAAATTCACACCTTCTTGTTCCAATTTGCGGTGCAGGGTTCTGCGGCTAATGCCGAGTTGGCCGGCGATGTCCTCGGCGTTGGGCGCACCGCTTGGTAAGTGGTTGATTATGATTTCACTGACTTGATGGGTAATCGAATTCGATAAATATTGAGCGAGGTAGTCTTCGACAATATTGTCATGAATGCGGGCCAGCTTCGGATTCGGAGTCGTGAGTGGCACGTCAAGCGTATGGTTGTCGAATTCGAGCACGATATCTGACGAACCATAAGTGATAGGGCAGCGACAAATCGCATCTAACTGTCGTCTTAATACTTCAACGGGTAATGGACGATTTATATAAACATGCTTAACTATCAATGGTTTACCTGAGGTTAGCTCGCACATGCGAAAAATAGCCACGAGATAAAAATCACTGGTTTCAGGGGCTAATTGGGTTTTTGGATCGCCGGCGGAAAATATGAGATGCGTTTTTTGATCATCTTCTTCCATGGAAATATTTGCAAAAGTGCTGAGCAATGAAGAGTATTTCGCAAGGCGCTTTAAAGCGAGACGTAAACTGTCGCTGGCAAGCCAGGCAAAGCCCAGTCCATGTAAGGCTGTGGGTTGAATTTGTTGGCCGGCTTTTAGGCCAAAGCAAGGATCACCGGTTGTTTCGACGGCCAGTCGCCATAACGTTTGCATCTGTTTGACGCTAAATCGTGCATCGGGATCGGTGAGCTTTACCAGTTCAATTCCGGCTTTTTGAAATAAAGGAACAACGTCAACTCCGTAGTCTCGCAAAGTCCAGCGAATAAGGTTGGCAAAACTGCTCAGCGTTGAAAACCGCTCAGACTGAGTTTCTTTTGCTAAGTCATTTTTCCGTTTTTTCATTAACTTGTCTCATTAAGACAACCAGCTGTCCCGTAAGGATATTCCAATACGAATAAAGTGTCAGTATGCTTGCGACCCAACATAATCTCAACCTTGCATTTCCCTAACAGAGATTCGAGCGGTAATAATTTATGCAGTTATATAATGATGAAAGCAATAGCTCCGAGATCGTTGCTTTTCAGCTAGGTGCGCACTCTTTTCGCATACTTTTGAAGTCTGGCACCTATTGTATTTTCTCCACGCCCCAGGTTAGCTGGGAAATAATTGAAGAGATGAACCGCCTGGGCGTCCGAGGCGAGGGCTTAGATGAATTTATCGAAGAACTTCAGTTATTAAGGTTAGCGCGCAAGGTTTAAAGGTATTGCCCGCTTTTTTCTGTGAACCTTGCACCTTAGCATCTGGCAAAGGCCAGCATAGCCGGCTTGAATTGTTCGGTGAAGTTCGACGAAGTGTTTTGCAGACTTTTTCTTAGTCAAAACCTATTAAATCTTTGAATTGAGCGGCCTCCATCGGTGACCGCTAGATTTTTGTCAATCTAGCGCTTATATATTACCTGGAACCCTGTTTATGTTGGCGCAATGGATCAGCCGTTCTGGTAATTCGGTCGGATAAATATACATTCTGTGTGTGAATAAAATCGGATACGACTAGTTTTTTTGACGGCGGATAAAGTCGAGATTGAAACTATTTACCAAAATAAATGCATTATCCCTATAAGGGATGAGACCTGGTGATTTTATTGACAGCTATGACCTATTGCGTCTGGCTCGACGAACTAAATCATTGAAGTATTGTTTGTCTAAGGTAAGCCTAATTAACATTTCTGAAAAGACTGATTCAATAATTAAATGGCTTGATATAAATAGTTTTTGTGTCTAGTATTTGTACAGCTATTTCGCTTAATATACCTGTTGAATATATACCCCCTTTCTAGTTTTAAGTTGTTGGAAAGAACTTGATTTTTCGGCTGTCGAACAGATCGAAGTTTTTTACCATATTTTTCGATTCTAAGTTAGTCGTCTGTCACAGGAGCAATTAAATTTCGTGAGAAATCGATTTGTTTGAACGTTAATAAATATAATTTCATCGTTCAGTTTTTTATCAATTTCAAGGGACTTGCCTATGAAAGTTATGCAGATCATTGGTTTCGTTTTATTGTTAATCTCGAGTAATCTGTTCGGCAAGGATAAGCCGAATGTTGTGGTGATGATGGTAGATAACCTCGGTTGGGGTGAAATTGGCACCTACGGCGGCGGCATTTTACGCGGCGCTGAAACGCCTAACTTGGACAAATTAGCCAATGAAGGGATCAAGTTTCTCAATTTTAATGTAGAACCACAGTGCACGCCCTCTCGCTCAGCGTTTATGACTGGTCGGCATCCTATTCGGAGTGGGACGACCAAAGTGGTCTGGGGGATGCTTTATGGTATGACGCAGTGGGAAAAGACCATCGCGGAACTCATGTCGGAGAGTGGTTATGCAACTGGCATGTTCGGTAAATGGCATTTAGGGGATACGCCGGGGCGATTCCCTACGGACCAAGGTTTTGATGAATGGTACGGTATTGCAAATACTACCGATGAGGCCATGTACAGTAGTCACTATGGTTATGACCCAAAAGTAAGTACGACGCCCTACATTGTTAAGTCCAAAAAAGGGCAAAGTCCTCAACAAGTGAAAAATTACGATCTTAAAAGTCGCCGAACGATAGATAGCGAACTGACCGAAAATGCCATTAAATTTATGCAAAAGAATGTTAAAAGTAAGAAACCATTTTTTGCATTTATTCCTTATACTCACGCGCATATTCCGACCGATGCCCATCCTGATTTTGCCGGTAAAACCGGCAATGGAAACTACGCAGATGTATTAGCAGAGATTGATCACAGAACGGGGCAGGTGCTTAAAGCCATCGACAAGCTAGGCATTAAAAACAATACCATCGTATTGTGGTTGAGCGACAATGGTCCAGAAGAGATTGAAGGGTATCATGGCACCGCAGGTTATTGGCGTGGAAATTATTTTACCGCGTTAGAAGGTTCATTGCGGGTTCCAGCTATGATCAGGTGGCCAGCTAAAATAAAACCAGCGCAGGTAAGCAATGAAATTATTCATATGGTTGATATTTTACCGACACTCGCCTCACTTACGGGATATTCAACACCCACAGATAGAATCATTGATGGCGTTGACCAGTCAGATTTTCTTTTGGGTAATCAGCCGCATTCAAATAGAGAAGGATTTCCTGTGTACAACGGCGATGAGATGTTCGCTTACAAATGGCGAAATTGGAAAATGCATTTTATTCAACTCGAAAGCATGTTTGGCACGCCTGCCAGACTCAACATGTCTCACCTTCATAATCTGATAGAAGATCCCAAAGAGCTTTACCCGGTCGATAGAGTCGATGTTTCTGCTAGCTGGGTGTTTCCTGTAGTGTTGAAACGAGTTGTAGATTTCAGGAAGAGCTTAATGAAGGAACCGCCAATTCCTCTTGGAACGCCAGATCCTTATGAACCGGCAAAACGCTAGGCTGCTTAAAAGCTTGTGCGAATTTTAAAAGCGTTTTTGCTTATCTGGGCGCTCTTTTCCTGGTCGGCAAATGCAAACGACGAGTGTCAACTCGCCGCTATGCCGACTGATTTAAGCGAGGTCAAAGTCGGCGTGTTTCTGGTTGATATTGCAGAAGTCGATGATGTGAAACAACAAGTATATGTGGATCTATACGGAATAGCGGAATGGCATGATAAACGGTTAGCAAACTGTCATTCGATTGACCTTGCTACACTTTGGCATCCGCAAATAGATTTGGTAAATCAGCGCGACGTCAACAAAATATCCCAACTTACTCTGCTAACTGAAGGTACAAAAGTTCGAGCCAGGCAAAGGTTTAACGGGTGGATTGCCGTTCCGCTCAACCTTCACGAATTTCCCAACGATCAACAAAATATTTACATTGAACTGGTTTTATTAGAGC